>Ga0073936_10008575_pt1 | contig 12942 bp, 8 predicted proteins | sample AliMusrvi5mmetaG_FD_87041 | JGI IMG/M metagenome (GOLD analysis project Ga0073936, IMG submission 87041) | Freshwater lake bacterial and archeal communities from Alinen Mustajarvi, Finland, to study Microbial Dark Matter (Phase II) - Alinen... | ecosystem: Environmental > Aquatic > Freshwater >... | reverse complement strand
GAACGGAGAACGCAACCCGGTAAAGGGTTGCCGCGTACTGGCTCACCAGGGCTGCCAGCGCTTCTTCTTCTTCGGCGCGTTGGCGGACTTGGTCTTGCACAGAGCTCCGTGGAATCTCCATCCAACCTGCGAGTATGGCCTGGCTGGTGCTCATACATCACCAGACGCAGGCGGGAAGAAAAATGCTCAGAAACTGGCGCCCTGACTGTGAGAAAAGCGGCGCCAAAGAAAACTCGCGAAGCCGCCGGCTCCGCGAGTCGGTTCAACTCGTTTGAATCCTTACTGCTTGGCGCCGAGCCTTTGGGCCGCAATCGATCCGGCAGCCCCGTCCTTGTCGGCATCTTTTACCTTGGCCCACAGCGCGCGCGCCTGGTCCTGCTTGCCCTGCGCCGCATACAAATCTGCCAGGTCGAGCTGCGCCACGCCTGCCGACACCGTCTCAGACGGCTTGGCGGCCAAGGCGGCATAAATCTCAATGGCCTGGCTGTCGCGGCTGGTTTGATGATAGAGATTGGCAAGAGCAAGCTTGGCCAGGTTCGCGATATCCCGGTTCCAACTTGACCCGGCAGCCTTTAGCTCTGTTTCGGCGCTGGCGGTTTGCCCCAGTTCCTGGTAGGTGACCCCGGCAAAGTAGTGGGCCTTGCCGCCCTCGGGCAGCCAGCCAAAATCCTTCGCAACCGCAACAAACTTCTCGTTGGCGGCCTTCGAGCGCTCATTCGCGGTCGGGTAGACCCCGTTCTCAGGCGGCGCGCCGGGCTGTGCCAGTGGCGCGATATAGATGTCCATGGCTGCGCCCAGTGCCAGATCGGCTGCGGTAGTGCGAATATTCCAATAAGCCAGCCCGCCGCCAAACACGACCACAATCGCGACAGCAGTGATAACCCAACTTAAAACGCCTGAACGGTGCCCGCTCAGCCAGCTGAAACTGCTCACTGTGGCCTGGGCGAATTTGTCCCCCTTGAGGGCATGACGGGTTTGAGTATCCACGGGGTGTTTTTTCCTTCGTTCGGTAGACTTTGGAGGCGCGGCCGTACGGTTGGAGGCACTGCGACTGCAACCCTCCTAGTCTATCAGCGCGCAGAGAGCAGCGTCCACCGGGCTACCCTTTCGAACAAAACGACTGCGTTCCCAACCACCCCGGGTGCCCCGCCCTCGCCGCGTCTTTGTTTTTGCGGCTAGGGCGGGATAAGGCAACGCTCCACTTGCCCTTCCGCCCCCGGAACGATACGCTATCTGCATGTACGATGATTTCCACGTAACCGACCGCTGGAGCGGAGAAGACCTGCACTGCCGCTGGAAGGGCAATATTGTCGCTATTGCCACCCGCCATGCCGACGCCGTCGATGTTCGATACGACGTGAACGGCCGCCCCATGTGGATCGCCATGCCCCTGAATGCATGGGAAGCCCAGAAGACCCGTTCCGGCAAGGTCATCACCGACCAGCTCACCGCCCAGATCGCCGGCCGCTACCTCAAACAGATTGTTGAAGAGGGCTACGACTCCCGCCGCGAAATCTACACCATGACCGTCCCCGAGGTCCTTGAACATCTTGACGCCGTGGTAGCGGAAGCCAAAGAACTCGGCCAACTCCCCACCGTCCCCGTCACCGGGTAGAGCCAAGGCTCATCTTTTTGCAGTTTTCCGGCATCTCACCACAGAGGTGATCCGATGCCCAGCATCCTGCCTGCCGGAAAAGCGGCTCCCGAATTCAGGCTTAATGTCACTCCCGACCAGAAGCTCTCGTTAAGCGAACTGCGCGGAAAGCCGGTCATCCTGGCCTTTTACCCGGCCGACTGGAGCCCTGTCTGCGGAGACCAGATGGCGCTCTACAACGAGGTCCTGTCCGAATTCCAAAAGCACGGCGCGGAGCTGATCGGCATCTCTGTCGATGGCGTCTGGTGTCACGAGGCCTTCGCCAAAGACCGGCGTCTGCACTTTCCCCTGGCGGCTGACTTCGAGCCGAAAGGTGCGGTTGCCAAAGCGTACGGAGCGTATCGGCCGGGGGAGGGCGTCAGCGAGCGGGCGCTTTTTGTGATTGACCGGAACGGAACGATTGTCTGGAGCTACCTCTCGCCTGTCGCAATCAACCCCGGAGCCGACGGCATTTTGCAGGCTCTTGAAAACTTGGCCAAATAGGAGACGCTTATGAGCGCCCTTTCAATTCCCGTCAGCGCCGAAGATCACATCCAGGGAAACCCCACTGCGGAATGCACCCTGGTCGAGTATGGAGACTATCAGTGCCCGTTCTGTGGCCAAGCCTATCCCATCGTCAAGAAACTCCAGAAACGTCTCGGAAAACGCCTCTCCTTCGTCTTCCGGAACTTTCCGCTCACTCAACTGCATCCCTGGGCAGAGCCCGCCGCTGAGGTCGCGGAGTTTGCAGCAGCCAACGGCAAATTCTGGCAGATGCACGATTTGCTCTTCGAGAATCAGGCGCACTTCAGCAACGCGCTCTTCGTTGAGCTTTCAGAAGACCTCGACCTGCTTCCATCGCAATTGCAAACTGCCGTGAGCGAGGGAACCTATCGCCCCCGCGTGCGCGCCGATTTTTCCGGAGGCGTCCGCAGCGGCGTCAACGGAACTCCCACGTTTTTCATCAACGGTCATCGCCACGACGGCTCGTTCGATCTCGATTCACTCAGCGAAGCGATTGACCAGATCCTCAGCCAGCGCACCCACGCAAAACGCTGAGAACAAGATTCGTAAAGGGTAACGCCGACTTCCCGGTCGGCTGTCCTGAGGGCCTCCCGGCCCTCGGTTTTTGCGTCCGCTAGAGATGCGGGCAAGAATCCAGTGCCGTCCCCCCATCACGATTGACAGGCCGCCCGCTGGTTGATAGCTTTGCCGGTGCAAAGCATGCAGCAATCCATCGGTCTCATACCGAATCATCCAAGACCGTGCGCACCAGTTCGGAGCCGCTATCATGAAAAATTCCAGCAAGAACCCTGAAGGAATCTCAAGACGTTCCCTGCTTGCCTCCATGGGCATCGGCGGTCTTTCGTTCGCCATTGCCGCGCCCGCCGCACTCGCAGAGCCGGCTGCTGCGAACACGCCGGCCGAGCCCGCCGAATTCGGCTTCTCTCATTACGGCAAGTGGACAAAAGACGATGCCGGCCTGCCCTGCTTTGACGCCAACCTCGACCGCAAGCCCGCGCCCAACTCAATTTTCTGTCACCTCATGAGCAGCGGCACGGTGGGCGCGCTGGCCGACCAGTGGGGCAACATCAAGCTCATCTCCAGCGAGGACGGCCCGGTCTGCGTTACGCCCGCCGCGGCCGGCAGGACGCGCAGCGGCATGTACGCCATGCTTGAGACCGGCGGCCAACTCTACAGCTTCATCTACTCTGAACTGCACGGAAGCAAGCGAATCCGTTTCGGCGCCAGCTACGTGGAATATCACGGCGAACTCGTCGTTGGCAATCAGCGACTCGCCGTCGCGCAGGAAGTCTACTCGCCGCCAGACCGTGACCGTGCATTGCATGGCCAGTTCACTTTTCGCAACACGGGCAAGGAGCCGGTGAAAGGCACACTGCGCCTGCAGAGCGATATGTTCCTTCGGCCGGGAGGTTCATACAAGGAGTGGGTTTCCACGCTGAAACCAGATTGCGGCGCCGGGTTTGCAATCTTCCGCGGCGCAGGCCGCGTGCTCGGCGATCTTTACCTCATCGGCGAGACCGGTTGGGCAGGCAGCAGCCGTCTGCATTGCCTCACGCTCTCAAAGCAGATCAATCTCGCGCCCGGCGAAAGCACAACCGTTCCCATCATGATCGGCTATGGCACTCAGGCAGACGTGCATGAACGGCAAACAAAGCTCGTCCGCACCACGCCCGCCAGCGCGCACAAGGCATGGGCCGACAGGCTCTCGTCATTCAAGCTTAAGAATCTGGAACCGTGGATGATGGACGAGTGCAAATGGTCGCTCGGCCAACTACTCTCATTCGAGTTTTACGATCCCATCCTCGACGAGCACTATCTGCACCTGGGCGGCTACGACTACTTCCCCGACCCGGACGATCCGCCCAATCACTTGGCCTACACCGTTCGCGAGGCGCTTGAAAACGCGCTGGTGATTTCGCATTTCGAGCCGCGCCTTGCCAAGAGCACGCTGCGCTGGATCGCGCAGATGCAGGTGAAAAGCGGCGACATTCCCAAAAACTACAACTACACCGCAAACCGCACAGACATTCGGTACTACGAGACCGACTCCGACACAGAGATATGGTTCCTCATGGCGCTGGGCGAGTACATCGAAGTCACCGGCGATACGGCGATGCTCGACGACATGCTGCTCTGGTTCCCGGCGACGCTGGGCAAGACATCCATGTGGGACCACGCCAAGCGCGCCTTCCAGTGGATCACCGAAGGAATCGGCATCGGGCAGCACGGGCTCATTCACATTCTTGACGGCGACTGGAACGACTACCTGGCAAGCGTTGGCGCACTCGGCAAAGGCGAGAGCGTGATGAACAGCGGTATGGCAGCCCGGGCATTTGACTCGCTGGCCCGCATCGCCCGCGGCAAGGGCGACAATGAGTTCGCGGCGAAGTCAGAAAAGTGGCGAGACAATCTGCGCGCCGCGGTGAGCAAAGCCTTTGACAAGGAATGGTTCGCGGGCAGCTACACAGATGACGGCCTGCCGCTGAGCGGCCATAACGACCGGCTCTACCTGAACTCGCAATCGTGGGCAGCGCTTGGCGGCTGCGGTACAAAAGACGAGCGCCGCAAGGCTCTTGAATGCGCGTCGCGCGAGTGCGGCACACGCATTGGCATGATGCTGATGAGCAAGGCATACCCGAGCCCCGCGCCGCCCGATGTTTCCTGGTGCCCCATCCCTGCGGGCGAAGGCGAGAACGGCGGCATATGGCCGCAGACCATTCACTGGACCGTATGGGCCATGGCACAGGAGGGATTGCTCGACCTCGCGCTGACTGAGTGGACCAAAGGAACTTTGCAGAACCACTCCAAAGAATTCCCCGATGTTCCGTATGGCATTTTCAACGGGCCGGATTGCTGGTCATCGAAGCTAGCAGGCAGTCTTGAAGGCTGGTCGCAATTTGAGCTTTTCAACCGGCTAAGACCGTGCCCCATGTGCCCCATGATCTCCTGGCAAGCCTTCGCCATGCTGAAAATCGCGGAAGCGAAGAGGACGGCAGGGAAAGGTTAGCCGAAATCGACAATTGCGTATCTCATCACCTGGTTTGGGGGATCGCATTCCTGTTCAACGAATGCGATTCCGCGGTGTTGAGATCTGTTCACTAAGCACTAATCACTAACTCCTGCGCTACTCGTGCCTGAGCGCCTCCATCGGCTGCACGCCAGCCGCGCGCCGCGCCGGAAACCAACTGGCTGCAAGGGCCACTGCCACCAGAAGGATTGCCCCGCCCATTAAACTCACCGGATCGGCCGGCTGCAATCCGTACAGCATGCTCTTCACCAGCCGCGTCAACAAAAGCGCCACGCCAAGGCCCACCGCAATACCAGTCAGCGAAAGCCACGAAGCCTCCCGCAGCACCATGCCCAGCACTTGCCGCGGCATCGCTCCCAGCGCCAGCCGAATCCCGATTTCGTTTGTCCGACGTGCCACCGAGTACGCCATGGTCCCGTAAATGCCCACGCATGCCAGCGCCAGCGCAAGCACCCCAAATGCCGCCGTCAACGAAGCAAAAATCCGCTCCTGCTGCATCGCCGCGTCAATCTGTTCGCGCTGCGTGCGCAAATCAATCAGCGGCAAATCCGGATCGATCGCCTGCACCGCGCGCCGCAGCGCAGGCGCAACGCTCTTCGGCGTCAGCCGCGTGCGCACCTCGTACGTAGCGCCTTCCGACAAGTTCGGCCCCTGCGTAAACGGTTGGTAGAACATGGGCGGGGATTATCGCGCAAGCTCCAGTAGCGCGTGTCGGCGCAGATGCCCACCACCTCAATCCAGTCGCCGGGATTCCCTTCCCGGGGATTGTCGTGCGCATGAAAATGGCGGCCGATAGGATTCATGCCGGGGAACGCCTCCTGCGCGAGCCCCTGCGTAATTACGGCTACCTTCGGCGAAGTCTGCGTATCGTGCGCATTAAATCCGCGTCCTGCCACGATCGGAATGCCCATCGTCTCAAAGAACCCTTGGCCCACCACGTTGTTAAATGCAGACTGATCCTTGTTCTTCTCCTTCTGCTGGCCCTCCGGCAAAAAGTCGGAGTTCTCCATGCTGTTCGATATATACGCAACCTCTGAAAGCGTCACCGCCTCCACGCCCGGAATTCCGCGCAGCTTCTCTTCGATGCGCTGATGCAAGCCTATCTCTGTCGGGGTTGGATAGCGCGCCTCAGGCGGCTCAACGGCGAACAGCAGCAGGTGATCGGTGCGAAAGCCGGGATCGATATACGAAAGATTGATCAGCGTGCGCACAAACAGCACCGCCCCCACCACCAGCACGGTTGACAGCGCCACCTGGAATCCCACAATCGCCTTGCCGCCCAGCCCTTTTCTCCGCCGCGTCGTGGTTTGCGCTGTCTCTTTCAGGCTCGAACTCACCTCGGTCCGCGTAGCCGCAATTGCAGGAGCCATTCCGAACAGCAGTCCCGCGCCCAGCGTAACCACCGCGGTAAACGCGAAGATTCGCCAGTCGAAGCTCAGGCTCATGTGGTCCGTTTCCCACGGTTGCGAAAGCAGTCGTGGAAGCGCCTCCCGCCCCGCAAAGGCCAGCACGAATCCCGCCACGCCGCCAATGCCTGAAAGCAGCAGGCTCTCAGTCAGCACCTGTCGCAGCACGCGCCCGCGGCTCGCGCCCATGGCCATGCGAACGCTTATCTCGCGCTGCCGCGCAGTCGACCGCGCCAGCAGCAGGCTGGCAACATTCGCGCAGGCCAGCAGCAGCACCAACCCCACCACCGCCAGCAGCACATAGATTGGCTTGGCGAATTGCCCCTTGCTCATGAACAATCCTCGGCTGCCATCGCCAAGCTGCATGTGGGGCAGGGTTTGGTCCGCCTCGGGGTGCTGCGTGGCGCGCGCCGCAGCAGCCAACGACACGTCGAGCGCCGCCTGCGCCTGCGCATCCGTCACCCCCGGCTTCGTGCGGCCCATAATGTTCAGCCACCACAGCTTCGTGTCGTTCAGCAGCGACCCAGCCTTGCCTCTCGGCATCAGCACCGGCTGCACGCTGAATGGCAAAAAAACATCAGGCGCCGACTGCACGCTCTTGGCCCCGGTAAAACCGCGAGGCGTAACGCCCACAATCGTCACCGGCGTCATGTTCACTTTGATCGTCCTGCCCAATACTGCTGTCGAACTTCCAAACGTGCGCTGCCAGACTCCATCGCTGATCATCCCCACCGCAGGCGCGCCCTCCCGGTCGTCCGAGGGTTGAATTGCTCTGCCCAACTCCGGCTGTACGCCCAGTTGTGCAAAGTAATTGCCCGAGACCATCTCCCCCTGCAGCACCTGCGCGTTGCCATTGATCGTCGCGCTCATCCGCCCCACGCCCTTGAAGGCGAACAGGTCCTCGAGTGCGCGATTGTCGCGCCGCAACTGCTCAAACACCGGATAGGAGAACGAACTGCTGGTAACGCCGCCGTCTTGTTTGTCCCAGTTGCCCCAGAGGCGTTGGATGGCCACCTTCTTGTCGCCCATCCAATTGAACAGCCGCAGTTGTTCCGGGTGCGGTACCGCGAGCCGGTCGTAAAGCATCTGCTTGGCGATGGAGAAAATGGTGGTGTTGGCCCCAATGGCCAGCGCCAGCGACGCAGCGGCAATCACCGTAAACCCAGGACTTTTGCGCTGCAGCCGCCATGCATAGCGCAGGTCGGCCCAGAATTCGTCCCACCACCGCAGCCCTAGAGACGCGCGCATTCCTTCCTTGGTCACCGTCAACGCGCCCAGCGCGACCCGCGCCCGCCGCCCCGCTTCGTCCGGCGCCACTCCAGCGCGAACAAGATCATTCGTCAGTTGTTCAAGATGACAGGCCAGTTCCGCTTCCATCTCAGCTTCCAGACGGTTCCGCCCCACGACCGCCCGCACCCACGACCTCGGCCGCGCAACCACCCGCGCAAAAAATGAACTCAACCTCATAGCTCCCTGTTCCCTATTCCCTTAGTCCCTAGTCCCTTGGTCCCTGCCTCACTCATGGCGCAGCGCCTTCATCGGCTGCACACCCGCGGCTCGCCGCGCCGGCAGCCAACTGGACGCGAGAGCCACTGTCAGCAGCAATCCCACCCCCGCTGAAAGCGTCAGTGGATCGTATGGCTGAATGCCATACAGCATGGACTTCACCAGCCGCGTTAACAACAGCGCCACGGCTACTCCGGCTACGATTCCGGCCCCCGCCAGCCATGTCGTCTCAAGCAAAATCATTCCCCGCACCTGCGCCGGCTGCGCTCCCAGCGCCAACCGAATCCCTATCTCATTGGTCCGCTGCGCCACCGAATAAGCCATGATTCCGTAAATGCCCACCGCCGCCAGCGCCAGCGCAAGCAAGCCGAATCCCGATGTGAGAGTCACAAAAATTCGCTCCTGTTGCATGGCCGCATTAATCTGCTGATTCTGTGTCCGCACATTCACCAACGGCAGGTCCGGGTTGATTTGTTGAATCACCCGGCGCAGCACCGGAACAATTGCGGCGGGCTCCATGCGGGTACGGATCTCGTAGGTCAGGCTCTCCACTTGCTTCTGCTGCACATAAAGGAGAAAGAATTGTGGCGGCGGATCGTCGCGCAGATTTGCGTAGCGCGTGTCGCCGCACACTCCCACAATCTGAATCCAGTCCTCGGCCAGCTTTCCCCCGTGTCCGTCCGAGTCATGCCTGCTGGTCACGAACTTTTTGCCCACCGGATTCTGCCCTGGAAAACGGCTGCGCGCCAGGCTCTGATTGATGATTCCCACCTTCTGCGAACTGCGCGTATCCTGCTCCCCAAAGGCACGTCCCGCCACGATGGGAATCCCCAGCGTTTCAAAAAATCGATTGCCAACGGTGTTGTAGTCCTCGCCCTGCTTCTTGTTCCGGTCGTAGGCCACGCCTTCCGGCAAAAAATCCGTCACGTTGATTTCGTCGGAGATGTATGCCCCAAAGGCCGGCGCCTCTGACTCCACCCCAGGCACTGCCGCCAGTGCCCGCTCCAGTTGCTGATGCAATTCAATGTCTTTTCCCGGTGGATACTGCCCTTCCGGGGGATTTACCTCCGCCAGTAAGAGGTGATCGGTGCGGAATCCCACATCGATCGAGTTCAGGCCAGCAAACGTCCTGAGAAATAGCCCCGCGCCAATCACCAGCAGCGTAGACATCGCGATTTGAAAGCCTACCAGCGCCTTCCCGCTCATCCCCTTGCGCCGGCGCGTCGTGGTCTGCGCAGCTTCTTTGAGCCCGTGGCTTACTTCAGCCCTTGAAGCCGCAAACGCCGGGGCCAGCCCGAAAAGGAGCCCAGTCAGAATGCTCACCCCGGCCGTAAACGCGAAAACCCGCCAGTCAAAATGAACCTGAAACTCCGTTCGCTCCCATGCATTTTCTGTCATTTTCGGGATCGCATTTCGTCCCAGGTATCCCGCAAGCAATCCTCCCGCGCCGCCCAGCGCCGCCAACAGTAAGCTCTCCACCAGCATCTGGCGCAAAATGCGTGCGCGGCCTGCGCCCAGGGCCAGGCGTACACTCATCTCCTTTTGCCGTTGCGAACCCCGCGCCAACATCAAATTGGCAATGTTGGCACACGCCAGCAACAGCACAAAACCCACCAGCGTCATCAGCACTGCCATGGGTTTGGCGAACATCTGCTTTTGCACAAAGAGACCGCGGCTCCCATCGCGCAAATCCATGCGCGGCAAATCCTCGTTGGGCCGCACTGGCATGGTGCCGCGCACAGTTGCCCCCAACTGGCCATCCAGCTCGGATTGGGCCGTGGCATCGCTCACCCCGGGCCTGACGCGGCCCATCACGTTCACCCACCACTCTTTTGTGTCGTTCAGTAGCGAGGCAGAATCCGTGTGCGGGAAAACCAGCGGCTGCATGGCCATGGGGAGAAACACATCCGGCGACTGCTGCACGTTCTTGGCGCCCGTAAATCCCTTCGGATTGACGCCGACAATCGTCAGCGAAATGTCGTTCAACTTGATCGTCTGGCCTATGACGGATGTTGCCCGGCCAAACTCGCGCGTCCAGAGCCCGTCGCTGATGACTGCCACCGGACTCTGCCCGCCAGCCTGATCGTCGGAGGGTTGAATCGGCCTTCCTAACTGTGTCTGTACACCCAGTTCCGCATAGTAGTTCCCCGAGACCATTTCAGTTTGAACCCGCTGCGCTACTCCGCGAATGGTCGCATTCATCCCCGTCGTCTTGAAGGCGAATAGGTCCCCGAGTACGCGGTTCTGCGCGCGAAGTTGCTCAAATGCCGGATAAGAAAACACGGAACTGGTCACCCGTCCGCCCGGCAGCAGATCGTAGTCGCCCCAGATGTGATGAACCGCCACGTGATCTTCGGTTCCCGTCCACGCCAGCAGACGCAGATTCTCCGCATGGGGCACGGCCAACCGCTCATACAACAGTTGCTTGGCAACAGAGAAGATGGTCGTATTCGCGCCAATGGCCAACGCCAGCGAAGCTGCGGCAATCAGCGTAAATCCCGGACTCTTGCGCAGCAGCCGCCATGCATACCGCAGATCGGCCCAGAATTCGTCCCACCACCGCAGCCCTAGAGACGCGCGCATTTCTTCCTTGGTCGCCGTCAGCGCGCCCAGCGCAATCCGCGCCCGCCGCGCCGCTTCGTCCGGCGCCACACCAGCACGAACGAGGTCATCCGTCAGTTGTTCAAGATGGCAAGCCAGTTCGGCCTCCATCTCCGCCTCCAGACGATTCCGCCCCACAACCGCCCGCATCCAGGACCGCGGTCGCGCAACCACCCGAGCAAAAAATGAACTCACCCTCATAGCTCCTCTATTCCCGCAGTCCCTAAGTCCCTGGTTATTCGTCCTCAGTCCCGAGTCAGATCCCCTACTCCGCCGTGGCGCTCAAAATCACCCCAATCACCCCGGCCATGCGTTGCCACTTTTCGGTTTCCTCACCCAGACGCTCGCGCCCCAGCTCGGTCAGCTTGTAGTACTTTGCCCGCCGGTTGTTTTCGCTCTCGCCCCACTCGCTGGCAATCGCCCCCTGGTGCTCCAGCCGGTAGAGCGCCGGATAGAGCGACCCCTGCTGGATCACCAGTTCCTGACCGGAGATCTGTTGAATGCGCAACAACACGCCATACCCATGCAATGGACCCAGAGAAACCGCCTTCAAAATCAAAAGGTCCAGCGTGCCCTGCAGCAGATCCAGTTGTCCGTCTTGCTTCGCTTGCACCATCTGCCGCTCTCCTTGACGATCTAGGAAAGAGCCTAGCGCCGCTCTCCTAGATTGTCAAGGAGAAGCGCCGGCGCAGATTGAACAGCCATCCCCACTCCATCATTTGCACACTTGCGTGATGAAGCTCACGAACTTATTTTGCTGAGATCGTGAAACAATGGTTTTTCTTATATTTCTTTCACAATTCACGGCGTAAGGAGTTTGGCCATGGCGAGTCTCTTGGCAACGGATGTGCTGTATTCACTGGCATCTGGCCCGCGGGTGCGCAAAAACCTTCCTGCTTCCCAATTGATGGAAATAGCCATCAAGCGTGGAGAAGCCCGCTTGGCTGCTAACGGCGCACTGGTAGCTATTACCGGCACACGCACCGGCCGCAGCCCCAAAGACAAATTCACCGTAGACGACGAGATTACCCACTCCGTCGTCGATTGGGGCCGCGTCAATCAGCCCTTCTCGCCGGAGAAGTTCGAAGCGCTGCTTGAGCGCGTTACCGATCACCTGCACGACCGCGACCTGTTCGTCCAGGACCTATACTGCGGGGCCGACCCGGCTTATCGCTTGCCCATCCGCGTCGTCACCGAGTACGCCTGGCACTCGCTGTTTGTCCGCCAGCTCTTCGTGCGGCCTGACGCGGCCCACCTCCCCACGCATGCGCCCGAATTCACTGTTATCGCCGCGCCCGAATTCGAGGCCGTGCCGGAGCGTGACGGCATTCGATCTGAGGCCTTCATCATTGCCGATTTCTCGCGCCGTATCGTCCTTATCGGCGGTACAAAATACGCCGGCGAAATGAAGAAGTCCATCTTTGGCGTGATGAACTTCATTGTGCCCAAGCGCGACGTCCTCCCCATGCACTGCTCGGCCAACGTGGGCGCCGACGGCGTCACCGCCCTCTTCTTTGGTCTCTCCGGCACCGGCAAAACCACCCTCTCCGCCGATCCTGCCCGCCGCCTCATTGGCGACGACGAACACGGCTGGAGCCCTGCCGGCGTCTTCAATTTTGAAGGCGGCTGCTACGCCAAGTGCATCGACCTCACCGAGGAAAAAGAGCCGCAGATTTTCCGCGCCATCCGCTTCGGGTCGGTGCTGGAGAACGTCATCCTCGATGCCGAGGGCTGCCCCGACTATTTCAACATCTCTCTGACTGAAAACACCCGCGCCGCCTACCCGGTGGACTTTATCGAGAATGCGGTCATCCCCGGCATCGGCGGCCACCCGCGCAACGTCATGTTCCTCGCCGCCGACGCTTTCGGCGTACTGCCGCCCATCTCCCGGCTCACCCCCGAGCAAGCCATGTACCACTTCCTGTCCGGCTATACCGCCAAGCTGGCCGGAACCGAAGCCGGAATGGGCAAGGATCCGGCGCCCGAGTTTTCCGCCTGCTTCGGCAAACCCTTCCTGCCCCTGGCTCCGCGCGTCTACGCCGAGATGCTGGGCAAGCGGCTCAAACAGCACAACGCAGCATGCTGGCTTGTCAATACTGGGTGGAGTGGCGGCAAATTCGGCATCGGCAAGCGCATGAGCCTCAAAATCACCCGCGCCCTGGTCAACGCCGCCCTCGACGGTCGCCTTGAAAAGTTTGAATTTGTCACCGAGCCGGCATTCGGCCTCAGCATCCCCGTTTCTT
>Ga0073936_10008566_pt1 | contig 12948 bp, 17 predicted proteins | sample AliMusrvi5mmetaG_FD_87041 | JGI IMG/M metagenome (GOLD analysis project Ga0073936, IMG submission 87041) | Freshwater lake bacterial and archeal communities from Alinen Mustajarvi, Finland, to study Microbial Dark Matter (Phase II) - Alinen... | ecosystem: Environmental > Aquatic > Freshwater >... | reverse complement strand
GCCCCGAGCCGCGAGTCAACCGGCTACCGAATGTGCTGGACAATCGGGCCATGGTGCTCTAATAGCCTTCGTCGTCGGGCACCACTGAAGCCAGCCCGTCAAGTTGCATTTGTTCCAGTTACACCACCGGTGGCTGTTACAGGACAAATGCCACATGTTGTAGAACTCACTGTTCGGATATAGTAATGAGATCTCCATATATCCAAGAGCGAGACATTGATGAAGAATTTCTTGGCGATTTTGTCCGCTTCGACTTGATGTGGGAGTCCGGCGCTTCATTCCCAGAGAACAAGGGACACCAATACTGCCTCCTTCCCCGAGAGCAAAGCGACCAAATGCGCAGCAGCGCCTCGATGCCGCGAGATGAATGCGGCGGAATCTCGTTGGGTCTCGTTGGGTCTCGTTCGCCAAAGGACCGTGAGACCATCCGACCTTTCTCCTAGACACCAGATCGGATTTCAGGCAGGCTTCATCCGTTGGTTAGGCGGGGCTCCCCGTCCCAAGAATCCGAACAAGACATGGCTGGTCAACCGGCGTTTAGCTCTTGATTTCTCATGACAACTTCCATTCAATATCCGCCGGTGCCAGCACATCGGCGTTCGACAATACCAATGTAATGAAGACAATCCTAATACTTTTGGCGCTCTGTTACGTTTGTTCAGCTGACCAAGAGTTCCGTGTTGTGATGTGGTCATTCGGAATGCAGAACAAAGGTGCATTGGAGGTCCCGGTTGAACTGAAGACTGACTACGGCTTCATGATTCTGAACGACTACACTGACCAAAAGCCGACACCCCATTACATCCTTGGTGATCGAAGGAAAGGAACCGTGATGCATTTCAAGAAGAAAACAGATTTTCTAAAAGCCGTCAAACAACTGGGACCGGGTGGAGTGATCGCCATTTATGGCCAGTGCACTGTTCCAACTTGGTGGGGCCTTAAAAAGGCCGACCTCGTTGACGACGAAATTAAAGAAATCTGCAAAGATCGAAAGATCAAAATCTCGGAAGAGACCTTTACACGCTGTGTTTGCCCGGATGTCAAGGACTCAGAGCGTTGACCTACAACCAAGTCGAACAAGGCGCGCCTCCCTCAACCGCTGGGGCCACCCACTCCAAATGATAACCCGTAATTCCAACCCTAACCCCTCCGACCACGTGTCGGCCCGCCCCAGCGGTGGGAGCGCTTGACGTTGGGCAATAGAATGAAGAAGACCCGTATCGCACTGTTCACGCTCAGTTGTGGAGTTTTCCCGCTCGTACTGGGTCTTTGGACCCTATCCGTACAAGGATTGGTTTACATTAACTACTGCCCAGCATTGTTACCGAACGTTGATGATTCACCTCGTAACGAGTGGCAGATTGCTTCGACGCGTGGCTCAATAGCCTTGATACTTGTGCCGCAAAGTTATCTCTCTGATCCTGGATGGGCCGCGGATTTTAAGTCATTTGGCCACAGCGGTTTGAACCTGAAAGAGAATCCCTGTGCCAGAATCGTCGGCCAATTCTCAATAGGTGAAGAGACAAGGGGACGAGCATGGATTGGCTCTGAGAAATATTGGGCCCTGCGATTTCCCTACTGGGCTGTAACGGTGATTGTGTTGGTGCTTGTTTGGCGCCTCCGCCTTTACATGGTTCGCGCGGAGGGGTTCGTGAACCCCGACGCGTACAACAAAATCGGCACATAAATCGAGACGCCCAACAAGTCATGGATGCCAACCTTCCATTCACCACACAACCACACAGCACACAGCAACGCCACCCGTTAGCGCGGTGGCATCACATTAAGCGTTCGGCCCAAGAAGAATGAAACATATAATTGCAGCATTGATTGGATTTATAGGGCCAATGCTTGCCATCGAGCCGTTCAAATTCGAAATGACGGAGCCTGTCCAAATCAAAGAAGCCGAGTCCTTTCTCATCGGTGACCGTGATGGAGTATCCGTGTCGGTAGTCCTACAAGACGCGGACGGCAATGAGAGGTTCGTTCATTACATGACAAAGGATGCCGGGGCTGAGTTTGGTGGAGGGATGCTTTCATACCGCACAGATAAGAATGAAAAGGCAAAACGATTCCCAAACGGGTCTCCTGACGAGAAACGCCTCCTGACCATCATACGCTCAGCATGCGTTACAAGCTTTGGGATTTCAAACGCTGTGGAATTGAGCGCCGCCAATGGAAGCAAAGTTGGAAAAGATGGATTCAGACGTATGGCTATGGGCGCACTTTTGAGGCACTTTCCTCTAAATGCCGAACAACCGGGCGCTGCGCAACCGGCTACCCAGCCCGCTGACAAGCCTACCGTGAAAAATCAACCCCCAACCCCCACGTCGAAGGATGCCCCCCGGTAGCCGGATGGCAGGCCCGCACGTTCTGCAAATACATGAAGAAGAAAACCATCATGCTTATCGCATGGCCTCTTTCGGTCCTAATTGGGGTATGGCTGGGATGCAATGTAGGAGCGCATTTTGGAATGAAGATCGGAGCAGCTGAGTACCATGTCCAACATATTAGAAGATTATCTGTCGATTTGATAGCCGCCTCCAAGACCGGCGACCAGCGCACACGAGAGGTGCTTGATGAGGTATCTGCGTTGGTATCGACGGTCGGTGAGCCAACATATGAAAAGGCGAGGGTGATTTTTGCGGCCAAGATCAAAGACAAGCAGAACAAGCCACTTCTGCCGACAGGCAACAGCCCCACAACATCCAACCCCGATCATCTCAGCCGCCCTGCGGCAGAGTAGAGACGTTGCCGAGATTATGATCGGTGAGTGTCACGGTCATCGCTCACGAGGACGACCAGCCGCTCGACGTGGGGCACGGTCAGTTCATTCGGTCCCAACCTGACAACCCGCCAACCGACGAGCGCCGCCTCCAGGTATTTTTCCAAGTCGGCGGCGAAACCTGCCCCGCGGTTGTGGCGGCCGTTCACGTAGATGCCGCCCTCAATCTCGATGAGCGTGCGGCTGGGCAGGTGGGCGAAGTCGGCCCGCCACTTGCGAACCGGGTGGAAGCGGAATTCCTTTTCCAACACCGGCCCTCCCAGCGCCCGCCAAAGTGTTTCAAATCGGCTCTCTAGCCTGCTGGGCGGCTTGCCATCCCGGAACACCATGCGGGCGCGGACTTTCATCACAGGGGCAGCTTGGCCTGGTTCGGGTCGTCGATGGCGCACTCGATTTCGTCCGTGGTGATCTTGGACACGCGGCACGTCACCTTGAGTTTGGTTGGGGAGTGCGAGCGGTCGAAGGTCACGCGGAATCCGAGGCTGAACTTGCCGTCCTCGTCGGCGCTGTCCTCGGCTTCCTTGAAATGGGTGTTGAGGAGTTCCTTCACCGCATCGATGGCGGCCTGGCATTCGGCTGGTTGCTGGTTCATTGCTTGAGTTGGTTGTAGATGTTGATGATGGGTTCGAGGTCGCGGCAGATCACCTCGCGCTGTGCCTTGGTGGCATTTGATAGAAACCGCTCGGCCTGGAGCCGCCGCCACCAGCAACAGATCCGGTTCACGAACGGGATGTAGTTCAACTGGGCTTTGTCGGCGGGATCCGGCTCAAGGTCGGCATCGGTGGCGACCCGGCCAAGGTTGAGCGACTTGCGCAAACGGCGGGTGGACATCCGGCGACCGGCGCTATCCTCGGCCACGCAGGTTTCTATCCAACTTTGGATTTCGCCGTCGGGGAGTTTTGCCAGCAGGCGGTGGTGTTCCCATGACAACCGTTCGCTGCGCAACGAATACGGAATGCTGCGGCTCACGTAGGCATAGTTCTGGAGGGTGGACAGGTCGAGGCCGGTAGCCTTGAGGGCGAATTCATAGTCCTGGTGCTTCACCCGCTTGTCGGGAAAGCCATCGATGCCGAAAAGGCTTTGCTGCGCATAGACGAGCCAATCGCCGACGATGAAGGCAATCGAAGTGGCCATCTCACCGATGCTGGTGGCGAGTTCCTGCCATTCCTCGACGCTGAGGTTGCCGGTGATTTGGAGGCCGATGCGGCTGACTTTGACTTTAGGGTTCGGGAGTTGGATCGATTGATTCATTGGATCTGGTGTTGTTGATTCTGGCGGAGCGATACGTCTTGCGGGCTGTCAACGAACGCATGGCGCGGGAGGGCTGCAGGTTGAGCAGTTCGGTTAGTTCGACGCAGCGTTTCGATACCGCGGCCCGGCTGATGCCGTGGCGTTTGGCAATCGCGGTCATGGAGTCGCCGGAGTAGATCAGGCCGCTGACCAGGGCGATGCATTCGGCGGTAAGCCGGGCGTTGGCGTGGTTGAGCACTTCACCCAGGACGTGGCGGGCGGTGGACCATGCGGCCTCGGTGTCGCGGATGGGCTGTGGCGGGGCGTCGTTCGGTGCGCAACGAGAATCCGGCTCCGGCTCCGGTTCCGGTTCCGGCATGAGGGCGGGATCATCGCCCTGCCGCATGTGCGGGCTGTCGGCGGCGTCGCCCTTGGCGGAGCCGTTGCCGTGGCGGGCCAGATCGGGAGCCGCCAGTCCCTGGGCTTCAAGTTCCCGCCGCTTGTCCGCAGGCAGGGACTTGATCCACGCCCGGTATTGGCGCTCATACTCGGCATCCTTGGCCTTCTGGCGTTGGCTGTAATCGTCGCGGTTCATTTCTCGGCCCAGGTGGTGCAGATGTTCGCCTCGACTTCGACCGGCACCTCGGGGAAGAGTGCGGCCATGGCTTCGACCACACTTGACTCCGCTGCCAGATCTGTGGGCGATGATGCGGGATCGCGGGGGCATCCGCACTGGAACACGTTCACGCCGCCCCTTGGTCTTTGATCTTTGATTTTAGCCCTGAATTGACGTGTTCTCCGTGTTCCCCTTATAGGGAGGGGAACACGGAACACGATACAATTCCCGATTTTGGAACACATGAGAACACGGTCGGAACACGGAACACGATTGATATTCATGCTGATTTTTTTGTGAGCTTGTATGTGCATCTGGGGCGGAGCGTGAAGACGTGCTTCCTGCCATTCTTGGTAAGCACGATGTCGCCTTCCTCCTGAAGAAGCTGGCATGCGAGATCGACGGCTTGGGATTTGCCGAGCGTTCGCAGATCGCGTGCTGTCGCCTCGTTGCGTTCCTGGAGATAGGTCACGATCTTTCTCATGATCGCGGTTGGTCGAAATGCCCCCTCCAGTCCTTCGGGCATGCGGAAAGACACCAGTGTCCGGTTGTCGCTGTCGGGTGTGAAATGGACCTCCGCAATGGTCTGACCGACGCGGCCGACTCCGCCATTGCGGTCCTTGGCGACGGTCAGTTTCACCGCCCCGGCATGTCCGGGCGCATAGGCTTCAATCAAACCGATGTTGTAGGACACGCCATCGTAACGCCCGAGCTTGGCTCCCGAACCCCTGGCCCACCGGCCCCGTTCCTCGGAACTCTTGGATACGTGATCAGAGATCAGCACGGCAGCCCCGGCTTTCTCGGTAAACGGGCGCAGGCGTTCGCGGAAGAATGTCAGCACATCGCCCGCTTTATCCTCAACAAGCCCCTCGGACGCCATGCTTTCCGCCAGGCCATCGAGAACAACGAGTGCCGGACGGTTGGTGGCAGCCCACCTTTGCGCCGCTGCGATGTCCTCCGGCATCGGATTGTGTAAATAATGGCAGCGGTGAATAAGGTCGTCAGGATTGGCCCCGAATTGGAGGGAACGCCGCGTGAAACCCGCCGGAGTGTCCTCAGGGTCGATGTATAGCACGGTGCTACCCGCTTTCATCACGGCGATACTGGTGGCAATCGCGATATTGCTTTTGCCAGTTCCCGGCTCGCCGTGAATCTCATTCATCCGGCCTGCGTAGAGAAGGCAGTTGGCGAGCCCCACGTCGGCGATGGTCGGAACCTCTGGCTCGCAGCCATTTTCAATGAACGGCTTGAGGTCGATGAACAGGGTGGAACCTTCGGAAGAATGCTCCCCCTCCCATAACTCCCACGATTCCGCGCCGAGGCTTGTGGCTAACAGGGACTGTCGCCTGATATCGCCATCGACGGTGCGCCGGCCGTCGGGGCAGCGTGACAGGCGCGACGCGTTCCGGTTCTGCTTGTCGAGGTTAAGGCCTGAGAACCAGTCCCAGATGATGGCGACGCGCCGCTTGTATTCCATTTCATCCGGGGCATCGACCCGCACCCACGCGTGCAGGCTCTTGTTGCCGGAATCTATCAGCGCAGCCACCGGCATGCCACTGGCCAGGATCGCATGATATTGCTCTTCTTTCGGGATCGGCTCGCCGGCCTGGTCGCGGTCGAATTCAACGAGCACATGCCGGAATGCCGCCACCTCCTCGTTGGTCGCGCCGTCCTTACGCATCGGGTTGATGCGCAGGAACAACCCGAGCTTGGTGCCGAACACCCGGTCCATGCCGCCCTTCTTTATGACCCTCGTCTTCCACTCGCTCGCCGTTAGCGTGACACCCCGGCGCGGGGCGATTTCCCCCTCGTCGGTTTCCGCGGCCGGCGCGATGGCGACAAATTCGTCCGGATTGAAACAAGCGTCGATCAGCCTGACGAATCCGTCATCCATCGGCTCTGGCACGGCCAGCGCGGGCCGCTCCTGCGGGGTGGTGGCGGTCGCGGGACGTCGCGGAGGGCCGGCAGGCGCGGGACTTGCCGCCGCCGCGCCCACCGGCTCCCTGGACGTCCCGGTGTATGCGGAGTGGATCGCATGGCGTGCCTCCGCTTCGGTCAATCCGTCGGCCATGGCGCGGGCAAGCAACTGCTCTTCCGCGTCCTCGAGCGGGTGCCCGGCGTCCCTGAACTGGCAGGTGGCGTCAAAGAGTTCGGCATTCCTGCTGCCCTCGGCGGCACCGTGCTGGAGGTAGTCAAGGGTGCGACGGGGCAGCGATGGCCCGGATGACCGGTAGCGTGGCATAAATGATTTCCGTTAGGTCATGCGGGGCTGCCGAATTTGATGGCAAGGAACGCCTGGGCCGCTTTGAAAGTGGCCATCTCAGGGCGCGGGTGGTCGTATTTGCGCAACAGGCGAACCTGCTTCGGTGTGGCCAACTCCAGTTTCCGGCGTGTGATGAGCCGGTCCAACAGGAACGGGGCATGGCCTTTCGTCAGGATCGAGTTCGCGTCCATCCCGAATTTGCCGAGAACATCGAGCTGCTTCGCGGTGGGCGGCTCGCCCTGCCACTGCATGACCGGAGTGAACTCGGCCAAATGCGCGTCGTTGAGCGTGACGGCCAATTCCAGCGGATCGAGCACGCTGCCTTTGCGACGACGGTTTGCATGCAGGCGTTCCGCCAGGGACCGGGTCCTGTCAGCGTCCACCGCCTCGCGGGCTTCTTCCATGTCGCCTTCGTCACCGAGTTTTTCAGTCAGGGCACGAGCATCCTCCTCGTCTTCGGCGATCAGATGGGCCGGCTTGACCAGGCTGTGTTCGCCCGACTGCCAGAGGAAATCGAGCACCAGCAAATGGTCCTTGCCGGGGCAGATTCGGGTCCCGCGGCCGATGATCTGCGCATAGAGCGCCCGCACTTTTGTAGGCCGCAGGCACACGACACAGTCGATGCCGGGTTCGTCATATCCTTCCGTTAGAAGCATCGCGTTGGTTAGAATACGCGTCTCGTCACGCTTGAAGCGTTCCAGGATGGCTTGGCGGTCGGTGCTTTGCCCGTCCACATGCTCCGCCTTCAGTCCGCGCTCGCGGCAGAGTTCGGCGAAACGCTTGGAAACCGAAATGAGCGGCAGGAACACGATGGTCTTGCGGTGCCGGTGTTCGACCAGCACGTCGGCGATTTGTTCGAGATACGGCTCCAGCGCGTGGCCGAGGTCATCGGCGTTGAAGTCCCCCGCCGTGGTCCTGACGGAATCGAGATTCATGCCAAGCGGCACGGTCTTGACCTTGATCGGCGCAAGCCACCCCTGTTGGACAAGATCCAACAAACCGATCTCGTAGGGTATGTTCTGGAAGTATTTGCCGAGGTGGCGTTTGTCAGACCGTTCCGGCGTTGCTGTGACGCCCAGCACCCGCGCCGATCGATCAAAATACCGCAGCACCTTCTGCCATGAGTCGCTCATGGCTCGATGGGCCTCGTCGGCGACGACAAGGTCGAAATGATTTTGCGGCCAACTCGTAAGCCGCGAGTCACGCATCAACGACTGCACGCTGCCGACGACCGCTGGGGCGTCCAATGATGCCTGGCTGCCGGCCATTTCCACTTCCGCAGGGATGCCGAACGATTCAAGCCGCCGGACCGCCTGACCGATCAGTTCTTCGCGGTGGCAGAGCACCAGCGAGCGGCCCGGCAGGTGCTGGCGGATGGTTTCGCAAAATATTTGCGTTTTGCCACCGCCCGTACTCACCACAAGCAACTGCCTGCCGAATTCCGCGAACCCCGCCTGAATCATATCCACGGCCTTCCGCTGGTAGGCCCGCAGGCCCATTTTCGGTTCCGCGCTCATGCTCCACCCCCTTCCGGTGCGAACAATCCGGCTTCGCAATTCTGTTCGTTTGCAGGGACCTCAACCGTTTCCAGCACCTCATACGTCGCGTTGCAGAGCGAAACCTGGAACGTGTCGCCGGAACGGAACCGGGCTTGAATGAAGGCTTGGCGCGCCATCCTGCAGATTTCCCCCACGCCCATTGGAACCGGTGACTCAAATTGCAACTTCGCCCCGTTGGATGTTAGCAGATAGTAATACTTGTCCGGAGGTGCGGGCGGGTTGTGAATTCCGGCGTTGGGACCGAACAACTCCGTATCGACGGCCCATACGAGGTAGTCGGCGGACTTCTTGAGCTGCTTGAGCGCGGCTTGTGGATCAAACGGCCGCTTGCCCGAGGCCCATGCGAAACTGAGGTTTTGAGGGTTGGCCACAGCGCTGGCAAAGAAGCCGGCCGCACAAAGCGTGTCATCGGCCGCCCGCAGGGCTGCGATCAGGTCGATAATCAGGCCGACGTCGGATTCTGTCAGATTGCGAGCCTTCGCCCATTCGCCGAGGCGGCCGACGAGCTGTTCATAGATGGTTTCAGAAGGGGATGTTGTCATCTTCGTCGGATTGGGGTTGGGGTTGTGCTGCGGGTTTCGCGGCCGGGGTGGACTTCGCGGGCATGTGACCCGCCTTCGGGGCCAACCAGGCGGCGACCTTGTTGCGCTTCTTGCCCTTGTATTCCTCGACGATGAGGCGGACGGTGCCGGTGCGGCCGATCAGATCGTCTGCCGTGATCTCGACTTCATCTTCCGGCGTGACCAACTCGCCGGTGGCGGCGCGGAAACTGTCGATCTTCCAGTAGGCGTTAGGGATGAAGACCAAGAAATCGTAGAGGTATGACCCTGCGGATGTCTTGAGCTTGAGTTCGATCATCTCGTGGCCGGTCTTGGAAACCGTCTCGTTGGCGTCGATGACTTCGACCGGATAGTCGCCGGGATCAACAAAGTCGGGGCGTTCGGTCGGTGTGGATGCGGTATATGATGGCATAATGTTAGTTTGGTTTGGAGTTGGTTGGAGATAGATGATTGGAGTTATGGCTTAACGGACGGCTTGTCGCCGTGACCGGGCCTGGGGAGCTTGATATGGGCTTTCGGCTGGCAGGCATGACGGGCCAGCACGGCACGCGCCGCGCTTTCGGCATCCGCAAGGGCAACGGACGGAACACGCCTCCTGCCCGTCATCCATTCCGCCGCCACGCGCAGGTAGTGCGCCCTGGCTGCCGTCTTTTTGATGATTGGTCTAACCACTGCGGCGGAGTTCATGGCTTGTCCGTTGGTTTGGGTTTGGTTTGCTTGAGATAGGTGGACGGGGCGGCATGCTTCACCGATTCTTCGGGGAATGGTGCCTCACCGGGCATCCGCTGGCCCCACAGGTCGCGGAACTTGGCGGCTGACAGATTGCCATAGGCGGCGAGCACCGGGCCGAACCCCATGGTGCCGATGTGGTGGCCTACAGTTTCGCAATCGACGAATTCGTTACCCTTGCGCGTGACCAGCTTCCAGCCCGGCACCTCGCCGCCGGTCTTGATCCTATCGGTGGCAATCTTCTTGGCCCGCTCGCGGAAGTCCTCGACCACCGCGCAACAGGCGAGAAAGCGCCCGAGCTTTTCCGGGTCGCCTGACACGGCGTCGAAATCGAAGCCGGGATCGGTTGTCGTTAGAGCCTCGGCCACAAGGGCGCGGCGTGCCTCGCAGGTTTCCCCCTTGACGCACCACCCGCAGTATTCGCACGGGTTCGGTTTCTTGTTGGGATCGTTGAACTCGCATATCACCTGTTCGACGATTCCATGCGCCTCGTCGTAGGTGAAGCGGTGGGTTTCGATCTCGCGCTGGTCACAGAACAACAGGTGTGCCGTCCATTCGGATGCGAACTGTGATTCCATGAAGCCGAGTGCGTAGGCCGCCATCTGCTCGCGGTAGTTGCGCCGGGAACCGGTCTTCAGGTCGAAGTGAGTCAGGCGCGTCGGCATCACGGCGTCGGCAGTGCCGCTCAGTCCCAACATTTTCACCCGGCAATCGTCCTCGCGGGCAAGCACCCGCTCGCGGCCGGCCATTGCGCGCACCATCGACACGGCCCAGGCGACGGCCGCGATTTCATCGGCGGTCAGACTGTTGGAGATGATGAACCGTTCCTCCAAACCGAGCAGTTCGGCGCGGAACGCGGAATCCAGCAGCGTGCCACGCTCCGCCGCCGGTCCCGCCACGGGATTGCTCTCGTAGCACGGGCAGACCGCAAGTTTCGGCAGGTTGGATGGACGAAGCGCGCTCACTTGGCTGCCTCCTTCCCCTTGACCCATTCGTCCACGGCGGCGACGAAGCGCTTCGGATCGGCCAACATCCGGGCCGCGTAGGCGGGATCCAGGTTGTCGATGGATTCGAGCGGACCTTCTGCGGTGTAGTGGAGTTGGCCGCGAGCGACGAGAAAATCGACCACGTTGGCCATGTCGGCGATGTGTTGGAAGGACGCGAAGATCCGGTCTGTCAGAGATTGGGCGGGGGCCTGTAGCTGTGGAGCGGGGGACGCCTGAGATGCCTGCGCACCGAACACGGGAGCCAGCGCGTCGATGGAAAACGGCAGCTTGTCCGGCAGGCCATGACGGTTCTTCGCGTCATACGCCGCCGTGTGGGTGGCATAGAGCACGCGTTCCTTGCCGCCCACGCCACGGGTCTTGCCGCTGTCCTTTTCCGCGATGCGTGTGACGTAGTTGGCGAAAAGCACGAGGTCGGCCCATTCCTTGAGCAGCGGCGCCACCGATTTGCTCAACTTCAGTTCAAACCGGTCGTAGCTGCCGGCTTGATCCGGGGCCTCGAATTTCTTCACCGTCGAGTGGGCGAGAAAGACGACATTCATGCCGCGGGCAAGCAGGGCGTCGAGCGAGTTGAGGAAGCGGGCGAATTCCTCGGTCAGCAGGACCCAGCCCTTGCCATAGCCAAAGTCCTCGATGCTGTCCTTGTTAGCCTTGCGGCACAGGTGCTCGGCGAGCCGCTTCTCCAGCCAGTCCGCCGTATCTATCACCAGCGTCTTGAACGGATGCTGCGCGTTGGCAAGTTGGGCGACGGCCGCCGTGATTTCCTCCCAAGACGATGCCGCGTCGAGGCGGATCACGTCGAGGTGGTGGGTGCCGCCTTCGGTGTCGAGAAAGACGGGGGATGGTGTCTGGCTGGCAAACGTCGATTTGCCGACGCCTTCCGGTCCGTAGATGACGGCCTTCTGTGGCCGGGTGATTCTGCCGCGACTGACGGGCAGACCTTTTGCTTGTGTTGGTGTTGCGGTTTGCATGGATTCAGGGGTTCGGAGGGTGTCAACTCAGGGTTGTAACAGTGGGTGTCTTAGACCATCGGGTGTTAGTGGGAGTTGTTTTGGTGGTGGTTTGGGTGATCACTGTTAGGTGTCTTAGACCTTGTGGCAAAAAAAGAGGGGGCTTAGGACCGCCGCTTGGTGGTACCCTTGCCCAGGGCGGCCCGCGTCTCCCTGGCGATCTGCTCGTAATCTTCCGGGGTGAGCACCACCGCGCGGGTCTGTGCCGTGACCATGGACTCGATGACCGTGGTCACCGTTTCCCCACGGTCCCCCGCCAAACGCCGCAAACGCTGCATCAGCGTGCGGGGGAGATAGACCGAGAGGGTCGTCTTGTCGGGATGGCGTTGACCGGGCACGGCGGCAATCTGAAATGGTGTCTTAGACCCGTCAAGGATTATTTTGCCGAGGATCTGGATTTTTCTCGCGGTTTCGCGCGGCAGCAGCGTTGAGCAAATAGTCATGCTGGACAAATGAACACTTTTGAGCCTAACCTCAAGGCCGTGCCAGGTGTTCCTGGTGGAACCCTGCGGCAACACCACCCCATAAAAAATCAAGATCACTGAAACACCCGTCTGCCATGTCCCGATCCGTCAAGAAATCCATCACCGTCCCCAATCCCGTGCGCGAGGGCCTCAACCTGCAAATCGACAGCGGCATCCTCGATTATCCCAGTGAAAACGCCGCCTGGATCGGCCTCGCACGCTATCAGCTCCTCATCGGCAAGCCCCATCCGGTCACGGCCGCCATCGCACGGATGCACGCGGACGACCAAGACGTGATCGACGATTTCCTGCTGGAAATTGCATCCCGTCGCCTGAACCTGCGCGGGCGGCTGCTTTCCCGCCTGATCCACCGGGCCATCAACGGATGCAGCCAACCCAACGAACAGGAGGTCGAGCAACTGGTGCCGCAGGAACTTTTGAAAATGGCCCGGGAATGGCGCAAACACCCGGAGCAAGTCATGGGCCGACTGGCAGCCAACGCGGAAGATCCAGCCTGAGCGGCAGTCCGGTAGCGGGCCGCATGTGCCTGGCCACGGGGCGGGTTTTCCCGTGCCGCACAAAGCCTCCACTGGCACAAGTGGCCCCCAGTCACTTGTCAAAGAAACTACGCTTGCCGGGAGGCAGCCTCACCGGGATGCAATCCACCGGCACAATGACGCCATCCTCTGTGGCGAAGACATTTGCAGGCCGCATGTCAAACACGACCG
>Ga0073936_10008558_pt1 | contig 12954 bp, 7 predicted proteins | sample AliMusrvi5mmetaG_FD_87041 | JGI IMG/M metagenome (GOLD analysis project Ga0073936, IMG submission 87041) | Freshwater lake bacterial and archeal communities from Alinen Mustajarvi, Finland, to study Microbial Dark Matter (Phase II) - Alinen... | ecosystem: Environmental > Aquatic > Freshwater >... | reverse complement strand
CTGTTAGACAGACAGCTCATCCGCCAGGAGTTGTCCCAGCGTTTGGCTTCGCCATCGGCCCAGGTTTTGGCGGCCAGCAGGTTGCCTTCGGCATGCTCGTCGGGCTGCAATCCCGCGAGCAGTGCCCAGCCGGCCGGGCCCTTGGCAAAAAAGAACACGCTCACGTCCAGGCGGTCGGGTTCGCGCACCGAAAAATATTGGAAACTTGCGGCCGCCACCGAGTCGGTTTCAAAAAATCCCAGCGCCAGCAAGTGGCGGACGCAGGCGGGATCGTGCATGGCTCCCCAGGCGCCGGCGGCGCGCGAACAGCCGAGACGCGCCGTTTTGTTGTCGCCGTCGAGGTCGAGGAGGGCGATCAGCGGTTGCAGGGTCGGTGCGTGGAGGGCTTGGTCCAAGGCCTTGACGGCCGCCTTGGGCGTCGTCAGCGGCTGGAGCGGGATGTTCTCGCGCAGCGTGGCCGGATAGAGCTCGAGCAACTTGTCGGTCGGGTCGTCGTCCGGGGTGATGTCCGGGGCCGACTCTTTGGTGAGGAAAAACGGCGCTGGCGGATCCACCTGCCAGAGGCCCTCGGCGCTCTTGGACAAGTCCAATTCGACGAGTTCCAACGGGGCGCGGGCAGGGGTGCCAAGGGTTGCGGTGGGATCCAGACAGAGGATGGCCAGCGACCCGCTCGTTGCGGTGGCATCCTGCTCCACGACGGTGCGCAGGACGTCGGGGGCGACGAGCAGACGCCATGGGCGTTTGACCGATTGGGGCTCGGCGGCGGCGGTCTCGGCCGCCTGCAGGCGTTTGTTCCAATCCTCCGGCAGGGTGGCTTGCAGCCCGCCCAACAGGCCAAGCATGGCTGGCAGCTGGGGTTTGGCGCAGGCCTCGAGGAAGCGCCGGCCGACTGCCTGGGGGTCGAGTTGGCGTAATTCCGCGGGCGGGAGCACGGCGCTGATGGCCTGGCGCATGTGTTCGGTGGCTTGTTGTTGGATGGTGTCGAGTTCGATGACTTGTTGTTCGAGCATCCAGGTTTCGAGGGCATCGAGGCGTTTGCGCAGGCCCGGAGCGTAGCCGACGCCGGTGTTCTCGAACGAGGCGAGCACTGGGGCGGGCAGCCAGGTTTCTCCGCGTTTGACCAAGGCCACGGCGAACACGCGCAGGCGGTTGGGATCGAAGCCGCCGACCTTGCGCACCAGCACGGCGGCGAGGTTGTCGTCAAGTTTGGAGGCGCTGGCCTCCAAGGTGCCGTTGCCCAGATCGGTGGCGTTGCGTTCCAGGCGGCGGGCGATTTCGCGGCACTTGGTTTCGTCGGTGTTGGCGGTCAGGGCGGTATCGCCGCCCGGTTCGAGGTTGAGTTGGCCGGCTCGGACCTTGTCGAGAAACTCGACGGCCACTTGGGCCGGTTCACGCGGACCGGCCAATGCCACCACGGGCAACGCGAGCAACAAGTAAAGGGATTTCACTGGGCGGATATATAGCAGAATTTCCGCGCCGATGAAAGCGCCGATTGCAGGCAATTTCGCGCGCCGCCGGCTCATTCCTCCACCCGCAGCAACTCCGGCAAGGCTCCGGGAACTCCCGCCAAGCGCGGCACAGCTTCCCAGGCGTCGCGCTCGCCGACGCTGCGCTGCAGCATTCGGCGGGTCGTTTCCCCGCGGTTCTTCGGTACCGGGATGATCGGCTGCAGGGGGTCGCCGGGCGTTAGCGGTTCCAATTGCCAGGAGTGTTTGAAACGACTGTCCACCATCCCTTTGCGTTCGCCCCACAGCCGGTACTCGCCATAGCGCAGGTCGGCGAGCCACACGCCAGTTTTGTTAGGTCGGGCGATCCACCAGGCGTCGGTGAAGGCGGCCACGCGTTTGGCTTCGAGAGTATCGGCCACCTTGGCAAAGGCCGGCCGATCCCGCGGGTAGACCGTCCAGCGCACCGGTGTGGAGTGCCACTCGAAGACCGAGCGATAGCCGACCCAAATCTCGTCGCCGCGATCCACCAAGCCGCGCCACAGCAGGAGGTTCCATGGGGTGGGGGATTCCATCCGGCGTTCGGGCAGGGGGCCGCGGCGAGCCAAATCCGCGGCAAAGCCGGCCGCGGCCGCCCATTTGGCCAACACCGCCACCGCCAGATAGCCGCTGCTCAAGCCCACGCCCCACCACCACAGACGGCGCCGTTTGGTTTGCTCTTTCTTGCCGCGCAGCCACACCAGACTCAGCAACGTCACCACCAGCGGTGCCGCGATGCACCCGTCGCCCGGTGCTAACAAGCCAAGGCAGGTTCGCGGACCCGCCAACGGCCACAGCACTTGCACACCGGGCAGCGCGAGGCAATCGACGAGCAGGTGGGCGGCCCACACCGCACCGACGAACCAGCCGGCCTGTTGCCGGCTCACCTTGCTGCGGTGCCACAGCTTCGCCAGCCAGGGCGGCAGCGCCACGGCCAGAAGCCCCAGCAGCAGCAACGAATGGCTCGCGGCCTGCGCGTACGCCAGCCGCGCTGATGTGGATAGAAACCACATCGCCACCGCGTCCAATAAATCCGGGGCGATCCCCCACAGCGCGCCCCAGGCCAACGCCCGGTTGCCCATGCGCTTGGCGAGCATGATTTCTCCGAGCGCCGCACCCACCGCCGCATGCGTGATCCAATCCATCCCGCGCCACCTCTTCCCGGCCCCGCCCGATCCGTCAACTGGAAACTCGCGAAATGCCCGACGAAATCCGCGGAGCGCCGGAAATCAGAAAGTTTCAATTGTATTCTGTGGGCAACGCGAGGTAACTTCACCGCAGGCGTCGTGGCATGATGCTGCCGGGTGTAATTACCAAATAATTACCCGATAGCTACTCGGCCTGATTTCAAAAAATCAAAACCCCGAATGAAACCCCAACTCAAGGCCCTGCGGCCCAGAGGATTCGCGCTAGTCATCACCTTGGCCTTGATGGTGCTGCTCACCCTCATCGTGGTGGGGCTGTTGTCCCTATCGAGTGTTGCATTGCGCAGCGCGGCGGAGGGCGGGGCGATGGCCACGGCGCGCGGCAACGCGCGTCTGGCCCTGATGCTGGCGTTGGGTGAACTCCAGCGCAGCGCCGGCCCGGACCAGCGCGTCACCGCGCGGGCTGACATCCTCGATGAAAAAATCGCCAATCCGAAAATCACGGGGGTGTGGGCGGCGATGGAGATCAAGGCCAGCGCGCCGCCGGCGGCCGCGGACTACCTGATGCCGGCCAAGGATGCGAAGTTTCAAGCGTGGCTGGTGTCCTGCCCCGATCCAGCGAGCTCGCGCAAGACCGCCTTTGCCCGGACGGCGGCCAGTTCGCCGGCGACGCTCTGGGGCAAGGGCAGCGTGGGTGACACGGCCACCGCGACCGACTCGGTGAGCGCGGCGAAGGTGCCGCTGGTCGCCGCGGGCCACCCGGCCCCAACCGGTGCCTTGGCCTGGGCGGTGCTCGACGAGGGCATCAAAGCGCGCGTCAACACACCCTACATCGATGGCGCCACCGCGGTGGCCGCCAAGACCGTGCAACTCGGCGCGGGTGAGCGACCCGGTGTCGAGTTTATCGACGGGCTCTCCGGCATGGAGCGGCGGCTGTTTGACAAGGACAAGCCGGAATTCGCCACTATTGAAAAGGGCATCAGCCGACTCAACTACGGCCTGGCTGCCCAGAGCCTCGGCGAAGCCACCCGCGAGTCCTTGCTGGCCCTCACCCATGACATCACCACCCAATCGGTCGGGCTGTTCACCAACACCGCGCACGGTGGCTTCAAGCAGGATTTCCAATTGCTGACCAACGCCGCGACCCTGCCGCCGATCTATCAGGGCAAGGGTATTTACGCCTCGCTCCTGGGGCTGCCGGTGCCCGCGGTGCCCTCCGATCCGACTTGGGCGTCCATCCTCCAGTTCAGCCGGCTGTATCGCGACAAGCTCCTCAAGGATGTCAGCGGAGTGCCCTATCTCAAGACGCAGTGGCCGACGGGTTGGCAGGCGTCCACCGGCACCCCGCCGAGTGTCACGATCAACCGCGCGGCGCCGCCCGGGGTGGTTCTGTTGCCAACCATTGCCAAAGTCCAGATGCTTTTCAGCCTCATCGGTCACGATTTGTACATTTACCCGCCGCCAGTCGGCACCCAGGTCCCGCCGGATGCGCAGGGCTTGCATGGTCCGCAGGACGACCAGTTCCGCGGCAGTCCCTTCAACTACGATTTGCACCTGCTCTACACGCCCATTGTGACGTTCCACAACCCCTACAACGTCGCGCTGGATTGCAGCGACTTGCGGGTGCAGTTTCTCAACGTGCCCTTCGCCATGCAGGTGTTCCGCAACGGCGTGGCGCAAAGCACCGGCCTGGTGCCCTTGGAAGAGATGTATGACGGCAACGATCAGGGCCAAGCCAGCAAGGTGTTCGGCATGAATTTGAAAAGCAAGGGCACGGACGGCAAGCCCGGCGCGACGACCTTCCGCCTGCTGCCAGGCGAAGTGAAAGTGTTCTCGCCCTACATCGATCCGGCACGCAGTTATCGCGACGAATTCAGCGGCGGGCGGCAGTATTGGGATATCTATGTGAGCACCCACATCACCGATAACATTGACTCCATCCCCGGTTGGCGCGGCGACGGCATTGGCTTTGACTGTGACTGGTTGGCCGGCAGCCAACGGGTGGACGACGCCGCCGCCAACGGCCATTGGGCATCCTGCTATGGCTTGGCCAGGGAAGACCGCATCAACGTCATCTTCGCCCCCCTGAGCATCCCGCTGAGCAATAACAAGTTTGTCATTCAGATGTCCACCACCAGCGGCGCCCCGGCCGGCAGCCCTGCGGTCATCAGCGCCCTGGAAATCAATTATGAATCGGCCACCGGGCTGCAGGATTTTATCATCGGCAAAGGTGGCACCCTGCGCTATCCGAAGACTGGCACCGTCCGCGGGCTCGATCTGGTGGACCATTCGACCACTCCGATCAAGGACTACATTCACACCAAGCCCTTCGCCTTGCTCAGCGTCCAGGCCAAAACCACCTCCGGGGCGCGCGATGCCAGCAATGAGGATGGGACCCTGGCCACCAAACCGTGGAGCTTCGCGCATGCGGTGGCGGCGGTGTCGTCGCAGAAAATTCCCACCGAGCACCCGGCCAATCAATCTCACGAAATTGACCTGCAGCTCCTCGAAAAGGGCACCGCCGACCTGGTGCAGGTCGATCAACAGGACCGCGGCAATTTCATCTCCGGCCACACCCCCTTCAACGGCACCAAGTTTGGTGGCCTTTACGACATTCCGCTCGCGCCGTTGCAGAACTTCTCCTCGCTCAACGGCGCCAACCCCGGCGGCGCCTCCGGCTTTCTGCCGCGCTTTGCCCAACCCATCGGCAATTCGTGGGCTCATCCACTCATCTCGCCTGGCAAATTGATGGAGGTCAACAGCGGCGGCAATTACCTCGATCATTCGTTTTTGCTCAATCTGGCGTTTTACGATGGTTTCTACTTCTCGGGCCTCGCGGCCCAGAGCGGGCCGTTTGGCACCGGCAAGGCCACCGCCACCCTCGCCGCCGATTTTGCCGCCGGCAAACCGCTGGACGACCCGCGCCTGCTGCTGCACCTGCCTAACAGCCGCCCCGCCACCGAGCTGGCCGCCGAAGTGGCCAAGGCCGATGCCTATACCCGCATCGCCGCCTGGCAATTGCTGGAGGGTCCGTTTAACATCAACTCCACCTCAGTCCAGGCGTGGAAGGCGATGCTTGCTTCCATCCACGATTCCCAGGCGCTGGTCAACCAAATCAACAAGACCGCCAAACCGCCCGCCTCAAAACTCGTCGATCTAACGGCCGAGAAAAAATCCGCGGCACGCATCAGCCGCTTCCGGTTGCCGGCCTCGCTGTCCGCCGCGGCTGGCGGCGACCCCAAGGACGGCTATTGGCTCGGGCCACGGGAGTACACGGGAGACCAATTGCAGGGGCTGGCCGAGAGCATCGTCAAGCAGGTTCGGCTGCGCGGCCCGTTCCTGTCGATGGCGGAGTTTGTCAACCGGCGGTTGGGCACCGACCAGACGGCCCAATGCGGGGCGATGCAGCAAGCCATCGACAACACGCCGCTCAACCAGGGTTTTGCCGTGGCGGCCAACGCCGGCTTTGAGATTGGCCCGGCAGCGGTGGCCAAGTACAAGTATGTCAATGCGCTGGCCGGCAGCGGCCCGAGTTATCAGGGCGCGCCGGGGTACCTAACCCAAGCGGACCTGCTCAACGTGTTAGGCAATGCCGCCACGCCGCGCTCGGACACCTTCACCATCCGCGGTTACGGCGAGGCGCGCGACCCCGCTGGCAAGATTCTCGCCCACGCCACCTGCGAGGCGGTGGTGCAGCGCTTTCCCGAATGGATCGATCCGTCCGACCCCGTCGAGACCACTCCCGACAAGCTCAACAGCCAGGCCAACAAGACATTCGGCCGCCGCTTTCTCATCTCCTCGCTGCGTTGGCTCAACCCCAACGAAATTTGATATACCGTCCAACCTAATCCCCCCACTCCGATGCGCTTGTTAGTTTTTTGCCTGATCGTCGCATGCCCGGTCTTGTGTCACGCCCAAGAGGGCCGCAAGGTCACTTGTCGGTTCCTCTGTATGGACGGCACGGCACCGCCGCCGCCGCTGGTCAACGTTTCGGCCAAGGGTGCCGAAATTTCCTGCAGCGTTCCGGCAAACACGTTTTCCGCGGCGATCGCGTGTTACGCCAAGGCCGATGCCATCAGTTTTCTCACGGCGTCGGACCTCAAGCCCGCCGCGGCCGCGGTGATTCCGGCAAACGTGAAAGCTGCGATCCTGGTGTTTGGGCCGGCACCAAAGCCAGCCACGGGTCTGCCGTGGCAGGTGTCGGTGATCGAGGATTTCGCCGCCGATTTTCCCGATGGCGGGGCCTTGGTCGCCAACCTAAGCAGCCAGGGTATCCGCTTTGTCATTGACGATAACACGGTCACGCTCGAGGCTGGCAAAACCCACAGCTGCGCCCGCCCCGAAAAACGCGATGACTTCAACATGGCGGCGGTGGTATTCCAATTCCAACAGAATGACTCGTGGCAAACCGTCAGCGAAAACCTGTTGCGCTTCGCTCCCGGCATGCGCTACTTGATCTATGCCTATCAGGATCCCGGATCGGGACACCCCCGCATCTCCACCAGTCAGGATTTTCCGCCGGCCAAGGCACCCGCCGCGAAATGACGCGTGGCTCGGTCACACGCCAAGGGGAGGGACGATCGCCGGATCGCGCAAGACGGAGGGGCGATTGCCGGATCGCCCATGACCATGAGGCGCCAATGGCAAGCGGAATTCCTCCCCGCATTGGCTCACCATGGGCCTGCGGCGGATCGGAGTCCGCCGCTCCTTGGCGGCGGATCGGAGTGCGTCGCGGGTTGAAAACGCCCTGACCCGCCGCCGGACGCTGCGATTTCACGCTTGAGTAGCACGCCTGAACCGGTTACACCTCACCTGCCTATGAACCACGTCGAACGTTTTCGAGCGGTCTGCAATTTCCAGTCCGTGGACCGCCTGCCGCGGTGGGAATGGGCGATGTGGTGGGACCAAACCATCGCCCGCTGGCACGGCGAGGGTTTGCCGCGCGGGCTGCAATTCGGCCAGGTCTTCGACATCGCCCAACATTTCGGACTCGATCCCTATCAACAGTTTTGGTTCAGCACGACCGCCTCCACCATCGAAGCGACCCAACATCACGTCGAAGGCATGGTCTCGACCATGGACGATTACCTGCGCATCCGCCCGCGGTTATTTCCCGACCACGCCGCGGCGATTGCCGGCATGGCCGCCTGGGCGGCCCGCCAGCAGCGCGGCGAGGCAGTGGTGTGGGCCACCGTCGAGGGCTTTTTCTGGTTTCCGCGCACCCTCATGGGTTTCGAAAAAATGATGTATGCCTATGTCGATGAGCCGGAGCTCATTCACCGGATCAACGCTGACCTGTTAGAATTCAATTTGCGCCTGCTCGACCGCATGTTCGACGTTTGTGTGCCGACCTTCATGACGATTGCCGAGGATATGAGCTACAACCACGGGCCGATGATTTCGCAGCGCACGTTCGAGGAGTTTGTCGCGCCTTACTATCGCGAGTTGATGCCCCGCTTGCAGGAGCGGGGTATTGCGCTGTTCATGGACACCGACGGCGATGTCACGCTGCTGGTGCCGTGGCTCAAGGCGCTTGGCGTGCAGGGCGTGCTGCCCTTGGAGCGCCAGGCCGGGGTGGATGGATTGAAATTGCGCCAGCAATTTCCCGACTTATTGATGATCGGTCATTTCGACAAGATGACCATGCCCCGTGGCGAGGCGGCGATGCGCGCCGAGTTCGAGCGCTTGGTGCCCTTGATGCAATCCGGCGGCTTCATTCCCAGCGTCGATCACCAAACCCCTCCCGGCGTTGCGCTGGAAAATTATCGGATCTATCTGCGCCTTCTCAACGAGTATTGCCGGTGACGACGCTCTGGACTGCTGTCAGACAAAAAAAATTGCGCCCCTTGAAGCCATCGGAATGTTTCAGCGGCTGGTCACTCGCGCCACATACTTGAGAGTTGCCGCACGGATGACTGCGGCGACGTCGGCTTCGGGTCGGGCAAAGGGTGGCACAAACCACGGAAACGAGCCGCACAGATCGGTCACTACCGCCACTTCGCCGTCGCAGGTGGCCTCGCCACTGCCAATGCCGATGGTGGGCACGGCGATGCGCCGGGTGATGTCGCGGGCAGTGGCGGCCAGCACCGATTCCAGCACAATGGCGCAGGCTCCGGCTGCCACCAGCGCCCCGGCATCTGCCAGAATGGCCGCGGCCTGCTCGGGGGTTTTGCCGGTTTTGCGGTAGCCGCCTTCCTCGACGACACTTTGCGGCAGCATGCCAAGGTGGCCGACCACGGGGATGCCTGCGGCGATGATGGCGCGGACTTTTTCCGCTTGTTGGACGCCGCCCTCGAGTTTCACCGCCTCGGCCCCCGCCGCGACCAGACTGCGCGCTGTGGCCAGCGCCTGGGCAGGGGTGTCATAGGTGTGGATCGGCAGATCGCCGACAATCAACGCGCGCGGCTTGGCCCGTGCCACCGCCGCAATGTGGTGCAGCATGTCCGCGAGAGTCACCTGGGTGGTGTCCGGCAGGCCGAGCACCACCATGCCTAACGAGTCGCCCACCAGCAACACGTCCACTCCCGCCTCGTCCAACAGGCGGGCGGTCGGGTAATCATAGGCGGTGAGGGCGGCAATTGGGCGGCCGCCTTTGCGGCGGCGCAGGGCTTCGGCTTTGTCGAGGGCGGTCACGGTGGCGCGCGCAACGTAACCTGGGAACCCGGCGAGGACCATCCGCAATTTCGGCGGAATGAGCGATTCCGTCCGACGCCGCAAGCGGGCAACAAAAAGCCTCCGTCGGTAACGGAGGCTCTCTGTGCCCAAATGGCGACCCGTAAGGGAGTCGAACCCTTCTTGCCAGAATGAAAATCTGGAGTCCTAACCGATAGACGAACGGGTCGTTGGTCGCGGCGCGGGCGGAACCAAACCGGAGACGGCGCGACTTGGCAAGGACATTTTGAATTTTTTTCATAGAAACTTTGTTAAATCACGTCTTGTCAAGCGGGCGGGGATTTTTAGGCTGGTGCTCGCGTCAACCCGCGGCACCTCGGTGTGCCGTTAATCCCCCCAATTTATGAATACCCCCCTGCTTGCCCAAGCCGCCAACGAGGCCCGTGGCCTCGCCATTGATGCCGTTCACGCCTGCTCTTCCGGCCATCTCGGACTGCCGCTGGGCAGTGCGGAAATTGGCGCGGTGCTGTTTGGCCAGGCGTTGCGCTTCAATCCGGAGGCGCCGCGGTGGCTCAATCGCGACCGTTTCATCCTCTCCGCCGGCCATGGCTCGATGTTTCTCTACAGCTGGTTGCATTTGGCCGGTTACGCGGTGTCGCGCGAGGACCTGCGGCAATTCCGCCAATTGCATTCGATCACGCCGGGCCATCCCGAGTTTCGCGAGACGCCGGGGGTCGAGGCCACCACCGGCCCGCTCGGCCAAGGGGTGGGCAATGCGGTGGGTTACGCGCTGTCGGGCAAACGTGCCGCGGCGCGCTTCAACACGCCGGCCCACACGATTTTCGACCACCATGTGATCTCATTGTTAGGGGATGGTTGCCTGCAGGAAGGTGTGGCGCGGGAGGCGATTGCCTTCGCCGGCCACAACGGCCTGGACAATTTGATTTTGATTTACGATTCCAACGACGTGACCCTCGACGCGCTGGCGAGCATGACCCAAAGCGGCGATGCGGAGGGATATTTCAGGTCGCAGGGGTGGGATGCGGTGACGGTGGACGGCCAGGATTTGGCGGTGCTTGCGGTGGCGCTGGAAAAGGCCAAAGCCGACGACAACGGCCGCCCCAAGGTGATCATCGCGCGCACCCTCATCGCCAAGGGGATTCCCGAGGTGGCTGGCACTGCCAAAGGTCATGGCGAGGGTGGGGCCAAATTCAGTGTCGCGGCGCGCGCCGGCCTCGGCTTGCCGGCCGATGAATTGTTCTATGTGTCGCCGCAAGTGCAGGCATACTTTGCTCAACACAAGCTTGCGCTCCTGCTACAGTTCGAGGCCTGGCAGGCCACGTTCGATGCCTGGGCCGACGCCAATCCGGAGTTGGCCACCGAACTCACCGACGGCGTGGCGCAAGTCGTGCCGGTGGATCTGAGCGAGCGCATCCCGGCGTTTGCGGCCGACTACAAGGATGCCACCCGTGCCGCCGGCGGCGTGGTCATCAATGCGGTGGCCAAGGCCATGCCGCATTTACTCACCGGCAGCGCCGACTTGTTCGGCTCCACCAAGAATTATATCAATGGCGGCGGCGACTTCTCGCGACAGCACCCCGAGGGACGCAACATCTGGTTTGGCATCCGCGAGCATGCGATGGGCGCCATCTGCAATGGCATCGCCTACGACGGCTTGTTCCGCCCCAGTGGCGCGACGTTTTTGGTGTTTGCCGATTACATGCGCGGCTCAATCCGCCTCGCTGCGCTTGCCGGCCTGCCGGTCACCTATATCTTCACTCACGATTCGGTGGGCGTCGGCGAAGACGGCCCCACCCATCAGCCGGTGGAAACCGTCAGCGGCCTGCGCGTCATCCCCAACCTCGATGTCATCCGCCCCGCCGATGCCGAAGAAACCGCCGGCGCCTGGGTCGTCGCCATGCATCGCTCCGATGGACCCACTGCCTTGGTGCTAACCCGCCAGACGCTGCCCTTGATGAACGAGCTGTCCGTCGCCGCACGCCGCGACGGGGTGCTGCGCGGCGGCTATATCGCCCGCCACGAAACCGGCGCGCTGACGACCATTCTGTTGAGCTGCGGTTCGGAGTTGCAGCATGCCATGGCCGCCGCCACCGAACTCGGCGCGGGTGTCCGCGTCGTTTCCATGCCCTGCTTCGCGCGCTTCGATCGGCAGAGCCCCGAGTATCGCCACAGCGTGCTGCCGCCGGCCTGCACCCAACGCCTCGCCATCGAGGCCGGCGTGAGCGGCTTGTGGTGGAAATACGTCGGGACCGCCGGCAAGGTGCTGGGAATCGACCGCTTCGGTATCAGTGCCCCGGCCAATCTGGTGATGCAGGAGCTGGGCATGACCGCGCAGCATGTCGTCGCGGCAGTGCGTGACTTGGGGTGAATGGCACAGGCTCATCTCTCAATTCAAAAGGCACCGCTATCCCAGGCCCGAAGGGCCGCTTCCCCAGGCCCGAAGGGCCGCAATTCCTTAGCCCAGCCCACCGGGCTGGGTTGGGGGTGAGGTTAAGAATCTGCGGCCTGTGGGGCCGCGATCTAGGCGGCGCCCCGTCGGCGGGCGCTGGCGGCCGCCATTCCTCAGTCCGCCTGGGCCTTGACCCAGGCGGCGAGCTTGGCGTCGGAGTCGCCGGCGGCCCACACCTGGCGGAGGAAATCGGCGGGTGGAATGCAGCCATGCTTGCGCAGGAAATTGCGGTCGCCACCGCAGCCAAACATGATGTCCGGATCGAGTTCACCCCGCAGTTTGGCGCGGGCCTTGGCCAGGATGCGCGGCAGATAGGCGGTGCCTTCAAGGGTCTGGCCGAAACTTGGCAACTCATCGCGGCTGAGGACGCGGCTGCTGGTCACCCCCTGTTGCACGGTTAGAAAATAATCGCGCCGCACCGCAGCCACCAGCAGGGCGGTCGATGCGCTGGGCACGCCCTCGTCGCAGCAGTCTTCGACATCGTCAAAGAACTCGCGGGCTTGGCAGCCGATGGTTGTTAGATAGGCGCGGTCCTCGCCGGAGAAGAATTTCTCCACCTCGCGCACGCCGCTGCGGTAGCTCGCGCAGCAACTGTCAAAAAGCGTTAGATAATAGTCGTTCCAAGTCATGGGGGGCTGGGTTATTTGTTAGGCGTTGGTGTCCTTTTCCTTATCGGCCGGAGGGGCGAGGTGATCAATGGCGCTGAGCAGGCTGTCGCTGAGCGCTTCGGACTGGAGTGCGTCGAGCGAGTCATCGAGTTGGGCCACGTTGCGGGCGCCGATGATGGCGGAGGTGACGGCGGGCGAGCGCAGCGCCCAGCGCAGCGCCAGATGGTTCAATGGCATGCCGTGGGCGGTGGCGAGTTCGTGCAAGGCGAGCAGTTTCGTCTGTTGGGCCGCGACTTGCTCGGGCTGCAGAAATCCTTCGGGGCGGGCGGCGCGCGAACCGGCGGGAATGCCGTTGAGGTATTTGGGCGTGAGCAGGCCTTGGGCCAGCGGGCTGAACACGACGCAGCCGATGCCCTCGTCCAGCAACCAATCGAGGATTCCCGCGCTTTCCGCCCAGCGGTTGAGCAGCGAGTAGGGTGGTTGATAGATAAGGCACCGGATGCCCATGCCCTTGAGAATGCGCACGGCCTTTTTGAGCCGCTTGAGCGGATATTTTGATAGACCGACGTACAGCGCCTTGCCGCTGTGGACCGCAGTGGCAAGCGCGGACATGGTTTCTTCCAGGCGGGTGTCGG
>Ga0073936_10008557_pt1 | contig 12954 bp, 9 predicted proteins | sample AliMusrvi5mmetaG_FD_87041 | JGI IMG/M metagenome (GOLD analysis project Ga0073936, IMG submission 87041) | Freshwater lake bacterial and archeal communities from Alinen Mustajarvi, Finland, to study Microbial Dark Matter (Phase II) - Alinen... | ecosystem: Environmental > Aquatic > Freshwater >... | reverse complement strand
GGGGTATTCGTCGCTGACGCGCCTCAACCCCGGGCTAATGGCTGAAATCCCTCCGGGATGATGACGCGGACGAGTTGCCGTTTTGCCGTAAATTCAGGGAATCCAACTTGCTCCCAAATTTGGCTCTATTGAGGTCGAACACTGAGTTCTGAGCTTGCTGGCGAGCGCCAATTCTCCACGGAGCGCCTGCTCAAGCGACTGTCGGCAAACGACTTTCACCAAAAAGAACCGAGTTTCGATAGATCCAGTGCATCTGTGCAAGAGAAGCCCATGAAAAAGCGCTTCGACTTGCTCACTCGAATCGACGCTCACAGAGCGCCGCAAGCACACCCCAGACGCATGAATCGATAGTGATTAGTTGCACGGCGGCTTAGCGCGGCGCGGTCACGGCACGGGTATCGACGATGGTGGTGACGGATGGCTGAGTGGCCCCTGGCGTCGCATGGACGATAAATATCCGCCGGTACGCGTCGAGATACTGCAATTGGCGTTCGGTAAAGGGGACCCATTCAGGGCCATCCTTGTAATAGAAATTCGTCTGCGCCAGGTTGAATTCGTTCACCTTCTTGACCGGCGGGATCCGGACGATTTTGCCCGCCAGCACCTGCAATTTATGTTCGCCGGCTTGCACTGCGGTATCCACCGGCAGCAGGCTGAGTACCCGTGACTCGCCCTTGGGGAAGGCCGCCGCAGTGTCATTGATGAGGACCATCCGGTAGGCGGGCTTGGCCCCCGGAGCGCCCGGCAACACCACCATGATCGCCCGCTTGGTACCCGCAGGAACCGCAACGCTGCCCGCCAAGCTGAGTGCCGGGTTTTTCGGATCGACCGTGGCGGTGTTGTAGAGCACCAACGAATCATTGACCGGCACAGTGGTTTGCACTTCGGAGAGTCCTTCGGCAGTGAGTTTCAATTTCACCACCGTGCCCGTCTGGTCCGCCAAATACAGGTCCGCGATCGGATGGACCGGGTCGTGAAGCACTGAACGGATCTGCAGCATCGCGCCCGATTCATGGGATTGGGCGTGACCTACGATCGGAAGCAACAGGAGGGTTAGAAAAAAGAGTAAATGTTTGATGAACATGAATGTTAGATTTCATTTCTGGCCAACCAGCGGAAAGCGACCACGTTGATGCGCCGTCCGAAGGTCCGGTTGGCCAAGGCCGCCTTGGCATCATTGTACACATTGAGCGATGGCCGGTCAACCGAATCCACATATTCGGGCATGCGTTGCACCACGGCTTCGGCATAAGCGCGGGCGGTTACTTTACCTTTGGCATCCCAGGCTTCGCCACAAACGCGGATGACGAAAGTATCGCCATGGACGGTGGCGGCCGGTTCGAGCAGGTGCATGAGATCGCCCTGGCTGATCCAGCCTGGGGCACCGGCGGCGGGGTTGCCGGTGATGACCATCGGGGTTTTGTAATTGTAGAGCGTGTTATTGGAGACATCTGCGACGGTGATGGGAACCTGTGTCTTGAATGCCGTATCGTTGACTTTGGACTTGTCGAGGGCCGCTTCCAGCGCACCGCTTCGGGTCAAATCGCTTTCCGTGCCGATCTGGCGGTTGACAAATTCGGAGAGGGAGAGGAACGGTCCGCGCAGGCGCACTTGTTCGACGATGCTTGAGGCGAGTTGCTCGATTTGGCTTTCGGTGAGTTCACGGCAGCCGTTCCATTCGTTGGTTTTGGCATCATCGATCTTTCGGGTATCGAACGGCGAATTGGAGCCGCCGCCGTTGAGCAAGGACATGCCGGGGATTGGGATGCCGGTGGCTGCCTTGTTTTCGAGAGTGACGTTTTTGGGCCAGAGGGTCACCAACTGGCCTTTGTTGAGAGTTGAAAGCATGGCCTTCCACGCCTGAACGCTCATTGAGTTGACGTTGAATGGGCCGCGGAGCATCTGGTATTCTGCTGCCATCTTATAGGCGCTATCGGTCGGTTGGTTAGAGGCGTAGAGTTCCGTTTTGGCTGCGTCGATGGTTTTTCCGGCGGGCAGATGGGGCTGGAACCCCTGCACTGACAGCACCCGTTTTCCGTTCATGAATTCACTGAACACTTGGTCCGGCGTGGCCGTGCCAGCGGTCGCAAAGGTTGAAAAATAGAACTGGTCGTAGAGTGCGTGGTTGGCCAGAACCGAGTGGTCGAGCAAGGGATAATCGGCCACAGTTGCATCGAGCTGGTTGACTTTGCTGGTGGACATCATCGGAGAGCACACTGAGTTGGCGACAGGCTGGACGAAGTTGGGCAGATAGTAAGACGTCAGCGCGTTGGAGCGGCGGAAATCAGCGATGGTTTGCAACGGACCGACCGGCAGATCGAAATAACTGCCGGACTTGATGCCATGGCTGGTCGTGTTGCCAGTGAGATAGGGGCAGCGGTTGGCATCGTCGATGACCAGGTAATCCTCGAACTCTCCGAGACTGACGAATTGTTGGAAATTAAGCTCGTGGGAACAATCCCCTGGCTTCTTATTTTTCAAATCCATGGTGACGACCGTGCGTGCCGGGTTGTGGAAAAGGAAGGGCTTGCCGGCCAGGCGCCCATCTTTGAGTTCATTGAGGCTGCCAGCGGTCTCGGTGCGCTTGCCCGTTTCATAGACGCCGCCGTTAGTGGTGCGGGCGTAAGCGGAAAACACCGCCACGGTTTTCGCTAGGGCGTGATTGGATAGGGACGTCGTGTTGGACGCATAGGCATCCATCGCATTAAAATCGCCGGTGGTTGGGTAACGGTATGTCTTGGGGAAAAGTTTTGTCAGGGTACTCGCATCCGTGTATTGGAAACTCAGTCCTCCATAATCCAGCGTCTTGTTACCGGCAGTGAGCTTGGCGGTCACGTCAAAGGTGGTAGTCGCCCCGTAGGTCGGCTGTCTGACCCCATACTCGATGTGGATCGTATCGGTATCTTTCAAGGGAAGCATCCCCCAATTGCCATGGCTCGCGGGGCTATTGGGGGGGACAATCCAGTCAATGTCGAAGCCGAAGGCGCGGCCAGAAAACCCGGGCTTGGCGTTGATAGCCGCAGTGGTTGAGCCGGTCATATTGTTGTCGTAGTCAAAGAACGGGGTTCCGTGGACGTTGTTGAAGCTGGCGTCTGGATCAAGATAGGGTCCGCACACCAGTGTTTGACCGGGCTTCATGGTGATGACACCCGACGGCGAGGCCGCGGCGGGGGCTGACCAGTTGGCGATTTTGAGGTAGAAGTATTTTCCAAGTTGGGCGCGGGAGCTATTGACGTACATTTGCGAGACAGGCAGCAGGTCGGCTGTTTGGGCCACGCCGTTGATATAGAATTTGAAGGCGGCCGGCACGTTTACGATCGTCACATCCATGCTATTGAATGAAATACTGATGTTGTAGGGGTTGTGGAGGGTGATCAGCGGCGTGTAGATGAGGTGGCCCTCGTAATGGAGCTGCGGATCGAGACTCAGGAAGGATGCCGTCCAGTTAGCGTGGGAATCGCGGGTCACATAAGTAAATAACATTTCGACCTTGGCGATGACCGGGCCGACGGAAAAATGGGTAGGTGTTGCTGGATGGGATGTGGGAGGATTGGGGAGAGTGACGGCTTGAGCGGGAGCTTGGCTGAGCGTCGGGTTGGTATTGGGATTGGTGATGCTGCGGAAGATATTGTAGTAGCCCGACAAGGTACTCCAATAGGGGTCAGAGTCGCCGGTGGGGAGTTGGGCTGACTGATAGAGTTTTTTATTGGAGAAGGCGGTGGGCAAGGTGGCGTTCATCTCGAAAACGGAGGACAAATCTTGTTTGAGGCCGCCCTGGCGAACATCCGACATCACGCCCAAGGAATAGGGCGTCACGTCATTGCGGAACGCTTTGATCTTGCTTGATGCGTCGGGCAGCAAATTCACTTGGTCCAGATCTGTGATTTTCGGGGTGTCGGCGTCTGCTGCGGTAAAATGCGCCGTGGTGTCGTCCTTGGGCATGAACGTGAGCTGGTCGCCAGATGCGGATTTGACGACGGAGGGGTCTGGGCGCTGGCCGGCGAACAGGGCGCGTTGTTGAGCAAGAGTGGTGTTGAGGCTCGGATCGCGGTACAGATTGATGCGGGCTTTGGCCGATTCGTCGGCCACATGCCAAGCCAAGGCACCTTGAGGCGCACTATTGGGCTTGGTGTCGCGGGTGACCGGTACCTTGCCTGCGACCACTTTGGCGGTGGTTTCCGCCTTACCGCCCAGGGATGCGTCGCCGACCAATTCGATCGTGTCGCCAGTCCAGGCGGCGTTGCCGAAATCCTGGGCGGTGGCGGCGAGCGGATCTGCGCTGGAGACCAACCAACGCTGGAAGCGGCTGGTTTTCTCCGTGCGGTAATTCAGAGAGCTGCTGCTGGGGCTGAAATCCCACGATTTCCACACACCCGTAGTGTTGGGTTTGGCTGGATGGACCGCCAGCACCTCCGCCGGTGCACTCACCGCTTTGTCCGGCCCCAGCGTTTTTTGCAACTCGCCGATGGCCAGCATGACGGCCAAGCGTGCGTTGTTGCGTGCCGTAGCCATCGCCTCGTTATTACTCGCATCGCGCATGGCGATACCCGACAAGCTCAACAGTCCGACCACCAGGAGCGTGAGTAGGACCATCAGGGCAAGGGTAATGACCAAGGCAAAACCTTGGGACTGTGAATGAGGTGTTGGCTTTTTCATGAGAGGATCGTTGATTTTGAAAATCATCTCGCTGGACTTTGTAATTACAAGGGTCCACACGACTGATACCCGCCCCTTGCCGTCTTCGCAAATCTAATTTCAAGAAAATTCGTTTCACGGCCTCAGTTGAAACCTGAAGGGAAGAGAAACCTGAGGCTGGAAACCTGAAACCTGAGGGGAAGAGAAACCTGGAACAACGACTGGCTGCGGAACTCTTGCTTTATGACTCACCGAAGCCAGCGTCTTCCAGCAGGGGGCCGAGTTTCACTGCGGCGTTGGCCAGCACATCGCAGCGTTCGTTTTCGGGATGGCCAGCGTGACCTTTCACCCAGTGCCAGCGGATTGTGTGCGGTTTGCTGACGGCGAGCAGGAGCAACCACAGGTCGCGGTTTTTCACCGGCTGTTTGGCGGCGGTCTGCCAACCGCGGCGTTGCCAACCCGCCAGCCAATTTTTATCAAAGGCGTCGATGAGGTACTTGGAATCCGAGTGGAGGTCCACTTCGCAGGGTTCGCGGAGCAATTCGAGCCCGGCGATGGCACCGCGCAATTCCATGCGGTTATTGGTGGTGAGGCGGTAACCGGCGGCGAGTTCCTTGCTGTGCACACCGCACACCATCACCACCCCGTAGCCGCCTGGGCCCGGATTGCCCTTGCAGCCACCGTCAGTATAAATCACCACGCGTTTCATCGGGCGGGAACGTGGCGTAAGGAGCGACACTTGCCAAGTCCCAAGCGCAGACGCCCCCCCCCGGATGAGTGATGAGATAATCGGGGATGATAGGGCGCGGCGACCTCGCCGCGCCCGAATTCCTCCTGAGGGCGAGGTGAGGCTGCCGAGCCATGGACAAACACCTCGGATCCGCCCATGCGGGCGGATATGTCGGGCGGCCGAGGTCTTCCGCCCCTACCCGCGAGACATCTACCTGCTAGCCTCCGACGACGAGGTCTGGGTTGAGCGGACCGAAATGCTTGAGCATCACCAGCGGGTCGCTCAGCGACGGATTGGTAATCTTCACCCCGCTGCGGGCTGCTTGTTCGCTGACGAAAAACTCATCGTAGGTCAATTGCCCAAAACGAATCAGCGCGGGGGTGTCAATTTCCCACACGCCCATGCGGCCGTGTCCCTGCATCAGGATCATGCCATAAGCCGCAGCATCCGTGATAGTCACGCTGGCACCAGGGAGCACTGTGAGTTCCTTGGCGCTGTAGGCTTCGGAATTGTAGCAAATCCAATTCTCCTGATAGCCATCGGCCTGCATCTCCGCCACCGGCCTAACCGGCTTGGGGCGCATGAAGTGGTTGGTCCGGAAGTCCGGGTCCACGTTGCGCTCCCAATCGATCACTTCCATCAGATAGTCGATGTCTCCCATGCGATCGGGCGGCGTGTCCTTCCAAAGCAACTCGCTAGGCACGATGGAGGTACCCACCAGCGATTGATACATGGCATACACGTCCGAGGCCCGCTGGGGCTCGTACGTGCAAAAACTGCCGGGGGCATGCAGAATTCCCGGCGGAATGTCCCAACCGGTGCCCGGTTCCAGCCGATAGGCCTGCGACAGGTTGGTGATCTTGTTGTCTCCTTTGGTGAAATTCACCAGACACTCGCGCACTTGGTCGCGAGTGGTGCCCGGTGCAAAGCCAAAAAACGTATAAGGCAGGTCGCCGCCGTGGTTATTGACCTGCGGCGGAAAGAAGTGGGCCTCGGGCTTGCCTTGCTGGCCGGTGAGGCTGGCGTGCTCGTCGCGATGGTGGATGTGGTGGGGTAGCGCCCCCTGGTTATCGAAGAACTTTGAATACATCGGCCATGCGTGATGGGCCTGCCACAGGCGCTCGCCGATGAGGGTCCCCTTGAGTTCCGCTACCGCGTCGCGCAACAGGAATGTGGTCTCCCCTGCCCCGTCTTTGAACACGACCGCGCTGAGTCCCTCGTATTTTCCGGTTAGAGGCCCATTTTCCGCCGGGGTGGTTGAGGAAAACCAGCGCTCGTCAATACCGCCGCGCTGGCCGCCCAAGGCGTAATAGTCGTCGGGATGGAGTTTGATGCGGCGGCCGGGCACGCAGAACGAGCGGGGCACCCAGGTGGGGGTAAGGCGCAGGATTCCCTGGCCTTGATCCAGGGCGTTGTGCATTGTGGCAGAGTCGTGAGTCATGGAGATAGTATGGATTGTGTGCGTGTTATTTCTTAACGGTTTCCCAACGACCGGACTTGGCGGACTTGAGTACGGCATCGGTGACGTAGTCGGTGGCTAGGCCGTCGCGGAACGTCGGCGCGGTGGGCGTGCCGGACGAGAGTCCCTGGATGAAATCGGCGGCCTGATGCACAAAACTGTGCTCGTAGCCAATCTGCAATCCCGGCACCCACCACTTGTCCATGTATGGGTGGTCGCTGTCGGTGACGTGGATAGAGCGCCAACCGCGCAGACGCCCCTCGTCGCGATGCTCAAAGTATTGCAGGCGGTGCAAGTCATGCAAATCCCAACTGATGGAGGCGTTCTCGCCGTTGATCTCGAAGGTGTAAAGCGCCTTATGGCCGCGTGCATAGCGGGTCGCCTCGAAGGTGGCCAGCGAGCCGTTGCCAAAGCGTGCCAGGAAGAGGCTGGCATCGTCAATGCCGACGGCTTCGACCTTGCCAGTCAGGGTGTGCTGACGTTCCTTGATAAACGTTTCGGTGGTGGCGGTGACCTTGTCGATAGGGCCATTGAGCCACAGTGCGGTATCGATGCAATGGGCGAGCAAGTCGCCGGTGACGCCGCTACCGGCGACCTTGGCATCGAGGCGCCACAAGCCGGCGCCGCCCTGAGGCAAGTCCTTGGAGATCGTCCAGTCCTGGAGGAACTTGGCCCGGTAATGGAAAATGCGACCAAGCTTGCCCTCGTCAATGAGTTGCTTGGCCAGCGTCACGGCGGGCACCCGACGGTAGTTATACCAAACCATGTTAGGCACCTTGGCCTTTTCCACTGCGGCGACCATTTTAAGAGCCTCAGCGGCATTCATGGCCAGCGGTTTCTCGCACAGAATCATCTTACCAGCCTTGGCGGCGGCGATGGCGATGGGCGCGTGCATATCATTGGGCGCGGCAATGTCGATCACGTCGATATCGTCGCGCTCGATGAGCTTGCGCCAGTCCGTCTCGATGGATTCAAACCCCCACTGCGCGGCAAATGCCACGGCTTTGGTCGCATCGCGGCCGCACGCGGCCTTGAGCACGGGTTGGCGATCAAGGGGGAAGAAATTGCCGACCTTGCGGAAGGCGTTGGCGTGGGCACGGCCCATGAAACCATAGCCGACCATGCCGATATTGAGTGTTTTCATTTTTTCTTTAGGTTATTCGTTCCAGCCGTGGGTTTCGCGCACCTGGAGCATTGCTGCTAGAATGTTAGACCAGGTATCGTCTTGCATCATCACGTCGTTAGAGAACATGCAACCGTCCCAGCAAATATGGCGGATCCGCCGGGTGAGTTCGCCGGCATCATCGCGCAGCCAGTAGCCGGCGTCGCGCACGATGTCCAGCTTGCCGTTAGGATCGTCGGCCAGGCAATGGCGGCCGGTTTTATCGTGGCTGCCGCTGCCCTTGACGGTGGCGTCGTTCTGGGCGACATGGAAATCGAGCGTCCACGGGCGCAAGGCGCTGGTCATTTCGCGCAAGGCGGCGGCGAGAGCATCGGGCTCCCAGTTGAAGCCATCAGGGACGATGCGATGCTCAGGGGCGTTAGTGCCCAGTGCGTAGTGGAGGGTGTGGGCCATATCTGCCTGGAAGCCGACAATTTCGGGGCAGCCTACTTCCTCGAGGAGTTGGAGCATGTATTTCCAACTTTGCATCCCACCCCAACAAATTTCCCCCTCGGCGGCCAGTTGTTCGCCGTGGTCCGCAGCGACCATGGCGGCCTCGCGGAAAGTAGCGGCTATTTTGCTGGTATTGGCGGTGGGATCTTCGGCCCACTCGGCGATGCCGCAACAAGAGTCGATGCGAATAAGACCGTTCGGGCGGATCCCGAGTTGGCGCAATTGCGAGGCAATGCGGCAGGACTTGCGGATTTGGCCGACAAAATTGGCGCGGTCCTCGGCGCTGCCCATAGCGGAGCCGCCGCCGGTGGGTGGCCACACCGGGGCCACCAGCGAGCCGACGACAAATCCCTTGGCCTGGATTTTGGCGGCGAGCGCTTTGATATCATCTTCACTGCTGTCGATGGAGACATGTGGATCACACAGAAACAGGTCCACGCCATCGAACTTGACGCCGTTGACCTCCGCGCGAGCGGTTAGGTCGAGCATGGTGTCGAGGTCGATGCCGGGTTCGGCGCCGGGGCTGCCCTTGCCGACGAGGCCGGGCCACATGGCATTGTGGAGTTTGGGGTAGTTGTTCATGGGGTTCGGAGAGGATAGTACATTCCTTGACGCAGATTGCAAGAAACCTCATACTTCAAAAATTTCCCGTATTTTTCAACTTTTTTGGGGCTCATGAAATGCGGGTGGAGAGGTCAGCGATCAGCAGGTTTGGGCAATGAGGGCTGCCGGTTGGATGTGCGCGGTGAGTTTCTTTTTGTCTTTGGCAAGGGCGCGGAAGTCGCATTCAACCTGAATGCCGTGCCAGAAATCCTCGGAGTGACCGAAGAAGGCACCGAAGCGCACGGCCATGGACGGAGTGATGGAGCGGCGGGCGAGGATGCGCTTGATGGATTCCATGGAGGAATCGGGCGCTGTCACGGTTTCAGACCGCCGCGATGCCCCCACCCACTCGCCAGCGACTTTTCCTGCAAGGGAAAAGTAGTCACAGGTCGGCGCTATCGAAGTTTCCTTACACCTGCCAGGGTTCGCGCATGGCACGGGAACGCAGGCGATTGGCCTCGTCATCGCCGATGAACTCCTGCTTGAGCGGATCCCACTTCAGGTCGCGCTTGAGGTCCAGACAGATGTCCATAATCAGATTGGTGCTCATGGTGCGATGGGCAACTTCAGCGCTGGTCACAGGGGTGCGCCGGGTCCTAACACAATTAAGGAAATCGCGGACATGATTGAGTGGGCGCTGGGTCCTGGCTAGATAGTCCTGAAGCAATTTCTTGGAATCGCGCAGAAGCAGCGGCGAGGACACCTCCGGCTGCGCATAGCCATCGGCCACCGCCACCCAGCCGTCCGGCCCCTCATACTTCACCCCGCACGACCCGTGCCAACCATCGCACTTGGCAACCAGCTTGACGCCGTTGGCAAAATGCACCGTCATTCCGGCACCTTTCAAGTCCTTGGGATATTCGTAGGCAACCGGCGAGGTGTCGGCCAGGCCGAGGTCGAGTTGGCATTGCAGGATCGTGTGGGACCCCCACTGCGGGATGCCGCCGGCAAAATCATATTGGGAGTACCAGCCTGGCGACGGCCATTGGGGGATAAAGCCACCGTTGTAGGGGCGCCATGGGCTCGGCCCTAACCACAGGTCCCAGTCCAACTCATCTTTGGGTGGTTCGGGCTGAGGCGGCAACACCGCATTGACCCGTGGCCAATCCGGCAGATAGCCAAGGTGAGCATAGACGGTGTGGACTTTTCCTAAACGCCCCTGCCGTGCCAATTCGCCGGCAACGATGAAATTTGCCTCACTGGCGCGTTGGGCGCCGGTTTGGAAAACACGGCCGTAGCGTTTGGTGGCGGCGACGAGCGCCTGGCCCTGAGAAATCGTTAGAGCGCCGGGTTTTTCGCAATAGACATCCTTGCCGGATTGCATGGCGAGAATGGATGCCGGGGTATGCCAGCGGTCGCCGGTGGCAATGAGCATGGCGTCTATCTCAGTGTGCTTGGCAAATAGATCGCGCATATCGCGGTAAGCCGCGCAGTCCTTGTTAGCATATCTGCCATCCACGGCATTCTTGGCTCCTTCGCGGTTGCCTTTACGCACGTCGCAAACCGCCACAAACTGGACGTCGGCCTCACCAAGCAGCCAGCCCAAGTCGCCGGACCCGCGTCCGCCCAAACCGATGGCGCCCATCACGATGCGCTCGCTCGGTGCCACCGCGCCGCCACGGCCCAAGGCAGAAGCGGGCACGATGTTAGGAATAGCGAAGGCGCTGCTGGCGGCGAGGCTGCGCGTGAGAAACTGGCGCCGACTCAGCGGCATGCCAGATATAGGTTGTGGCAATTCATTCATAGCGATGGTCGTACTATTTTTCGGTTTCCAACTGCTTCAGCAATTCTTGTGAACGCTTGACCACCGCAGGATTGTCCGCAGCCACTGCCAACACTTTCTCCAACGCTGTCTTGGCGATGGCCGCCTGTTGCTTTTTGGCACGCTTTTCTGCAATCGCCATCACCGATGCCACAGCTTCACGCTTCACACCGGCATCGTCCAGATAGGGCACGATCAGGTTGAGCGATTCGGCATTGGCCAGGCTTCCAAGCGCACCTAGCAGCAGCAGTTTTTCCTCATCCCTTTGGATCAAGGGAGCTGACTCTCGGCAGATGGCGAGGCGCGGCGCGGCAGGCAGGTCTTTTCTAGCAGCCATGCCGAGGTAGCCGCGCAGGCACAGGATTTTGTCCACCGGAGTGGCGGCGGCCTTGGCCAATTCCAACAAAACGGCCGCTGCATCCACCGTTTTCCAATCACTGAGAACACGGATCGCTGTGGTGTGCACATCCTTGTTAGGATCATTCACCGCGGAACGCAACGCCGTGAGCGCCTCAGGACCACCTGCCACACGAAGCGTGCGCAACAGCGCCTGCTTGCCCTCCGGACCGGCCTTGGCCAGCGCCGCCACCAATTGTGGCACACACACACCGGGTTGTGCCGCCGCCCCACAGATGGACGCCAGCGCCTTCTCCAGCACGCTAACGGCAGCGGCATCGCTCGCCTTGACGATTTTATCCAACAAGCCGGCCAACTCGGACTCGCCTGCCAACTCGGCATAGCATCTGACGGCGGCTGCTTTGACCGCATCATTCTTGCTATCCATGAGTTTCTGGATCTGGGGGACCGCCGCGACGATGCGCCGCTGGCGCACCATCTCCAGTATCTGCGCCTGCAACGAGGGTTCCGCCGAGTCCAACATTTTTGTCACACTCGCGTCCACTCCGGCCCCCGGCAGGCCAGCCAAGCCGGTGGCAGCCGCCTGAGCGACATCGCCTTCCGGATCCTTGAGCAAACCTATCAAGGGCGCGGCAGCAGCAGCATCGCCTATCTCAATGGCCGCCCGAATGGCCGCGACCCGCGCTGCCTTGTCGCCCGCCTTGGCCAATCCCAGCAAGCCCGGCAAGGCGGTGGCGTCGCCGCGTTTGCCAAGCACATTGCATAGCATGATCTGGCGCTCGGCCGGCACTTTGGTTAGCTCGTCAGCCAGTACTTTGGAAACTGCGGCCACCTTCATTTCAATGGCGATGCGCTCGGCAGCAGCCAGTTGCATAGGTTCGCCATGGAGGAATAAAGCAAGCAGCATTGGCACCCCACTCTCCTGGCGGGTGAGAATCGCGCCGCGCAAGGCACCAGCGAGCACTTGGTGTGGTGCGGGATTGAGCTTGGACAGCGAGTCATAAATAGCGATGGCCTTGTCCGCTAGACCTTTGGCAGCGAAGCCTTCGGCGCAGCGGAACAATCCTTCGCACACCGATAGCTGGTTAGGTCCGACCACCCCTGACACCGCACCCAAATACTTGGCGGCGGCGTCATTGCCGATTTTGCCCAAGGCACGCGCGGCGGCCTGGGCGACCTCGGTGTCTGGATCCTTGAGAAGCACGCCAAGGACGACCACCGCCTTTTCATCGTGACGAACCCCAATGCTGCCTATCACCCCTGCCAACGAACGTCCCTTCAGCTTGCCCAATGCCAAGCGCAGCGCCTCATCCACTGCCGGACTGGGCACCGTTTCCAGTCCGTAGCGCGCCATGTGCGTTAGCTTCTCATCAGCTAACAAAGCAGCGAGCGCCGGTACGCATTCGGCGGTGCCGATGCGCGCCAATTCGCGGCAAGCGTCGGCCTTTTGGTTGTATTCAGCGTTGGATTGCAGGACGGCGATGAGCTTGGTTTCCTGCTCCTTGGCCGGGGATTGGCCCAAGGCTGGATGAACACAACCGCACATCAGGGCCACCATCAGGGTGAGTTTTTGTTTAGATATTTGCATGACAATATTTCCTTTCGATTGGGGGTATAGGTTAGATGATCCACGGTTCGCGCATGGCACGGGAGCGCAGGCGGTTGGCTTCGGCGTCGTTGATAAATTCCGCTTTGATGGGGTCGAACTTCACATCGCGTTTGAGCCACATGCAGATGTTGGCCGCGTGGACGGTGGACATCGATCGGTACATCACTTCGGCATTGGCCACCGT
>Ga0073936_10008555_pt1 | contig 12956 bp, 10 predicted proteins | sample AliMusrvi5mmetaG_FD_87041 | JGI IMG/M metagenome (GOLD analysis project Ga0073936, IMG submission 87041) | Freshwater lake bacterial and archeal communities from Alinen Mustajarvi, Finland, to study Microbial Dark Matter (Phase II) - Alinen... | ecosystem: Environmental > Aquatic > Freshwater >... | reverse complement strand
TGGCCATCACCTTGACGCGCGACAGGATCGGCAGCGCCAGATGAATCGGCGGCGGCACCATTTCGTAAAGCGAGCCGTCCACCCGGTAGCGGATCTTGAAGTCCTTCTCGAAGGGTTCGAAATGGATGTCCGAGGCCTTTTCCTTGATCGCCTGATAGAGCACCAGATCGACGTAGCGGATGATCGGCGCCGAGTTGGCCTCCGCCTCAAGATCCATGGCGACCCTGGCATCCCGGCCGATTTCGAATTGGCTGAGGATGTCCTCCATCGCCTTGGCTTCGCCGCCGTAGCAATCGTTGATTTTGGCCTCTACGAGGTAGTCCGGGGCGACCACCACATGGATTTCCCGGCCCAGGGCGAAGCGCAGGTCTTCCACCGTCTGCGGGTTGAGCGGATCGACCAGCGCGACGTAAAGGCCGGTTTCATCGAAATTGACGGGCAGGGCGCCGTGGAGGCGGGCGGTGCCGGCCGGCACCAGGGCGAGCAGTGCCTCGGGTGGGGTCCAGTTCCGGAGGTCCACCATTTTGGTGCTGAGTTCGGAGGCGACCACCGGCCAGATGTCATCGCGGTGGTGGATGACTTGGAAGTCGGCGAGGATTTCGGCGATTTCCTTACCGCTGTGACCCACTTCGGCGAGGATGTCCTGAGCGAGTCCGTGATCGATGAGGCCGCGGGCTTGGAAAAGTTCGATGATCTGTTGGTTGTCCATGGGACGGTGGAAACGAAAGGTTTTTTTTGAAATGGGTATGGTTCCGGAACTTACTCGGCATCCGACATGGTGGCATGGACCACTTCGCCGCCGGAGGTGATGCCGGAGAGTACTTTGCGGATGCCGTCTTCGCGCAGCGTGCGCATGCCGAGTTCGCGTGCCCGCCGCCGGAGTTGGCTGGTGGATAGCCCGGTGTTGATCATCTGGCGGACTTCGTCGTCCACCAGGAACATCTCGAAAATCCCCATCCGGCCCTTGAAACCGTTGTTACGGCATTTGTCGCAGCCCACCGGGCCGAAAATGGTTGCGCCCACGGTTCGCGAGGCATCCATGGACAGAGCGCGCATTTCCTTGTCGGTGAGTTCCGCAGGGGCTTTGCATAACGGGCAGAGCTTGCGCACGAGGCGTTGGGCCATCACGGCCCGGACCGCCGAGGCGATCAGGAACGGCTTGACCCCGATGTCGGCGAGACGGGCGATGGCCGATGGCGCGTCGTTGGTGTGCAGGGTGGAAAACACCAAGTGGCCGGTGAGTGACGCGTTGATGGCGATGTTGGCTGTTTCCGCATCCCGGATTTCCCCGATCATGATGATATTGGGCGCTTGGCGGAGCATGGCGCGCAGGGCGGCGGCAAAGGTCATACCGATGTCGGCCTTGACCATGACCTGGTTGATCCCGGCCATTTCATACTCCACCGGATCCTCCACCGTGATGATTTTCCGGTCCGGTTTATTGATCACGTTGAGGCAGGCGTAAAGCGTGGTCGTCTTGCCGGAGCCGGTTGGTCCCGTGACCAACAGAATGCCGTCGGGCAGGCCTAACAACTGCTCGAAGGTGGTTTGGTCGTCGGAGAAGAACCCGAGTTCGGGCAGGCCCAGCAGCAGGCCGGTTTTGTCGAGGATCCGCATGACGACGGACTCGCCGTGATTGGAGGGCACCGAGGAAACGCGGAGGTCCACCTCCTTGTCGGCCATCTTGAGTTGGATGCGGCCGTCCTGGGGCAGGCGTTTTTCGGCGATGGACATGGAGCCGCTCATCACCTTGATGCGGGCGACGATGGCGGGCAGCAGTTTTTTGGGATGGGTGTCCACATGGACGAGTTTGCCGTCGAGGCGGTAGCGGATCCGCACCGAGGTTTCCATGGGTTCGATGTGGATATCGGACGCGCGGACGCGGAACGCTTCGGAGAGCATTTGCAGGACGAGTCGGATGATGGGCGCGTCCTCGCCGCCCTTGTCGGCTTCGGTATCGCCGGTTGTGATGGTGATGCCGGAGGTGTCCATGCCATCCAGCGGTTCGCCGGAATGATAGAATTGGCGGAAATGATCGAAGACGTCCTGTTGGGTGGCGCAAAGCAGGTTCAACTGGCGGCCGATGATGTGGGGCAGGCTGTCGAGGGTCTCGAAATCCAGGGGGTCGGCGATGGCGATGGTGAGGGCATAGCCTTCGTCCTGGACGGGGATGACGCGGTAACGTTTGGCCGTTTCCTCGCTGACCGCTTCGGTGATGCCGGGTTCATAGGTCAGGTCCGCCAGCCGCACGAAGGGAATTCCCGCATTGACCGCGAGGGTCTGCGCCACGTCTTCCTGGGTCAACATGGTGTGGCCGAGCAGGTATTCGATGATGGTTTCCGCGCCGAACAGGGAGTTCCGTGCGCGAGTGACGTCATCAGCGCTCACCAGTCCGGCTTCGGTGAGCAGTTCCGCGAGATAATCTTCGTTGGAAAACACAGGATTGAGTGTCCTTGGAAATGGTTTCTTGGCGCAGAGCGATGCATGGCGCATACAGCATCTGCGTGGGGAAGATTGTTCAAGCGCTCTGGCTGTTGTCAACAAGCCACATCACGAATCTTTGCGAATTCCGGCATCTTCGGTGAATCCGAAGAAGGATTGTAAACACCATGCCAATCCATCGTCGCCATTTGTTAGGAATTCACTTGGGGATTGGGGGATTGACGAAGGCCTTGGTGATTTCTTCGAGCGAGACGCCGAGGGTGGCCCGGGCGATCGGATCGAGCAACTTGGCATCGCCTTCGAGGTGGATGGTTTCCTGGACATGGGTCATGGCCGCGCCGGGTTGGAGAGGCAGGGCTGGCGACGAGGTTTCCACCTCGTGGAAGGGGCCGAGCGGGGTTTCGCCCGGTCCCGGGGCCCCGTCGTTGTAGGCGTTGATCAAATCGCCGGCGTACGGGTTGGCGTGATCCATCCATTGGGCACGCACATAGGGAAGGGAAGCGGCGTCCGGCGGAACCTCGCAGTGCAGGATGGTGAGCGTCTTGCGTTGCGGGTCATAGCTGCCAGCCACGCCGGTGGTGCGGGCGGGCGGCACCCCGATTTTCGAGCGGTACTGGCCGTCGGCCTTGAAAAACACCGCTTTGTCGGTCACCCGCAGGCGATCAGGGGTGAGCGGACCGAAGTAATCCGAGTTCACCGCATTGCCGGGTCCGGCCTTGACCGGCACCACCACGGTCACGCCGGGGCCGTGTTTGAACATGCCCAGCAACCAGATCGAAACCAGTCCACCGTCCTTGGTCCAGGCTGTGTCGCCACGGTTGGTCAGCGTGTTGGTCGAACGATAGCCGACCACGGAAACGCCCCCGGGCACCTCGGATTTGAGCACCCGGGCGATGGCCGATTTATCTAACAAACGAACGCTGCGGGTGATGCTGAGTTGCAGTTTGGTGCCGGCGCGGTTGGTGAGCGTGGCGTCTTTGTGGAGTTCGATGTGGGTGGCGTCGCGGGCCGTCACCGTGAAGGGTTCGGTGTCGATGAGCGGGGGAGTCAGCCAGTTTTCAAACGTGTAGTCTGCCGGTGCGGGCGGGAAGAACAAGGCGTACTGGCCGCCTTCCGGGCCGAGCCAGAACCGTTCCTCACCGCCGAAAACATGGATGTGACGCGCCAAACCGGTGCGTTTTTCGGCAGGTAGGATGCCGGTTTCCACATTGGCATAGTGGATCCAGCCGAGGCTGGTGCCACTGTCGCCGGTGGCGGTGGACGTCATGACCCGGCCTTGCCAGGCTGGGGCCACGGCCACCCGGGCACCTGTCGCCGGATCGGCCAGCACATCGATCCCTGTGTGCGCCTTGAGGAAGGCGAGGTCCTGGCCGAAGGTTGCCGAGCCGTCGCGCGGGGTTGCGGTGTCGCTTGCATCGGCGGGCAATGTCACCACGGCCATGAGGGAAAACAGAGGAATGATGGTCATGCGGCTAACACAACCGGATTTGCCCCCGCTGGCAAGGAGGAAACCAGGCGGATTTGCCGCTCCTGGTCATGGGCGCTTGAAGCGCGTCTCGTAATCACGGAGAAGCTCCTGTTGGAGGGCTTCCAGTTCACCGAGGGGCATGATCTCCAGTGACTCACGCGAACCGACCTGCATGTCCAGAAATTCCTGAAGGGTCTGGATTTTGCCGATCCAGAGGCCTTTTTCCTGGCCTTCCATGCGGCCTTCCATGCGGCCTTCGGCTTTGAGTTTTTCGGCTACGGACATGGTGCTTTGTTCGAGTTCGGGGTTGGTGGAAAGTTTATTGAAGATTTGTTTCGCGTCAAGGTCGCTGTCGACATGAAGCGCATAAAGGAGCATGAGACCCAGCAGATTGTCGGGAAGATCACTGGCGGGAATACCTGCCAACCATTGGAAGAAAAGCAGCAATTCCTTTTCGCGGGCCAGTTTCATGAGTTGCAGCACGACACGGAGGCGGGTGTCGTCCTCCTGGCTTGCGGGATCGCACTGGGCGAGGTCGAGCAGGGCGTGCTGGAACTTCGGCAGGAAGGGGAGCAGGTCGGCGACGAGGTCGGCGGGAATCTCGAACAGATCTTCGAAGGAGGTTGAGATGTTCCAGGTTTCCGGCCCCTGGTGCAACACGATGGGCAGGACTGGCGGGAGCGGCAGGCCGTGAGACTTGTGGTGTTGGATGAGAATTTCCGTGATGTAGCCGAGCAAGCGCAGAGGCATCGCGGGATCGACGGTGCTCTGGTGCTCGAAGAGCAGATAGAGAAGCGTCTCGCGGCCACCGACGAGGACGGAAAAGAGCAGGTCGGAGTGGATCTGCTGGAGACTGGATTTGATGAATGACCCGGGGATGACCGTTAGGGATGTCCAGTCGATGCGAGCCGTGATCGCCAGGGGCAGGTGGCTCTTGAAAAACGCGACGGCGTGCTCCGCTTGGGAGAACACGGCTTTGAAAAATCCGTCATTGGTGTGGGCGGCGGGTACCAGATGGTCCGGGGTGGTTTCCACGGCAGGATGGATAGTTTTTCCCGCGCAGAATGGCAAGCCGGTTTCCATTTGGAAAAATGGCTGCCAAAACCAGGAATCAAATTCTCCAACATTTTTCTTGCCGGACATTCGTTTTTTTTTGCATGCCCCGGAGATTCCCCAATCATGAAAAACACTCGCTCGATTCATGCCCTCGGACTGGCCGCTCTGGCCGGCTTTTCGCTCGTCACCCAGGCCTCGGCCGTGGTCAACATGGTCTATGTCCCCGTCGGCAACGCCGGCAATGCGGCGGACCGGTTCACCGGCTACGGGTCGGTGGCTTACGCCTATAACATCGGGAAATACGAGGTGACCAACAGCCAGTATTGCGAATTCCTCAAGGCCAAGGCCCGCACGGACACCTACTCGCTCTACAATGCGAACATGGCCAGCTACGGTATCGCTCAAACTGGCTCAGCCGGCAGCTACTCGTACAATGTCACGACCGGTCTTGAGAACCGGCCGGTGGTCTTTGTCTCGTGGTTCGACGCGGCGCGATTCACCAACTGGCTGGGCAATGGGCAGGCCGGCGGTGATACCGAAACCGGCGCATACACGCTCATCAATGGCCAGACCAGCGGCATCGTCATGGTGAATCCGGGTGCCACGGTTTATATTCCCAGCGAGAACGAATGGTACAAGGCGGCGTATTACAACGGCGGCACCTCGACCTACTCGCTCTATCCCAACGGCCAGGATTCTATCACCACGGCGGGCGCGAATTATGGTAACAACGTGGGGCACAGTACCGACGTTGGCAGCTATGGAGGTGCCCCGAGTTCCTACGGCACGTTTGACCAAGGCGGCAACGTGCAGGAATGGAACGACTCTGTTTCCGGCGACGCTGGCCGCGGGGGGCGCGGGGGCGCCTGGGACCTCTACGGCGGCCTCCTGGCCAATGCGTGGAGTGGCGCCAACTTCGCGTCGGACGAGAACGGCGACCTCGGGTTCCGTGTTGCCAGTGTCCCTGAGCCAACATCGGTCGTCCTGACGGTATTCGCGAGCGGGATGCTGCTGATCCGCCGGAAACGCTGATTGCCTCCTATCATTCTTCGTCCCTTTATCCATCGGAATGCAGGCTTGCCCATGTCAGTTAGATCAGAGGCATATTTGGCTGGTCGCCGGTGCGTAGATTGCCGTCACCCAGATTCCGAAGTTCCTGAAGGAAACGCGAAGCTTCAGATTGACAGGAACGGAACCGCGTGAGACGCTTTGCCCATGGATGTTTCGTTGACCGGCGAGCTTGAACATTACGTCCGCAGCAAGGTTTCCAGTGGGGGTTTCCAGGATGCCAGCGCGGTTGTCAGGGCGGCGTTGTGTGACATGAAGGAACACGACGAGGAGCGGGATCAACAAATGGCATGTCTGCGTGCGGCGGTCGAACAGGGCTGGAATGAAGCCCAGGCCGGGCAACTCGTTTCCGACGACGACGCGAAATCAACCATGGCGAGGTTCAAAGAGGAGTGGAAGAAATCACGAACCGTGCCCGCCTGACTGAGCGACTACGCGTTCACACCCTCCGCGCAGGCCGATCTGGAGGAAATCTGGGCGTATGTCGCAGCCGATCATCCTGAGGCCGCTGACACGTTGGAGTCTGATGTTTTCGCGGCTTGCCAACTTCTGTCACGCCACCCGGAGATGGGCTGAAACGTCCCGGTTGGACCGACCTTCCGGTCCGATTCTGGCCAGTCAGGCGGTTCTACCTGATCGTGTATGATCCGGACAGCAAGCCGATGCGGATTCTCCGGATTCTCCACTCGGCACGCGACATCCCCAAATTGCTGTGAGCGGGCGGCCTTACCTTCTGAGGGAGGGGTGGCGCAAGCCAATGCGCCATCCCTACCTCTATCGGGAAGACTCGCGGTTCCATGAGGTTCCAATGTGCTGGGAAGGCCGTCCTTCCGCATGCACCACAAGAGTGTGGTGCCTCCTTACTTATCCCCTCCCCCCACCTCCAACAACGCCACGGCTGCGGACTGCGGATCGGCGCGCTGTTGGAGGGACTTGAGGATCGCGTTGGCCTGTCGGGTCACTTTGCCATCGAAGACGTTCTTGCCGTTGAGGATCACTTTCACGGGTTGGTCGAGATCGACGAGGCGGTCGTTGAGGCGGACGGTAAGCCGGGCGACATCGGGAGCGTCGATGGTGATGGTGTTCTTGTCAGTGCTGGCGCGGATGTCGAGGCCGGGTTTGGCGGTGCCGGCAGGCAGGGCGAGCCAGTAGAACCGGTCGTGGAGGCGGCCCGACTGGTGCCAGACGATTTTGTCAGGCCACGGGTTGCGGGTGAGTTTGGCCATCCACGGCACGGCTTCGGCGTCCTTGCGGTCCATCCAGTGGCCGAGGCCCGGATAGATGTTGAGGCGGTGCGGGTAGCCACCGGGATCCTGTCGGGCGAGGTCATCGAGTTGGGCACCCCATTTGGCGGCCACCTTGTTGCGGTTGTAGGCGGCGTCGTCCGCGCCGGAAAAGATGGCGAATGGCAGGTTGCGCAGGCCGAGCGGCGACGCGTCGTTCGGGTGGCCGGCCATCATCGAGGCTGCGGCGAAGCGGTCGGCCATGCGCGGGGCGAGCTGATAGACGCCGTCGCCTCCGGCCGAGTAGCCCATCAGATAGACCTTGTCGGGGTTGACTCCGGCCAGCATCACGCAGTTTTCTATCAGGCGGTCGAAGAGGTCATCGATGTCGCCTTCGTGCCAGAGGTTCCAGCCGTTGGTCGGGGCGCGGGGCGCGATGTAGATGCCTTCCGGTGGTTCGTAGAGGCGGATCTGGTTTTGCCACTGCTGGTCATTGACTTCGGCGGGCGCGCCGCCGCCGCCGTGCATCGAGATCCACAGGCTGCGGCCGTCGGCCGGCGGAGTGCCGAAGACGCGGGTCAACAAGCGCATCTTCTTGTCGCGCAGCGGGATCGCGTTGTCTTTCATTTCGGCCGCTCTAACGGCAAACTCGCGGTCGCGCCAGCAGTCCCAAACGAGCGCGGTGGCAGTTATGGTTTCATCTTTGGTCAAGGTGGCAGGCGGAATCTCTGCCGGCTGTTGGTCTCTTGATAGACACAACCATTGGCGCAACGCCAGCATGGCCGGGCTGAGTTCCACGGTTTTCCCCTGCGACCATCGGAGATCGATGGTGAGGTCGGGCGCTGCCATGGCCGGCAGCGGGAAATCGCGGGTTTGGCCGTCATGCACCGCGCGCAGTTGATAGTCGGTGGCCGGTTTGATGTTGAGTGCCGGCATGTCATTGAGGTCGGTGGTGCCGGCCTTGGTGGTGACCGCATGGAGGAACTTTCCGTCTTTGTCTAACAACTCGACGCGGGCTGCCATGCGATGGTCGGCATCATCGGAAAGCCGCAGGTGGACGGTGGGTGCGGCGGAGGGTTTTGTGTCGTCGGCGGGCATCTTGTTTTTGACACCGCCGGTGTAGCGCGCTGTGACATTGATGGCCGGGACCGAGTGGTCGGCGGGGTTCCAGACCAGCGGAAAAAATTTGTCAGACGGCTGCCAACTGTTAGCCCAGATGGCATAGGTCGGGTCATCCTCGACGGCTTTGGAGGCGTCGCCATTGAACCAACCGCGGTCGAGGCCTTCGGCGATGGGTTCGGCGGCGCCGGTGAAATGCCACGCGCTGTCCCAGACTTCGACCCACGTGTGGTTACCGCGTTTGTTCGTCCACATGGCGGTGCCGGCGACGCGCGCGGGCACACCCACGCTGCGGCAGGCGTCGGCCAGGATGATCGAGAGGCCGGTGCAGCTCGCCAGTCCCTGTTCGATGGATTCCTTCGGGCTTTGGTTCGGGCGTTTGCGTTGGGTGCTGTATTTCACCTTGATGAGTTTGAACAACTCACGGTTGATCGCCTGTGCGGCTTCGCCGGCGGTTTTGCAGTCCTTGACGATCGCGCTGCATTTGTCACGGAAATCCGCCCGCCACGGGTCGCGCGGCTCATCGAGCTGGGCGTAGGGCAACACGCAGTCGAGAAACACATCATCGGGCACTTGTTTCCCCCAGGGAGACTTCTCGCGTGCGGCAAATGCCAGCCGCAGGTTTTCCAGCAGAAAATCCTTGCTCAGTTTTTTCAAATCCCCGGCGGGCATGCCGGCAATCAAAAACGCGGCCGCCTTGGCACCGGGATCACCGAATTCCTTGACGGCATCCGCCGCAAACCCGCTGATGGCCGGCGCGTTGTCGCCCGCCGCGGCGAGCCGCCCGGGATCAACGGCGGCCGAGGCAAACGATGCGGCGGCGAGAACAATCAGAGCGGTGGTGGGCATACGCATGCCGCGCATGGTGGCCTGCAAGACCCGAGACTGCAAGACCCGAGACTGCATGAAGCAAGACGAATGACGAGGAATCAGAGACCGGAAACTGGATTCACGATTTTGGTGTTGCGGGCTTGCCTCTTTCGTATTACCCTTTCCGGTGTGAAAACGTTGACTGTCAAACTTCCGGAAATGTTGTTTGCCGAAATCGCCAGCGCGGCGGCAGCGCGCAATATTCCCAAATCGGAAATCGTCCGGGAACGACTGTCGCAAGCGGGCGGCGGCGGGCTGTCGCTTTGGAGTCAAATGGAGGATTTGGTCATCGAAGACCAACAATTGCCGCACGATCTATCATCTAACAAAACGCATCTGAGAGGATATGGCCAAAACCGTGCTGATCGATAGCGGTGTGGTGGTAGCCGCCTTGCATCGCCGCGATCACCATCACGCATGGGCCAAAACCCATCTGGAGCGGATTACCCGGCCCTGCCTGACCTGTGAGGCGGTTTTATCCGAATGCTTCTATTTGTTAGAAAGTTCCGCGGAGGGCAAGGACGGGTTGTGTGCCTTGCTGGAGCGCGGAATATTGCGGGTGGATTTCCGGTTGCCTGACCACCTCTCCGAGGTGATGCGAATGATGCGCCGATATCGGGATATTCCCATGAGTCTTGCCGACGCATCGCTGGTGAAAATGGCGGAACTGTACGATGATCCGGTGGTCTGGACCACGGACCACGATTTTGAGATCTATCGGAAAAACGGCCGCCAGAAGATCCCGCTGATCGCGCCCTGGTGAAGGTTGGCAACGCGCGGATCCCGGGGAGGGCTGTTTCAGGTGCCGCGCAATGACTGGAGTAAATCAGCCTTAACCCCGAAATCCGAGATTGGATCCTGAATTCAGAGTAGATTAACCACGGATTACGCGGATCTTACGGATTGAATTCCAATCTGTTCCCAACTTCTCAGGAGCTTCATTTGGTGGGGAAATCCTTTTCAAAAAATCCGTTCAATCCGGGTAATCCGTGGTTTCCCATAACGGATCGTTGGGGGCAACTTCGGTTTTCGGGTTAACACCGATACACGAACAAAAGTGCATTGCATGCACGGTTCTGATAGTCGGGTAATGTTCCCAGAAATTCCCCACGAGGAAGCCTCCCGCGCATAAGCCAAGAAGGAAGACAAGGAATGCTGATATGGCTCGCTTCATTGGTTAGGCGAACGTTTTCCCGCTGATTCAGGAGCGGGCATCTCGCCTTTCAGAGGCGGTTTCCCATAATGCCCTTTGATGTTGGAGCCCTTGGGAACTCCTTTGGGAATGACCATTGCCGGAAGACTGTGGGTTCCATCGCCGGTGGGGTTTCTCACCAACTCGGCGAATTCGGCGCGGTCATCCTCGGCTTGTCCGGGAAGCTTCTCTAACAGTTTTCCATGGCCCGAGCCGGCCAACGCGCCACCGGCTGGATAGTTGGTGGAAAGCGACGGCAGTTTTGACATCTCGCGGAATGGATTCGGTTCCGGCAGGATGCGATTGGCGGCCATGCGTTCGTCAGGGATCCCCATTTTGGTCGCATCCAGCGGGCTGGGTGGGGCCAAGCGGTTCTTCCGGGGAGACTCGGCCACGGCTTTCGGCCGTTCCTTTTTCACCATCGGGGGATTCGCGGGCTGCGGTTCGGCACCCGTCATTTTTGGCGCCGCCGGTTGATCGTCCGACTGCCACCACATCCCGACTCCCGCCGCCAGCGCGATGCCCGCCGCAATGGCCAGCCATCTGTGGGATCCGGTGGCGGGCCGTTGCGCCACGACAGGCAGGTGCCGGGCATCGACCGCCGCTTCGATGCGGCGGAGAAACGCCACATCGGTACCGTGGGCCTGCTCGCGCAGCAGTTCGTCTAACAGGCGGTCTTCGGGAGATTCGGGTTTCATCATGACTAACGGTTAAATTGTTTTCAAATGGTGGCTTCGAGGCACTGGCGCAGTGCGATGCGGGCGCGTTCGAGCCGTTTGCGGAAAGTGGCGTGGTTGATTCCGAGGGAGGCGGCCGATTGTTCGCCATCGCGGTCGTCATCGTCGTAGTAGGCGTGGACGGCGAGTGCCAGGGCCTCGGGGAGTTTTTCGCGGCATTCGGCGAGGCGTTCGAGCAGGCCTGCCTCGCGGTCGTCGGACGTCCACGAGCGCACGGCCTCTTCCAGGCGCGCGAGTTCGGGGTCGCCGAGGGACACCTCGCGGCGATGCCGCCGGCAATCCTCGCGCCATTTGTTGCGCACGATCCCGCGCAGCCAGGAGCCGAAATCGCGGGTGACGTCGAAACGCGCGATCGCCTGCCAAGCGGCGACAAACGCGTCCTGGACGAGGTCGCGGGCGCGTTCGGGTTGGCCTGCCAGCACCCGCGCATAGGCAAGCAACGGCCGATGGTGATCGCGGATCAGTTCGGAGAATTGCTGGCGGTCCATGTCGGGCAGGGAAAGGGCGATGGCGAAGGATTTCATGACATTCCACCATGCCTTGATCCGAACATGCCCGATTGTGACATCGGGATGAATCATTTTTTTTAAAAAAAGGGTAGGGTCGGACGGCCTCGGACCGGCCTGAAAACAGGTAGGGTCGGACGGCCTCGGCCGACCCACATATCCGCCCGCATGGGCGGCGCGGATGTGCGGCACATGAACAAGCCATGACACCTTGCCCTCGGGGGTATCAGTGGGACAAGCGAGGCCGCTTGTCCCTACCGGCTGTTTTCCGCCTTGGAACTTGCCTGGATCGGGTCTTTGCTGGGCGGGTGGACATGATCCGGATCCGGGGCGCGCGGCAGCACAATCTGCGCAACATCGACGTCGATATTCCGCGGGGCAAACTGGTGGTGATCACCGGACCCAGCGGCTCGGGCAAGTCGTCGCTGGCATTTCACACGTTGTACGCGGAAGGGCAGCGGCGGTATGTCGAGTCGCTCTCGGTGTATGCGCGGCAGTTCCTCGACCAGTTGGAAAAACCGGACGTGGATGCGATCGAAGGCTTGAGCCCGGCGATCGCGATCGAACAGCGGGGCGGGGGACTCAACCCGCGCTCGACGGTGGCGACGGCGACCGAGATCCACGATTACCTGCGGGTGTTGTGGGCGGCGGCGGGGGTGCCGCATGATCCGCAGACCGGAGAACGCCTGCGGCGGATGGGCGCGGCGGACATCGCGGATGCCCTGACAATGATGCCGGAAGGGACGAAGGTGATGTTGCTGGCACCGGTGCCGGATGAGGAATCGCGCGAACCCGTTAGATTGTTAGGGGATTTGCAGAGGCAGGGATACATCCGGGTGCGGGTCGATGGCGAGGTGATGGAAATCGAGGATGCGGGAAAATCGTGGCCGGATGCCAAGCCGGTGGTGGAGATCGTGGTGGACCGGTTCGTGATCCGCGCCGGGGTGGAATCGCGGCTGGCGGATTCGGTGGAAACGGCGTTGCACTTGTGCGGTGTGGAAACCCGCGCCGCAGTGATGGAACCGGACGTGGACGCCTGGCGGGATCTCAGTTTCCAAACATCCTATCGGAATCCCCGCACCGGTTTCATCGTTGGCGACCTTTCGCCGAAACATTTTTCATTCAACTCGCATCTGGGCGCGTGCGGTGCCTGTGAGGGATTGGGCACCGAGATGTTCTGCGATCCGGAACTTTTGATAGATGATGAAACCGAACTCACCCGCCGCCGCATGGCGCGGGTGATGGCCCACCGGCCGTGCCATGTGTGCGGCGGCC
>Ga0073936_10008554_pt1 | contig 12956 bp, 11 predicted proteins | sample AliMusrvi5mmetaG_FD_87041 | JGI IMG/M metagenome (GOLD analysis project Ga0073936, IMG submission 87041) | Freshwater lake bacterial and archeal communities from Alinen Mustajarvi, Finland, to study Microbial Dark Matter (Phase II) - Alinen... | ecosystem: Environmental > Aquatic > Freshwater >... | reverse complement strand
GTAATAATAAGAATCTCCCTTTCCGTGCGGCTAACATCTTGATCCATGGCGCCCAAAGCCGCCATGGTAGCCGGACAGAGTTGCGATGAACCCAGGGGCATCGGAAGCGCCCTGAGACGGGTGGCGGTTTCCTCTTTCTTATTCGTCAATTGCTCGCAAATGGGAATGACCTGGTCACCAGCCAGATAAACACAAAATCGATCCCTGTCGGCAAGGCCTTCGATAATCGAAGCCGCCAAATCCGTAGCTTGATTCCAGGCCATCTGGCGGCCGACTTTGTAGTCCATGCTATAAGACGCATCAATCACGATAGCCACATCCCGCGCCGACCGCCCCAGAAAACTCCCAAAATCCTTGGTACGGATTATCGGCATCATAAAGGCAAGTGTTAGCAGGGCCATCAGCAAGGTTCGCAACAACCACAATAGAAAATTCTCCATCTTGATGCGTCGCGACGACCGTTTCTGCGCCAACTTCAGAAAGCGGACCGTGCTGAACGGCATGCGTACCGTCCGGCTGGACTGGATCATGTGCAGGACCAGCGGAATGAGCACCGCCACCCCGAACGCTAGAAACATGGGACTAAGAAATGCAATCATAGGTTATTTCGGCAATCTCCGCCGTTCTTCCAGGTACGCCCGCACATACGTCTCCACCTGCTGGTCCGTCCGCACCAAGCGGTAGTCCACCTTCATCCCCTCGCAGGCGGTGCGGTACTGATCAAGAAATTCTCCAAACGCTTTCTGGTAGTCGCTCGCCAGCGCCCGGGGGTCAGCCGTCACCACTTCCCCGGTCTCCATGTCCTCAAACTCAAACCCATGCTTAAGCGACAAATCGATTTCAACGGGATCAAGCACATGGAAGACAATGACGTCATGAAGCCGTTTCCGGAAATTGGCCAACGCCAGGGCAACTTCTTTTTCATTATCCAGCAGGTCGGAAATCAAGATGATCAGGGCGCGTTTGTGGATCGCTCCGGCGATCTGATGAAGGGTCTTCGCCGTATCAGTGGTGGACGCCGGCTCCATCCCCTGTAAACGCTTGAGCATGTTATGAAGATGGTTGAGCGAATTCCGGGGATCCACTTCGATGTCGATCTTGTCTGAATAAAGGAACAGTCCCACGGAGTCGCGAGCCTTGACCACTACGTATCCCAATGCGGCAGCCAGACGGCAGGCAAAGTCGTATTTCCGGAGGCCAGCGCTGCCGTAACCCATGGAGTTGCTGCGATCCAGAATGATATAAACCCGAAGATTGGTCTCATCCTCATAGCGCTTGATGTAATAGCGATCCGTCCGGCTCAACACTTTCCAGTCAATGTGCTTGGGATCATCCCCCACCCCATAGGCCTTATGGTCGGCAAATTCTGAACTGGCGCCTTTCAAGGGACTCCGGTGTGCGCCCGATAGATTTCCCTCCACCACATACCGGGACAGGAGCACAATCCGGCTAAGCTTGTGCAGTTCTTCGGAATTGAGATAGGCCTTGATCCCCTCCGCCTGCGGCTCTTTGGACGACACCTTGGCAACCGTTTCCAGCGATAGTTTTGATTTCTTTGCCATGGGAATGAATACTCAGTTTTCGTCTTCCGTTATGACACCCGGCGCGGGAGCCTCAGGAGCGGGCGAAGGCGCCGGGGCCGTGTCCTTACGGTAAATCCCCAGTTTGTCGCGTTCAGCTTGTGCCGCTTTATCCCGCTTGGCGATTTCATCCAGCAGGAACTTTGCCCAACCGTCTTTACCCTTCTCTTCGGTAATTTTCTCCTCATACTGGAGCAGATCTTCATCACGCTTCGACACATTTACCGGCTCCTTGCCGCCCGTGAAGGAATAGATGATGCCCGAGGTATCCCGTTCGTAATACATTTCCTTTCCCACTTTGGGCGCGGTACGGTCTTTATATCGAACGATCACGGGATTCAGGACAATCACGCGCTTCACCGGATCCACGCTCTGGATAACACCTGTGACAGCGACAGCGTCCCCCACTCCAGACGGTGGGGCCTCCAGCAACGTTGCCAATGACAGGCTTTTCAACACCTTGAATTTAACCGTCATGTGGGAACTGGGCTCAGTGGTTGATAGCGCTATAAAGGGAGCGCCATTAGACTCCCCTTTCTCCATGTCCACGATGGTAAGGAAACGGAAAAAGTGCTGTTTGCCGAGGGCATCATCGAGAAGTGTTTTTCGCGCCGAAGGCGTTTTTGCCTCCGTGAGATAGAGGGAAAATTCATTCCCGCTCGGAATGGTGCCCCATGTGACACCAGCCATCAGGAGCAGGCACACCACCGCCCCACCCACCCGGCGTCCCAAATGCCCCGATAACGCTCTGCCTTCCCGCTTGATCACTGTGTCACCACATACATCAGAATGTTTTGGCCCAACCGCTGGGAACTGACATCGTCATACCCCTTGGCGTAGGGACTTTGCGACATCTCCCAACCACCCGCCATGCCAAAGGGACTGTAGATCACAGCAAGATGCCCGTTCACCTCGATCCCTTCCAGTCGCGGTTGAATCACAGCCACACCCAGATCCTGCTGTAACAACGGGGTCACGCCCACCTGTTGCACATCATTGGGGGTATGGAAAACAGCATTGTTCTGCGGGATGGGTTTCAGGGGCGTGCTGGGAAACACCGCCGCCATCAACTGGCGAAACGACAAATCAAATCCCTTCCGTCCGCAACAGGCCTCGGCCAGCAGGAATCCCCCGTTTTCCAGATACTTTTTGAGTTGCTCCGCCTCGCTCTTACGGAGGGTGAAATACTCATGCCCGGTCAGGTACAACAATGGCGCGTTAAAAATGGCGGGATCCGTCAGCCGGGCCTCCTTGACCATGTATTTCACCGGCACCTGTGTCTTGAGGTTGAAGGTTTGCAACAAGAGAGATAAACCCGCATGCCGGGTTTTCCAGATGCCATCATAAACCACCTGCACAATAGCCACCTTGTCGGTGCCGGATTCCGGTTTGTCGACAAATTTGATCGCCTGCGCCTGGCTCTTGGCCCAGGCTCGCATGGCTGACGAGTAGGAGAAAATATTTACGCCAAGCTTCTTCGCGGAGGCTGGCTCATAGGCTTGAAAGTCCGGTTCCACCTTGTCTTCCCAGCCCACTGCCATACACCATCGTGAAACGAGCGCCACCACCCGGCAATTGATTTCCACCGCATCAAACCAGGGCTCATCCCCCATAAACCCCGACTTCCGCACACCGGGGCAATACTTCACATGGTCCACATCGTAATAAGCATGAAAAATCGGGTGATCTGACGTCAACCGCTGGACTGGCTGTTCAGGAAAAATAAGGGCCAATTCCTTGATCGTGGAACGGTAAAACGGAGCGGACCCCAGACCGGTATTATAGATCAGCATGCCTCCCGCCAGGGCATATTCACGCAGACGCTTGCGCTGGGCATCGGTATAGGAAAAATTGTAATGGCCGGACCGATACAGGAGCGGATTCTTGGCGGGATCAATGTCGACTTCTTCCAGGGACGCGATCTGCGTTCTGTAACTCACGCCGATCATGTCCTTCATGCTCTTCATGAGGTTATTCACATCATTGGGCGTGGCATTCCACGTTGAATCGGCCTTGCATGTCAAGGCCGCCAACAGCAGAAAACCCAGGGCCCAGGCCGTCATCCGCATGAATAATGGTTTCCTCATCAGATCTCGCTCCTCTGTTTTCAGATACCCAATTCCAAAAATATATAACAAAAATCACCGATTAACGATACCGAATACATACATCTAGCACAGTTATTACAGGGGGTATATTTGTTAATAGTTCAATCACTGACATTTAAGGGAGTCGCATTTGAAAGATGATTTGAAGAACTGACGGTTAACGATTAATATCTTTTCTATGACAGCCACCATAGCAATTGATCGATTATCAAGACCTGAAAAGCTCCGCATTATGGAGGCGATATGGGTTGATCTGTCCCAAGATGAGGCTTTGACGGAATCCCCTGCATGGCATAAGGCCGCTCTGGCAGAAACCACCCGCCGAGTCAAATCCGGAGAAGAATCTATTGTTGACTGGGAAGCGGCAAAGCAGGGCCTCAGAAAGCGGACTCGATGAGTCTTAGGATACTTACCTCCGCGACCGAAGATCTTCACCGCGGAAGGCTCTTCTATGAGCATCAGGGCGAAGGATTGGGCGTGTATTTTCTCGATTCTTTATTTTCCGACATAGACTCATTGGCACTCTATGCTGGCATTCATTCCAAAGTGTTTGGCTTTTATCGCCTTCTCTCAAAGCGTTTTCCATATGCTGTGTATTATCAGATCAATGATAATCATGATGTCGTTGTATGGCGCGTTTTGGATTTACGGCAAAATCCGGGTATGATTCAAAAAGCATTGAAATAGATGCGAATCGGCTCGCCGCTTTCCTCTAGTCTTCCGCGCCACTAACGAAGAATGAGCAACCAGAATGAGATCTGTCCGGTCCACAACTAACAGATGCCGAATTGAGTGGCTCGTAGCGCTTGTTCCGGCGCTTTTGGCAGGTGTGGTATATATCGTTTCCATGCCGCCAACGGTGCCGATGTATTCAGGGGCCTATGTCACGGCGGCATTCGATTTCGGCGTTCCCATAAATCCGGGATACCCGCTCTGGACCCTGTCCGGCTTTTTGTGGAGTCATTTCGTTTTGCCGGTGGGCAACCCCGCCTGGCGTCTTAGCATGATGTCCGTGGCGGCGGGGGCGACCTTGGTGGGAACGATGGCCCTACTAATGAATCGCAGCGTGCTATGGATCATTGGCGCTTTGCCGTGGGGCAAGGCTGTCAAACCGTCGCAGCAACGATGGATTGCCGCGACGGTCGGCATTAGCACGGCCTTGATGTTCGGTTTTGACCGTCTGGTGTGGAAATGGGCATGTACCCCGGAGCCCCAGGCACTCTACACAATGTTGTATTTCCTCGCGGTCGCGAGTTTCTTCTCGTGGCTCCGGCAACCCCACCGGCGAGGGTATTTCTATACCACCATCGCGTTATTGTCGTCAACGGTGGCAACCGCCGACATGAACGGCTGGCAGGCGTCGGCGATCATGACCTTTCCGTTTGTCGTGGGCGTTATTGCGAAAGGCACCGAGGGACGTGCTTCTAGCCGCGCCGAGGTTCACTCGGGGCGTTCTGCTGGAAAGACAGATTGAATTCCAGGTAGAACAATGGTAGTTTTTTTATATGAGTACGACCGTACAGACCGTCCGAGATGAGGCCCTGTCGCTCTCAATCAGCGAGCGGGCAAGTCTGGCGCACGACTTGATTCTGAGTTTGGAGGAACCGTCTGCCTTCGACTTGGGGCCAGCGCAGGAAGCCGAAATTGGGCACCGAGTTCGGATGGTGCGCGACGGCACCGCCCAGGGGCGGCCTGCCGCCGATGTGTTCGCCGACATCAAGGCAAAATTTGTAACATGAAGGCTATCACCATCCTCCACGAGGCCGAGAAGGAACTCGGGGAGGCCGTGGAATATTACGAGTCGCAGTCACCAGGACTCGGGCTCGACTTTCAGGCCGAAATCGAAGCGTCCGTACAAGCCATCTCTGAGTCTCCCGACCGATGGCCCCTTCGAACCGACGGGACACGAAGATACCTGACGCGTCGTTTCCCCTACGTCGTCGTATATGTCCGCCTGCAGGAGCACATCTGGATCATTGCCATTGCCCACTGCAGGCGCAGGCCACATTACTGGTCTGCTCGGATCACAAAGACATAACCACAGCGCGAACCGTATCGTTGACTTGTTGGCCGATCTCATGATCATGGGCTTTATGGAGAAACGCAACATAATAGCCCTTTGCTGGCTGGGAATGCCCATCGGGATCTTTGCCTTGATCGTGTTGCCCTCCGCAGTTCGAACCTTGTTGATTCGAGAAGGGAAGTTGAAAGAGTCGCATCCTTGACAATTCCCGTTGCCGGCGGAGAATGGGCAAGGTCAGGTTCAGAAATTTAGACTCAGACGCAAAGATGGTAGCGATTAAAGCGGAGCTGGGATCGTATAAAGGTCGTGCCTGAGCAATGAACGTTGGACGACTACAATGAAAACGATGATCTCAATATTTCTGGTCGCGCTAATGAGTTTAGTCGCCAAGGGCTCGACGAATAGCGCACTCGACGTCTCTCAAGCATGGAAACTGACAAGCACCCCGTCAGTTCATGCTGGTGACGTCGTGCCTAGCGTCACTCTCAAAGAAGCCTTGGGCTTGGCTGAACAATATGTGGCGAAAGAAAATATAGATGTATCAAATCGCTTTCTGGAATCAATCCGCCTTATCCCTACCAAAGAGGGCCAAGCATGGGTCGTAACTTGGTGCTTGAAAACACCATCAGACGGCGGACAGGTGTTCATCACCGTAAAGATGGATAAGTCGTTGTCAATGATCGGAGGATTGTGAGTTCCATCCAAGTTTTACGGTCACCGCGGCTTCATCACCACACGCCAATGATTTTCATCAGCCATCACAATAAGATTGGACCCCAAATACGCGACCGATATCCCCGACAGGGTTCCTCCTGCCTGCAGAAAGGCAGTCTTCCCGGCAAGCGTGGTGAATTCCACTGTATCGGCACTGACCGGTGACATTCTGACAGGTTCCATGTTGATCTGGCCCGCATAGGGCAGCGCCAAGGCCTTCACCAGATCGGATCTCGACCCCAAACGAACTGATTCCAGGACAAATTGCTGGGCACTCATCCCCTTGAGCGGACTTTCAAGTCGGTACACCCACGGTTTACCCCACCGGTCAGTCGAAGGGAACATGGGGCTGTTCTTCAGGGACGAGAGCGCCGACAATGAAGAGGGAAACTCAATATCCCGCGCATAGATTTTCTTCAAGGCGTTCCGAACCGTCTCCCGGTCCAGCCGGGTAAGCCATCCACGCGCCATGTCGGCCGCGGCAGTCTGGAGGTAGGTTGCATTCTCAGGCAGCGCCGCCATCGGTTCAAATAGCGCAACCGCCGCATTGGTATTTCCCATCTTCAGGAGATGCCAAGCTTCCAATCCCGCTGCCACAACCACGAGCGGATCCTTGGGTGACTTGCCCCTGAATTCGCTGCATGCGGTTACAATGGCACGTTCATCGACCGCATTCGTACTGGCAGCCCATACCTGCCACAGACCACGCTCATCTGCAGCAGGCGATTGAGCGTTGCAAACCGTCGCAGTAACAAGAATCGACACCACACAAGCCAAAACCGCCCTGTGTTTTTGCATAATTATTATTCCTTCATCTGAGCGATCACGATCTATCTTCCATGATATTTTCAGTCCGCTACAACGTCTCAAGCATCGTATCGAGCTCCAAGCAGGGGAAGCAATAATATTTAGAGGCATTAATATCTTGTGACTTGCCAACGCTTTGCATAATTTTCACGAATTATAAATCAGTACCAATCCTTTTCTTTGGAGTATGCGTCATGGCGAATAACGTTAAAACAAAATCCACCGAAACCATTCTGACCTGGCATTTTCCCCTTCCCCGCACCCATACGGGCATTCTTATTGGGAACGGTACGCAAGGCCTGATGGTCTGGGGCGAGTCCACGCTGAATATCACCATTGCCCGCGCGGGCTTTTGGGACCACCGCGGCGGAAACGCCTTTGAAACCCGCGCCACCTTCGCCTCAGTCCGGCGTCTTCTCGAGGCCAATGACGAAGCTGGCATCCGCGATCTTTTCGCCGGAGCCGCCAAATCCCCCTCCTCTCCGCAGCATCCCCAGCAAATCGGCGGAGGCCGGATGGAAATCTCCCTCGGCAAGGGCTGGCGCCCAATCGAGGGTCGGCTCGATATCTCTCGTGCCATCCTGACGGTCCGCTTCGCTGGTCCCGGCAAGAAATCCGCCCGGATCACTATCCGACAGGTCATGAATGAAGAATTGGCCTGGCTTGATTTCGATGCCGCTTCCGCCCGAACCGCCTCAATCAAACTGATTCCCTCCTGGGCGCATGTCGGCAAGGCGCTGGAAGCGGTCGGTTGTCTCCCGCCTGATCAATGGACGGGTAGAAATGAAGGCGGCTTCTGCCAGACACTACCTGAGGATGAACCCATGGCTGTCGCCTGGCGTCGGCAGGGACGCCGGGTCGTGCTCGCCACCGCCCTCGGTCCCGACGCCCTCCAACGGGCCCGGCAACGCGTCGACAAAGGTATTACGCCAGCTTCGATCCGTGTGACGGACGCCTGGTGGAAAGCCTATTGGCAGGACGTGCCCCGACTACAGCTTCCTGAAGCCAGTCTCCAACATTCCTACGACTATGGTGTTTACAAGCAGGCGGGCCTGACGAACCCCGGAGGCGTTGCGGCCACCTTGCAGGGCCCCTGGATGGAGGAATACCAACTCCCGCCCTGGAGCAATGACTACCACTTCAATATCAATGTCCAAATGATCTATTGGCCCTGCCTGGGAACCAACCGGCTGAGTCACCTGAACCCGATGTGGCAACTGATCCAATCGTGGATGCCCCGGCTTAAAACCAATGGGGAGGCTTTCTTCGGTGTACCGGGCGCCATTATGCTGCCCCACGCGGTTGACGACCGGTGCCAGGTAGTCGGCACCTTCTGGTCAGGGACCATCGACCATGCGTGCACGGCCTGGATGGCCCAACTCGCGTGGCTGCACTACCGTTACAGCATGGATGAGAGCATCCTTCGCGACATCGCCTGGCCGCTGTTGGTAGGGTCCTTCAACGGCTATTGGGCGATGCTGGAGGAGATCGAAGAAAACGGAGTCAAACGGTTCTCGTTGCCGGTGAGCGTCAGTCCCGAATACAATGGTTCCCAAATGAATGCCTGGGGCCGGGATGCCAGTTTCCAATTGGCGGCCCTCCACAGTACCGCCACCTTGCTGCAACAAGCGGCCAAACTCCTTGACCTTCCCGCGGATGCCCGCTGGGCGGATGTCCGGCAGCGCCTTCCCGCCTATACCCTCAACCATGACCGCATTGGTCTATGGCAGGGACAGGATCTGGCCGAAAGTCACCGCCATCATAGCCATATGGCCTCCATCTATCCCTTCTGCACCATTGACCCTCTTTCCACGGAACGCCGGGGTGTCGTCGCCAATTCCCTGGCTCATTGGACCGCCAAAGGCGCAGGCCAGTGGACGGGTTGGTGCATTCCCTGGGCGGCCATTCTTTGCGCCCGCTGCGGCTTGGCCGATGCCGCCACAACCTGGCTGCAATGGTGGAAATCAAATTTCACCAACATCGGCCATGGAACCTTGCATGACGCTGACTTCGGAGGTTGTTCGGCCTGGAACCAAGGAGCTTTGTTTACCCCGGATTTCCGCCGGACTCCTGACTTCCGGGAAATCATGCAGATGGACGCCGGCATGGGCGCCGTCACAGCCATCATGGAATTGTTGGTTCAATGCCGGCAGGATGGCATTTATGTCCTGCCCGGTTTGCCCAAACATTGGCGCAACCTCAAATTTGACGGCATCCGCACCGAAGGCGCATTCCTTATCGGGGGAACGGTTCGCGATGGCGCGCTTTGCGAAATCCGGGTCACCAGTCTGGCCGGCGGCTCGCTGGAACTGGTTCACGGCTTCAAGGGCACCTGGCTGCTGAACGGCAAAAAGAAAAAGGGACCGCGATTGTCACGTCGAACCAAGTCCGGCGAAAAATTATTAATCTCAATCAGCCCGTCACACTGAGGTCGCGGTCAAGGCCGCAGGCGTAAGTAGCACTGATGACTCCCGGAGTCATGGTGCCGCGCTCGAAAGTCGCTAAAACGCGATTCAAAGATTCGAAAAGCTGGCCCCGTTCGGCCCGCACGAACAGGGGTATGCCCGGACAGGGGGCGGGGTGTTGCAAAATCGTCCCCTGTTCGTAGGTCGTGCCGGTCCAGGCATCTCGCCACTGGCCCGGAGGCAGGACTATATCGCGCGCCACGCAATATTCGTTCATTACCGGGGCGACCAGAATATCCGACCCAAGAAGAAACTCATCCGCAATAGAGTAATAATCCGGTTGATGCGGGTAGTCATACCACAATGACCGCATCAAGGGTGCCTGCCGCTGATGCGCCTGCTCGAACAAATAGCCTTCTAGCGCCTTATGCAGAACCGCATAGTTCTTCGCAATGAGCGCTGTGGCTGGCGCATAATTCCACGGGAAATAAGAAAACTGCATGATGGGCATGAGGGCCGAGGCTTCCGTCCAACGGACGAACAGTTCATCTCCAGCTTCCGCAAGGAACCGGGATGATGCCGTCGGCCAACAACTCTGTCGGCGCTTGATCGGCTACACAGTACCGCAAGCTCGGTATTTCCCGATCAGAAGCTTTCGCTTTCATTTTACACACCTGTTTGAAATCCATCGAATTTGATAGGGCGTCAGATCCACTGTACGGCCATCAAATATCTCACCGCTAAGCAAGTCAACCCCACCACTTACTACGGGCCCCCGCTGGGACTGTGCCGTGACATTGAAAATAGCGATGATGGCCTGCCCCGTCAGTTCATTGTGCCGACTGACGGTAAACAGACCCGGGCCCTGCTCGAGAATCTCCTGGGCGGCATCCGGATGAAACGCGCTCTGTTGTGAACGAAGTGCCAGCAACCGCTTGATTTCGGCGAACACCCGGGCCCGGCGCGAGTCAGGATCGCTGAGTTCCGCCTGAAGTGCATCGAACCGGAGTTGCTCCCGGTTGATACTGCGCGCCCGCCCACTCGCCTTCACCCCGGCAGTGTCGTTCCGGGACCCAAGCAAACTATGAATGTAAATGCCGGGCATCCCCATCAACGCCATGGGAATGGCCTGGGAGACGAGGAAACGCCGGATCTGGAGGTCTTCCTGCTCATCACGACGGGGATCATTGACCGCATCAAAGTAATTCAGATTCAGTTCATAAGGGGATATGGAGCCATCCGCATTAAGCTTACCGGTGATATCACCCCCATGGTCATAGGCCAGTTGAACCAACTCGGCGCGCTCGGGTTCGCTGAGAATGCCCTCCGTGGGGCGCATACCGATCCCATCATGAGTGGCCGTAATGTTCAAATAAGTCGCGCGATCGCTCACCTTCTCAATACCTCGCGCCCACTTGCTCAGCACGGAGGCATCGCCTTTGTGCAGGCTCCATAGGATGAGCGGGGCAAGGGAGAAGTTGTAGATGATCTGCGCCTCATCACCACGATCACCGAAATAGCGAACATTCTCCTGATGAGGGACATTAGTTTCCGTGAGCAACAGTACTTGCGGCGCGGCGGCATCCAGCACAACCCGGATCAATTTGATTAATTCGTGGGTCTGGGGTAAGTGGGCACAGGAGGTTCCGAGTTCCTTCCACAGGTAGGGAATGGCATCAAGCCGAATCATCATCGCGCCGTGGGCGGCATAACCGAGCAGCACATCGAGAATTTCGAGAAGCACGGCCGGGTTTGAAAAATTAAGATCCAGTTGATCGCGGGAGAACGTGGTCCAGAGCCATTTCTTTCCCGTTTGGGTCTCGTAATCGTGCAGAAGCGGCAGATTGCGGGTGCGTAAGACACGTGATGTGTCCGTCGCCGGATCAAGCGCAATAAAGAAATCAGCATACTTCGGATCACCTGCACAATAGCCTTTCATGTAGCCGCTGGAGGCCGAGACATGGTTGATGACCCCATCAAAGACAAGCCGGTAATCCGCCGCCAACGACTCCACATCACCCCAGGTGCCAAGATCGGATCGGACCTCCCGGAAATCCTCGACCGCAAAACCATCATCGCTGGAATATGGATAAAAAGGGAGCAGGTGCATAAACGACAGCAGATCTCCAACCTCTGTCTTGAGAAATCTCTGCAAGGTCTGCAATGGGACCTCCCTGCCAACAACTGAGTCCGCGTAGGTGATGAGAAGTGCATCGCGCTCCGACCAACCCACCCGTCCCGCCGGGATTTTTCCGGCATAGCGCCGCAGCAAAGCATCCAATCCAGGGAGGAGGCCAGACGCGGTTTCCGCACCGTACACGCGCTCCAGACGTTGATACAATCGACGTTGCAGGTCACTATTAAACTCAGGCGACATCGTTATTTCTCCTTTGCACTATTACGTCGAAATGGCCCAGCGGATCTTTAAATTTCGGTCGCAGGTTCCCTTAAGTTATCGTTCCGTCCAGTTTGGGACGTTCGTTCGCCCCAAAGCCTATAAACCCCTGTATATCAAAGGTCACACCCTGCTCAAAGAACTTGCAGGTCAAGCTCGGACAGAAGGGGGTGTCGCACAAAGCCAGCCTGAATGAAAACGTGTCTTCGCTCGTCCATCCACCATAAGCTGCCGTTCTAAAGAATTCACGATCTCGCAGAACGCTCGTCTTGTCATGCGTCTTATACTCAGTCGTCCCGAGCTTCCAGTCTCCATATCCAAATTCGATACGATGATCGCCAAGGTCATCAGTAATCGTAAGTCGGCCATCATGGGCTCCAAAATCATATCGAATCGCGCCGACCAACTGATCGTTCGGCTTAAACTGGTAAGTCACCCCCGACACGCTTGAAGCTATCTTTGAGGTAGGCTGGCCCCGGGGTGCTGGCACGCTTAACCCGGACAACCGTGCCGCGAGTTGCCTCTGTGCATCAGGGTTTTCGAGAAGTGGCTTGGCCTCCATCGCGGGGAGCAGGTGCTGCCAGATTAAATTCATCGGTCCCTGCATATCGCCAACCAGGCTGGTGATGGCCACCACGGCATCCTGAGCCGGCATCACGATTCCGAACTGCCCAAATGCCCCATCGCCCCGGTAACAGTTGTACCTGCTGCGCCAGAACTGAAACCCGTAGCCCTGACACCAATCATTCTCCGGGTTATCACCATTTGAAACCTGTTTCGAGGTTGCCGCGTCAATCCACCTCTCGCTGAGTAAACGTTCACCATTCCATACCCCTCGCTGCAGATACAGTTGGGCGAGTTTGGCCATATCTTCGGTTCTGGCGCTCATGCCCCACCCGCCACTATCTATCCCGCGCGGGCAGC
>Ga0073936_10008551_pt1 | contig 12957 bp, 13 predicted proteins | sample AliMusrvi5mmetaG_FD_87041 | JGI IMG/M metagenome (GOLD analysis project Ga0073936, IMG submission 87041) | Freshwater lake bacterial and archeal communities from Alinen Mustajarvi, Finland, to study Microbial Dark Matter (Phase II) - Alinen... | ecosystem: Environmental > Aquatic > Freshwater >... | reverse complement strand
TCTTTGCCGTGCCAGGGATTCGACCGGAAGCACCGGCCCGCCGGACCCATGACATTGGGGAGCGCCGTATGCGCCTGGTTAAATCGCATATAACGGGTTTCCAATTTACTCTCGTCATCGATCGAGCCATGCACGCAATCCACTCCGCTGGACCAGAACAGGTAACCGGACGGATCGACCAGCCACCAGCGCTTCCCATCGTGATAGGTCCGAAAGAAACCGGTCGCCTTGATTCGCCGGCTTTTACAGCCGCCCCACTTGGAAAAGGTGGACGGCCACTTTTGCTTCGGCGCTTCGCGCTGAAGCTGGGTCAGGTTCCGAACCATGTCTGCCGGCGTTTTCTGTTTGCCGTCCCAGTCATGGAACCGGCTTTGGCCCATATCATCCGCCAACGGGCCCTTCGGCAATACCGGCCGGGTTAGGACCGGCGGGTCGGATTCAGTAAACGTGAGGGCGGAGAGAAAACACTTCGTGGCGGGATCCGGCTTGCGCTCAATCGCAATCGTTACCCGCTTCCATTGTCCGGCGGGAACCGAAAAGACCATCCGGGTTTGGCATTCATTCAAAGGCGAGAAATGCTGCACCGATTGGACGCTCCCATTTTCAAAGCGCAAGGAAAACATGGCAAACCAGGGACCGCTCAACAGGATGTCAAACCACAAGATCCTCGCAGAGGACGCCGGTAGAGGCATCGAAAAAGAAACACCGGCTTTATAGGCACCTCCGGCCGGAATCCCGTACCAGCCCAACCCGGGAAACGGCGCCGCACCCCGAAGACCTTTAAATCCACACAATTTTCCCCGCCCATTGATCACGATCGGCTGTTTCATGTGAAAACCTTTCATTGCCATTACAACAAAATGCGCCAGACATTATGTCCCACAGGGGCGACGACCACAACCTGATAAAAGGGATTGATCTTACGCTCCTCCCTCGCCCCTTGCGGGAGAGGGCGGGGTGAGGGGTGCCTCGTTGATTTCTCTTAAGGCGTTCCCGACACCCGCAATTTTTTGAACAAATCAGCCAGCTTGCGGCCATACGTCACATAACTGCGAAAGGCCGAATCCTCATTCGCTTCCGCCATATTCCCGGAATGAATCTGCGCGGCCACATGCGGTTCAATCGAAATCCCTCCGTCATATCCGCCCTGCAGCAAATCGTCCAGAATGAAACGCACAAAACCATGCCCCTCGCCCGGCCAGGTGTATCGAACTTGTTCGTCGGAATCGATGTAGCAATCCTTGATGTGCACATAGGCGATATATCGCTTAACGGCCAGATACCAGGCCGCCGCATTATGCCCATGCGCCGGAGGATTTCCGGTATCAAAAACCACCTTCAGAGCCGGACTGTCGATCCGTCTCAGAAAATCCACCATGTGGACCGCGGATTGCGAAGCCCACCCGTCACAATTTTCGAGCGCCAGGACGATCCCCCCATCCTCGGCCATGCGGACCAATTCCTTCATCCGCCGCAATACCTCATTCTTCCACGCTTCCAACTCCAAGCCTTTGTTAGGCCAGCTCATGATCCGAATGAAAGGACAGCCCAACCGACGCATCCGGGGAATACTGCGGCGCAGATCGTCAAGGTCCATCTCAAAAGATCCGGTAATAGGCCGGGCCCAATTGGCGATGGCCGAGGAAAAACAACTCACCTTGAGCCCCGCCTTTTCCAACTGGCCATAGGCCACATCGAATTCGGCATCGCTAAGCGACGTGAATTGACGCCCATCGACCATCCGCAATTCGATATGGGACCACCCCAATTCGCGGTGGGCCTTAATTTGAACATCCAAAGACTTCCCCGCCTCATCCGAAATGCCTGATAAAAACATACATCCTCCTGCGTGTGACCGGCTTCCTGGCATCCGTCGCGCTTTCACGCGAGGACATCGGCGCCAAATCATATTCCCACCCCCCGCCCTTTTCAAGCGCCATCGGTGACGGGGATCCGTGCTGGGCCGCATCTGCGATTCGTTGCGTCATGGTCCGATGCTTGCCGTGCGGCGCGATGATTTGATGGCGGGGACGGCTCGCGCAGCTTCACCCTCCAGAAAATCAAAGAAACCCCGAGCACAAAAATGGAGGGCGAGACTCCGGCGAGCCGTGGCGGGGGAAAAGACTGATCGCCATATTATTGACCGACGCGGTTCCTGTGTCGGGAGACCTGCCGGCGACGGGACCCGAGACCCAGTAAAGCGCCAGAATCATTCCGCATCGTCTTGAAATGGAGCCGGGGTGCCCCCTCCCCCGCTATCTCCCCCGAAAAAGAGCGGGGTGAGGGCACCCCGACTCCACAACACCCGTGTATTACAGAACTATTTTGTTGCGGCACTACTCGGAAGGCTGTCCACGGCCTGCAGGAAATACCGGAGCAGCGTCTGGGTCTATTTCCGATCTCTGGTGTAGCGCCATAATTTTCCTCACGGCCCTGGCTATGTCTTTCGAATCTGCGATGACAATTTCGTCAACCAGATTTCCTGACATCGTATCGCTAACGTAAAACGTTATCGAAACCGCCTGATCGGTCTTGGGTTTGAGATTATAGTCGGCGGGCAATATTCCCCCAATCACCGGAAAAGGCACTAAAAGCGCATGGGCTGTTACCAAATCCTCCAGGTTCAACGCATAACGGAGTTGTTCTTCATGAGGACGGACGCAAACATGACCGCTTCGTACTAACGATTGCCGAAAATTAAAAAATAACTCCCTCTGTTCTTTCGTGCCCCAAGCCCCCTCATGAATAGCTACGACGACGATCCCTGTGCTGATTTCTGGAGTCTGACAGGCACCTTCAATAACGCGAATAATTGCTGTCATGCGGCTAGTGTTCAGTTTATGAATATCCATTCGATCAAGATAGACTGCGATGCCGCTAATCGCATTCAGGGCCTCCAGCTCAATCGTTGTCTCGTTTATTGCCTTGGAACTGAGAACCAGAAAGGCATTTGTTGATGAGGTCTTTGTGACCACTGTCCCAACGAACCCTTTTGCTTCTGTTTTTCGATAGCCATTCGACAGACAAACATCCACCCAGGTTGGTGCCCCAAGGCCATCGTGTGGTTCGACAATGGCTATTACGGATTGGCCGGAAAAGGCGGGCATCGTGACAAGAAACAGCAACAAAAGGCAAATCCAGGATTTCAAGGGCATCTGTATATTCCTATAGGTTCTCAACATGAGTTCTCGTTAACGATATCCACCACAAAGATATCGGGTTGACAGTATATCCTCAAGGGTGGGTTTGCGGCCCCGATTCCGCTGGCTACGAACAGGTGCGTTCCGTTCACGACGAAGTGACCATGGTCAAAACGGCGACCATAGATCGAAGGCACAATAATCGGGCCAAGCATGGGAACACGAATCTGTCCGGCATGGTAATGACCGGAAAACACCAGGTCTGCGGACGCCTCGGATAGTTTGTAGATATTGTCTGGCGTGTGCGAAAGGACCATGTGAAGCACGTCGTCTTTCTGAGACGGGATGCTCTTCTCCCTGGTTCCCCATGGATAATCATAGCCGGCTACTATGATCCGGTTCTCGCCGATGGTCAGGGAAATGGATTGATCCGAAAGCAAACACAGTCGACTTTCAAGAACTGCTTTTCTTACCGCTTCGGGGCCAGCCCAATAGTCATGATTACCGAGAACCGCATAGGTCCCCCGTTTGGCAATCGGGCGCAGAAATTCCTTCAACCGAGGAAGAGCGGCTACGCTGGTAATAAAATCGCCCGTGAATACGGCAAAGTCAGCGTCTTCTTTCTCCGCTATCGACATGACCTGCTGATAATACTCAAGTGAAAAAGCAGGATGGACGTGCAGATCAGTGAGGTGGACTATCCGGAGTGGCGCACCCCGCCATTTCGGATGAGGCACTTTGTAACGATGGACGACCAGGTCAGTGGTCGTCACAGGTGTGGCCAGATTAAACCGATGGGGTGAAGAGTCAACAGGGCGAGAACCAGCGCACGCACGCCGGATCAATATCCGACGCCCTTCGCCCATGACAATCAAGCCGAGTAACACTACCGGGATAAAAACCCATGGGGGACGAGCCAGAAGGAATCCGGCGGCAAGACCGGCGCCGACAAGAAAGGAAAAGACAACAAGAATGACCGGGGTCTTCGCCTTGCTATCCGGCATGAGGATTAAAACCCGGTTCAGCAACATGAGGAAGAAGCAGAACCCCGCAACACCGAACAGAATTGCCGACGCGAGTTGAATCAGTACGATCCTCATTTCATCAACCGTGATGTATGTCCTGAGACCTTCTAACCACTAGGACTAATATTGTTTTGCCGCCTGTTCTGCTTTCATTTTCCTTTCTCAGCCTCGGAACCGCATCCTTTCTATCTTATGATTCCCCACTCAGTTTCTATGATTGATAAGGCAAGCCTGCCCCAGAACAGGAGAATTACACAGACAATTGTAAGGACCATATTCCAAGCGCGGGATCGTTGTGGCTCCAGAAACAGATCCTTGGACAGTATCAGGGTAACAAGCCAGACCGTTGTTGCTAATGCGTGTACACCAAAGAACTGAACGAAGAAATTATCCTCTGGGAGGGGGCCCGGGATTGGGTGTTGACCCTTGCCGAACACCTGGGTCAGGAAGTACATCCCCACGAGATACTCGTGAACTCGCCAAGCGAGGATGACCCATGTAGTGGCCAGGATGGCTGTGAACCAAGAGGGGCGCCGGGCTTGCTTCCCACCGCTCTGAATGTCGTCGTTCATCTCATGTTGTCCGAACGTAGCCCGTTTCCGCGCGGTTAGGACGCATCTTTGATACCCCACTCCCTCGTCCTGTTTCTGAACCCGACAACCCCCTTTGTCCCCAAGAAGAGACAGAAGCCCAGCGCTAACTGAACCAAAGAACCAATCGCCCGGCAGGCATTCCAGCCATCCATGGAAGAAGTGGCCTTATGCAGGTCCATCCACACTAGTTCACTGATAAACTCCGCAAATTGAGACAGAGCCGTCATCGCAAGGTAGAGCCCGACCGCAGAGTACAGCACAGACTGCAGTCCCTCAATTGTGACAGGCGATATCTGAGCGTCGGCGGAAATGATGATTTTGTTCGTTATCGCTCTGCTGGCGAAAAAGAATATTAATCCAGCAACCATATAAAACATACTGGGAAACAGTTGCGTGAGACTAACGATCGAATCGACGGGGCGCGCGGCTTCGCCCGGCGATATTGCTTGAACGAACCAATAGAGGAGAAACGGCAGACCCCGAAGGCCAATAACGACCAAAACCAGGCCCAGAATCTTCACTACAAGTTGAGGCACGGTTAACTGTTTCATTCTCTTATGTCCTAACGAAGCTGGCGTGGTTTAGCGCAAAGCTAGGAGACCAGGACGAGCGGGTTCACGGTTCATTTCGTCGTCGGCACGGCCATCTGCTCCCATTTCGTGAGAAGTGCATCGAAACGGACGGCCTGTTCCTCCTGCTTCTTAAGGAGGGCGTCGCTCCGCAGTTGTGCGGCTTCATCACGTTCCAAGTACTTGAGAGAACGATCCTGCATGTTCTTCTCGATGTCGGCCACGCGGTCTGACTCGGCCCAGGCAGCTTCCCTTCTCTTCTGATCTTCTTGTGTCAACCGCTCGGACTCGGCCCAGGCGGCTTCCCTTCGTTTCTGGTCCTCTTGTGTTAACCGGTCTGACTCGGTCCAGGCAGCTTCCCTCCGGGTCTGGTCTTCCTTTAGAGCGCGTTGATACTCCGAATATTTTCCGCTGGAGTCAGAGCAACCAGTTCCATAGAGGAGGCAGGCAATCGATCCGAGACAAAGCATCCATCTCATTTTATCATCTCCTCTTTGCGAACAATGTATAAACCACTGGTACTAAACGGAATATTTCCCAACTGAACCGTGCCGCATAACCACCCCTACTCTTTCGGCATACTGAAACTTTATAGACCCGGAGTCAAGGCCAACTGGGGAACCTTGATCATCGCGTAAGACCGGAATCCAGATCAGTCCATACCGGTTTCACACCCGTGTCTGCGGCTCACGAGGACGTTCGCCCTCCAAAAGACGACATCGAGATAGTCGAGAGGATTTTCTTGGAGGGCGAGACTCTGGCGAGCCGCGAGGGCAAGGTGTGACTCTTGTGGTCGCCATTCGCCGATGCTCTTTTAGGCGAGGATTTGGGACATCCTCCCCCACTTGACTCCCCATCTGCAGGATGCCAATATGCCGCGGTAATTTTGTTGCGACAATTTGAAATGAGCCACCATGATCATGAAGATAAAATACGGTTTGCTGTCACTTCTTATCGCCATCATTGTGGGTTTCGTCATGCTCAATGTACTCGCTTATAATCACGCCTATTCGATGATGCATTTCACTAACGGGGGCGACCGGACAAATAAACCGGAGGCATTGTCATTTTGGGAAAGGTTCAAAGTGATCATCTACGGCGTCAATATTCCGCGCCCTGTCAGCCGACGACCGCCTTCCGATCTCGACCCTAAATGCTTGGCTCTGTCCATTGAGGCCGGGAATCACGTGACTTTGTCCGCCTGGTATTGCGACCGGGGAACGAATACCCCCCTGGTTATCCTTTTTCACGGACATAGCGCCGAGAAAACATGCCTATTGAACGAGGCCCGGCAGTTTCTAGCCCTCGGATCGTCTGTGTTACTCGTGGATTTCCGGGGGTCCGGTGGATCATCAGAATCCTACACCACCATTGGCGTGCGGGAAGCAGACGACGTTGCCGCCGTGTTTCGCTACGCCCAGGCCACTCTCCCGCATTCCTCGATCATCCTGTTCGGGCAATCCATGGGAGGCGTCGCCATTCTTCGTGCGATTCATGTTCACGGCATCACGCCATCCGCCGTAATAGTGGAAGCCGTTTTCGACACCATGCTAAACACGGTACGGAACCGATTTTCCACCATGGGCATTCCTTCCTTCCCCAGTGCCCAGTTGCTTGTATTCTGGGGAGGAAGACAATGGGGGTTCAACGGTTTTGAAAACAATCCTGTTGAATATGCGAAATCGCTTAACTGCCCCTCTTTGTTTATGCACGGGGCCAACGATCCCAGGGCAACCATTATTGAAGGCCGCCGAGTTTTCGCGGCGGTCCCCGGCCCAAAGGAGTTTCAAGAATTTAAGTCAGCCGGACATGAGGCGTATGTTTCGATGTACCCGGATGCCTGGACGGCCTCTGTTGCGAGGTTCATGAAGAAACACATCCCTGCCAATAGTCCTTGTTCCGCTAGTGGAGGGTTGGAAGCCCCATGAAATGGAAATACATCGTGAGTCTTGTAGTGGCCGCCGTCCTTGGGAGTGTGGCAGTCCCGATCGTCATTCATGCCCGATCTGTCAGAATGCAAAACGAATGTCTCAATCGGCTTCGCCAACTTTACTCTCCGATGGAGTGTTGCGTTCCCATGGAAAAGAATCTATCCGAGGGCGCCCCTCTCGATCCAAAAGATATTACCCCATTTATCAAGGGAGGACAGATTCCCAAGTGCCCCTGCGGTCCGGAATACATCGTTATTTGGAAAGTGGGCGGCCCACCTCCGAAATGCCCAATACATGGGGATCTTCTCGGAGCAAATGGCCCACATCAACACTGACCATGAATATCCAAGAGATAGACGGCCCGGCCCATTCATTAAGGGAAACCTGTCGTGCGCCCTTTTCCCCATGGCCATCGGGCAGGCAACCATTTTTTACTAGGCTGTACGCAAAAAATGGGTGCCTGTCCTCTTGTAGATGCGGCAAGTTTCTTCTTTGTTAACTTTGCGCATCCCTCTTTGCCTGCCCCGCGGGCTGGGGGGTTTCCTTTGCGTTAAAAGATTTTAACTTCGGCTTTTTGATAGGCCCAGACCAGTACCCACAGTACTTCCATGCGCCCGTTTTGCAGGAGCGGTTCCTGTGTCGGGAGACAACGACGACGATGGGACCTGCGACCCAGTAAAGCGAAAGAAATATTCCGCCTCGATTGGAGCCGGGGTGCCCCCACCCCGCAATCTCCCCGAAAAAGAGCGGGGTGAGGGCACCCCGGCTCCACAATACATACTTGATGCGGCACTGGCAGAGTATAATACCGCTAATCACTGAGGGCACATTGCATCTCTACCCCCATGAACCCCACCCACGACTTGGATAAGACCCAAGCCCCTTGCAACTCGTGCGTGAGGTTCGTTGTTGCGACTTCAACAGTGATGTTACTTTGAACTTCCTCGGCGGCCCAAGTGCCATTGGCCCGCACAAACAGAACCATGCCCAACGCAATTGCAACCTGACGCCTTTTCCGACTCATACGTCTCCTTTTGGCGAACAGCCGTGGTGAGAAAGCAAGGCCCGCCAGGGCAGAAACAACGGTCCGCCACGATGTTAGGATACATCTTTTATGCCAACCGGCGACATGGTCATCCGTTCTCGGGTGACGAACGCACCTCCTGACGAAACGCTCACGCCGATGTCGCACTGGCGATCCGCCACACACCCCGTTCACCTGCCGCGGTGCCGTCGCACGCCTCGTATACCATCCGAAACCTCGGGACTTGCTCCGCACCACCCGGCAAATGATACAAACTCACTTCCGACGATTTCACGACGTCCCACGCGCCCGACCCCGGCGATACCACCGGCGCGTTCACCTTACGCCACAGCAGTCCGTCATGCGATTCCGCGCGTAAAATGTGCGCGCGGTTTGCCGCCGCGTAACCCGCGTAATACATTACATAACCCCCGTAGGGCAGCACCATAATGTCACACGCAAACGCCGCGACGCGATCATTCTCGCCACCTTGCGCAATGCGGACACCCGGCTCGCGCCGAAAATCCACACCGTCGTCAGAAACGGCGCTAACGATTCCCACGCCGTTCTGACAGCAATACAGTCGGCTCCGCCGGTCGTCGAGAAAGACGATACGTGGGGCCATGAAGTTCTGTCCGGCAGCAGCAAACCTCACGCCAGGCTCAACGCTCCATGTCAATCCCTCATCATCTGAAACCGCACTGCAGATGGAGTTCTGCTCTGTCTGCGGCCCCGGACAGCATTCAAAGTACATCCTCAGGCATGACGCCTCACCCGCGATAGGCACCACCTCGGACGACACCACGCGGTACTCACCAGCGCCGCCCTGTTGGGGCGTAAGACGTATGCCAGGCTCGGGCGTCCATATTTGACCATCCGGCGAGGAGGCACTGAGGATGCGAGATGAGGCGTTGTCGTAATCATTCGCACCCGCCGGGCACCCCGCACGAGGCAGGATCTGCGAGTAAAACAGTCTGAACTCGCCACTCCGGAGGCGTACCACCCGCGGGCTCACCACACCACACGAGCCCGTTCGTATCGCGTGGGTCGGCCAGCGAGTCTCAGGCAACGGCTCCGCCACACCATCGGGCGGAGGCTCGATCACGACCGCCGCATCCTTCACCCACGCCACACCGGGATCACCGGCCACGGCATGAATGCGGGGTGAGGCAAAGCGTGACTGCGTAAGATCAATCATTAAAAGCCACTATTAAGAGCAAAATTTTCATGCCCAAAAGATGCCAGAACTTAATTCCGAACTCAAGGATATGTTCGTAACGGAGCCTCTGGAGTGTTGATGGCGTTCCAAACACATGATCACCCCACCACCCCGCCGGCCGAGCAGATCAGGGTATCTGCACTGGCGCTATCGGGATCCGCTTTTCGTTTGATCCTTTGTCAATAAACGGCTAGGCTGAAGGCAAGTTTGTCATAGGTCTAACTCGATCAATGGAGGCACACGATGAATCGACGGCTAAGAATGGGAATGGTGGGTGGCGGACGTGGCGCATTTATCGGCGGAGTTCACCGGATCGCCGCGGCCATCGACGGCAAAATCGAGCTGGTGTGCGGCGCTTTCAGCAGTACGCCCGAAAAATCAAAAGCCAGCGCCGCCGATCTCCTGATCCCGCCCGACCGCGCTTATGGCACCTACCAGGAAATGATGCGCTCCGAGGCGAAACGTCCCGCCGGGGATCGCATGGATTTTGTCGCTATCGTCACCCCCAACAGCACCCATTTCCCCATCGCCATGGCCGCCTTGTCCGCCGGGTTCCATGTCATCTGCGATAAGCCGATGACCTTGACACTCGATCAGGCCTTAAAACTCGAAGCCAAAGTCAAGCAAACCGGGCTCCTCTTCGCGCTCACGCATAACTACACAGGCAATGCCATGGTTAAGGCCGCGCGGGAATTGGTCCGGTCCGGTCAGCTCGGAAAAATCCGCCGCATCGTCGCCGAATATCCCCAAGGATGGCTCGCTACTCGTTTGGAATCCTCCGGCCAAAAACAGGCCGACTGGCGGACGGACCCCAAACGCGCCGGTGGCACCTGTTGCATCGGGGATATTGGCTCCCATGCCGAAAACCTGGCGGAATATATCACCGGTCTCAAAATCAAGGAACTCTGCGCAGATCTCGCCACCTTCGTCAAGGGCCGCCCCCTCGATGACGATGGCAGCATCCTGGCTCATTTTGAAAATGGCGCCCAGGGCATCATTTGGGCCAGCCAGATCGCCATCGGATGCGAAAACAGTCTGAACATCCGCGTCTTCGGCGAAAAAGGCTCCCTGGAATGGCACCAGCAGGAACCTAACTCCCTGATCGTGGACTGGTTGGATAAGCCCCGCGAAATCCGCCGCACGGCCACGCCGTTCGCAGGCGCTGCCGCCGCCGCTGTGTCGCGGATCCCGGCCGGACATCCGGAAGGCTATCTCGAAGCCTTCGCCAATATCTATCGTAATTTTGCCAAGGCTGTGGAAGCCAAACTGGCCGGCAAAAAAATCGTCGAGGAAAAATACGACTACCCCACCGTACACGATGGCGTGCGGGGCATGGCGTTCCTCGAAACCGTGGTCAAGAGTAATAAGAAGGGCTCCGTCTGGGCCCCGATGCCGAAAGTTTGAAAAACCAACAACCGCAAACATAAGGAGATCAGATCATGCCGAGACCTGTCACACTGTTCACCGGTCAATTCGCCGACATCCCCCTCGAACAACTCGCCAAAAAAGCCGCCGCCTGGGGCTATGATGGTTTGGAACTCGCCTGCTGGGGCGATCATGTCGATGTCGCCCGCGCGGCCAAGGACAAAAAATACGCCAAAACCCGCGTCGACATCCTCGCCGATCACGGCCTGAAGGTCTACGCCATCAGCGCACACCTCGCCGGCCAGTTGGTCTGCGATCCCAATGACGATGCCCGCTCGGATATGTTCGCCCCTCCCGCCTGCAAGGGAAATGCTGACGCCAAGCGCAAATGGGCGATCCAGACGATGAAGGATACCGCCAAAGCCGCCGAAAATATCGGGGTCAAAACGGTCAATGGCTTCACCGGTTCCCCGATCTGGCATATGATCTACAGCTTCCCACCGGTCAGCGATGAGATGATCGAGAAGGGCTTCCAGTTTTTTGCCAAGACCTGGAATCCCATCCTGGATGTCTTCGATAAGTGCGGTGTGCGCTTCGCGCTCGAAGTACACCCGACCGAAATCGCGTTCGACATCGTTACGGCCCGGCGTGCGCTCAAGGCCTTGAACAACCGGAAAACCTTCGGATTTAACTTCGACCCCAGCCACCTGCATTGGCAGATGGTCGATCCGGTCAAGTTCATCCAGGCCTTCCCGGATCGGATTTATCACTGCCATATGAAGGATGCCGCCCTGACCCTCGATGGCGAAAGCGGGATCCTCAGTTCGCACTTGAACTTTGGCACTCCCGGACGCGGATGGGACTTCCGCAGTCTCGGACGCGGCCAGGTCAACTTCGAGGAAATCATCCGCACGCTCAATACCATCAATTACGCCGGACCGTTGTCGGTGGAATGGGAAGATGCGGCCATGGATCGCGAATTCGGCGCCCCCGAGGCGTGCCGCTATGTCCGCGATCTGGACTTCCCCAAGTCGGCCCGCGTCTTCGACGAGGCCTTCAGCGAAAAAAACAAGTAAGTCCAGAGGATCCTGGCCGATTCGGAAGCGAGCGTAGGCGCGGGTCGCGGCAGTCCGGCCTACTACCGCCCCATAAAAACGCGCCTCACGCGTCGCTACTACCAACGGAAACGAAAAGGCATATGTAGCAGGCGCGCCCGATTTCTCCAAGGCTTCCTGCTTCGCCCGGATGGCTACGCAGGACAAGACGAAGGGCAGGCAGGAGCGCTGTTCTTCGCCTTGGAGGGCGAGCGTCGCCGCGAGCTGTCATCCCGATCGTCGTCGGGGGATCGTTTCCTGATCGGGGTCGGGGTCGGGGTCGCTATCGGAATCGGGATCGCATGGGATGGAGACGGCAAGGGAAATCGGAGAGACCAAGGGATCGATTCCGATGCCGATTCCGACCCCGACAAGGGGCAATCCGTTATAAAAGGCGGACACGACTATGAATCGGGAAAAAGCCAGAATTCTCGTCGTCGATGACGAACCGGATGTCCTGCGCTATCTGGCCGACCTCCTAAGCCGAGAAGGTTATACCGTCGTCGGCCAGTTGACCTCCGGCGATGGAGCCCGTCGGGAAGCTGAAAAACTCAAGCCCGACCTGATCCTCATGGATGTCGTCCTGGAAGGGGCCATCGACGGCATCGACGCCGGTCGCGAAATCCATGAACGGTATGATATTCCCATTGTTTTTCTTACTGCGTTGAGCGATGCCGAAACCCTCGATCGAGTCAAACCCACGGATCCCTTCGGCTACCTGATCAAGCCTTTCGAGGAACGGGAACTTCTCGTGATGATCGAACTGGCCCTTTACCGGCACCAGGCCGAACATCGCCGCCTCGCCCGCGAACGTTGGTTTGAAACCACTCTCCAGGGCATCGGCGATGCCGTCATCACAACCGATGAGAACGACCACATCAACTTTCTCAATCCCTTCGCCGAAAGCTTCACCGGATGGCCTCGCGCGGAAGCTCTCGGCCGAAGCCTCGATTCCGTTGTTCACCTCCTTGACGAACCGACCCGCATTGAGATCGAC
>Ga0073936_10008550_pt1 | contig 12957 bp, 6 predicted proteins | sample AliMusrvi5mmetaG_FD_87041 | JGI IMG/M metagenome (GOLD analysis project Ga0073936, IMG submission 87041) | Freshwater lake bacterial and archeal communities from Alinen Mustajarvi, Finland, to study Microbial Dark Matter (Phase II) - Alinen... | ecosystem: Environmental > Aquatic > Freshwater >... | reverse complement strand
TTCCACGGGCCGTTCTCGACGACCGACTCCCGCAGGACATCGACCACGACCGGGTTGCCCGCCTTGATGCGGCGGGCGATATACAGGCCGCCTCCATAAAGCTGCGTGTGGCCGAACGACGCGGTGGTCATGTGTCCGCCGCTGAAATTATCGTCCCCAACGCACTTCCGCTCGGAGAAGAGCATGGCGTCAAAATCCAGCAAGGGATTGGACAACGCCACCTTGCGGCCGATGGCCCTGACTTCCTGATAGAGGCTCGCCTTCGCTTCCGCGGAAGCACCGGCGGCCGCGCGGCGCTGGACGATTGCATCTAGTTCGCGGCCCCAGCCATCCAAGTCACCGCCAGGCGCCCCGGCCTTGAGATACTCTATCAATGCCCTGGAGCGCCGCACCGCCACATCCAATGGCTCGCGGTCGCCCGCGAGAATCAGCGCGTTGCAATCCAACATCTCTGCCGCCCCCGGCTGCTTGCTAACATCTCCGGCGATCTGCCTTTCGATCCGGGCATATTGGTCCATCCAGTCGCGGATCACCGCATCCGGCGGAGTAGCCGCCGGCGTGAGCGTGCATAGCAAGTCCCCAAGTGAAAATGCAATGACCAGGTGCTTTCTCATGGTTCTGAAATGGGGTGCTCCGAGCCCTTGCTGCCAGTGGCGGTAGGAACCGCCGCTTTCACCGCGCCAACCGGTCCGGCTTTGAATGGGCGGCTGGCGGGTTTCGCGGGCTTGCCGGCAAAGCGCAGCTCGAATCGAACCGGCTCATCAGCCACCGCAGGCACCGCAAGCGCCAGCACGTTGGGTTCGATCATCTTGGCAGCCACCGGGGCATAGGCCACTGCGGCGGCGGTACACTCCATGCCGCCGGGCACATGGAAGAACAAGGTTGTCGGATCACCGCCGTTGCCGCGCGCTCTCCCGGTTAGGCTCAGCGACGCGCCATCCCACTTGATGTCCCGCGTCTCTAACGATCCCTGGCTGAAATGGCCGCTGGTCCCTAGCAACTGCGGCCGGCCCAGATCTGCACGCAACGAGAACACACTGCACGATTTCGACGGCACGGGCATCGTTAGGATCGGGCCGGCAACCTCGGTCAGGTGTTGTCGCCAGAAGTCCCACAACAGCCAGCAGGCCGGAGCTTCCTGCGGCACCTGATCCCAACTGCGGCTGCGGGCGGCAACCTCGTCGAGATTCAGCGTGATGTTTTGCCCGCTGCGCTGCCCTTGAAACTCGAAGACACCGAACAACGTGCATGCTCCGTCCGCCATTCCGGGATCCATCCCCCAAAGCAGATAGGGATCGTTCTCCCACACGTCCAGCGGGCGCCCTGCCACCGGCAGGGGTGGCAACACCCGCCGGTATAGCTCGAGGTATTCAGCCGGCAAATCGTCAAACGTATCGCCATAGGTCATGACGTTGCCCGCCAGGGCCATCCATGACATCCACGCGCGGCTCCAGTCCACACCCTTCGCCTCGCCATAACGGCGGCAGATGATGGCGTCGGGGTCGTTGAGCCACACGCGCCAGTTGTAAAACCAGCGGGCAGCGGCCGCTTCATAGGAAAAAATGCCGTCACCGTGGGAGTCGCCGCTGATGCGCATTCCGTCACTCAGGCCCATGGCCGGCCCGAGCAAGGCACCGCAGTGGAGCCAGTAGGTGTCCTTGCCATAGCCGCGCCGCATCGCCTCAAGGCCGCGGTTATAGGTTTCGACGGCGGTTAGGGTCGGATCAAACCGCTTCTGGGGCCACGCGCCCCAATACATGAAGTCAGTCATGACATAACGAAAGCCACGTTCGCGCCAGGCCCGCGCGGTGGCCTCAAGTTGTGCGGCGGCGGCCGGATTTGATGCGTCGAGAAACGCCAGGTGGTTGCCATACATCGACTCGGGGATCATGGCGTTTTTCCCGACCGCCACCTGTCCGCTGTCATTTCTGCATAACAGCTCCGGGCGCTCCTGATAGAGGCGCGAGCCGGTGGACACCCAAAACGGCGGATACCACACGCCCGCCTTGATGCCCGTGCGGTTCATCTGCCGCGCCAAATTCTCAAAACCCTTGGAAACCCCCAGGGTGCGGTTGTTCCAATCGCCATAGGGCATTTCATTGCTGTCATCCACGACCCGCATTGAGGCGGTCCCGCGCGTGCCGAGATGTTTCGCGATGAGCGGGATGTTCGTCTCGACGCCTTTCTCCAAGCCGTCCTTGAATTCGTAGAGTGATTCCTGCCGCATCCAGCCCGAATACCAACTGCACCAGGTTGCGAAGTTTTCCGGCCAGAGTTGCACACTGTTCTCGCGGGCCGCCAGGTCGGCGAAGACCTCCATCTGGCGGAGCGGATTGCCACCGCCGGAAAGAAAGAGCGGATCGGCAGTGCGCGCGGCCCCGGCGGGCAGCACACACTGATTGCATTCCCCGTAGGCAGTTAGCTCAAGTCCCGCCGGACTCTGCCTCAGGAGGAACCGGTTGAGATTGTGCCGACCGGCGAGAAAGCCCGCGGCAAGCGGCGGGGTTTGCAGCGCCAGCGTATAATGGCTCCCGATGTTTGCGCCCGGCGTCATTCGCATCATCCTGCCGCCATCCCACGAGTGCAAACCACTTACCAAGCATCGGTTGTCAGCCGGATCCGTCGCACCTGTTAGCTTGCCAACCAGCAGATCCATCTGGTCCAACTGCAACGGCTGCGCGCTGCGATTGAAAACCGTCCAGTCCATCCGCACCGAGCCGTGATCGACCGAGGTTAGCACCATCTCCCAGTCAAGCGACTTCTCCGCGTCGATGCCAGTTAGAACCCACCGCTCGTGGTGTTGGGCAACCGAGACGGCGAAACGTTTGTCAGAAGTGGCAAGCACCCGTCCGCCTGTGATCTTGATTTGCGCGACGCCACCGACCAGCCAGGGCGCGCTCTGTGCATCGGAAAATGCCAGCGTTCTCGTCTCGGGATTCCATGCTACGTTGCTCGCCTGCGCCCAGGCGTTGGCGGTAGGCTTGTCCTGTGCGTCGGAGCGCGAAGAAACCATCATCGCAGCGCAAACAAGCAGGGTGGAGATGGGGCTTTTCACGATAAATGTTCCGGGGATGGTTTCAGCTAGAGCCCGACCTTTGAAAGTTCGACATGGGCGGGGCAAACGGCGGGGTTCCCGCAGCATACGTGGCGGACGCCACCTCCTTGTCATCGGGATGCGATCAAAGTTCCGCGGACCAGCGCATCCTCACCCAATATTCTTCCTCAGATCCCGCACGCTCCACAACCTCCCCGCCGCAGCCGCCGCGCTCCCCCGCAATTTCCGCGCGCCATCCTTGCGCTTCTCGCCGAAGCGCTCCCGGCACGCTCGAAACACCTCATCCACAAATGCCCGACTCCCGATCACCGCCCCATCCGAAAAATACCGTACACGGCACCGCAGCATCCGGCCCAGCGCCACATCCCGGCTGCGCTCAAGCTGCGCCAACTCCGCTTCCACCACCTCTTTCTTCAGCCCCCTTCTTACCACCTTCACCTCCCGCTTCCCGTCCTCGCTCACCACTTCCTTCAATCTCTCCTCCCCTTCCGCTAACAAAAGCATCCGGTACTCCTTCGACACATTCCCTGCCCAATGCCGCGCATCCGCCTCGTACCCCTTTTGTGCCAGTAATGCACGCACCAGTCCGGCCCGCGCTTTCTTGCCATTTCCCTTCGCACCGCCGCCCACCGCCTCCCCATAACTGCTCCAACGGTACTCCGCCGGATCCGTCACCATGCCCGCCCTAACCGGATTCAAGTCGATGTAGGCCGCCGTGGTCCGCGCCGCCAGCCCGTCCTCCACCAGCACGCTCTTGAAGCGCGATTCCCACAGCGCCCCCGTCCGCTCGTGCCTCGTGTTGAACCACCGGCTGAAGCGCAGCAGCAGGGTTTTCATGAACTCCCCAAGGTCATGCATCCGATAGGTGTAGCGTTCGTGAAGCTCCCGCACCATTGACTCGCCTGTCAGTCCGTCCTTGACGCTCTGCCGCAGGCCCGCCAACTCCTGCGCCACCTCGGCCACCATCGCCCTGCTGTAAATGGCCCGCAGCCGGTTCAGCAATTCATTGTCTGACAAGCCCCCAGCCGCCATCGGCGGCACTTCTAACATCAAGTGCACGTGATTCCCCATCAGGCAGTACGACAGCACCCGGCAACCCGAGAAATTCTCATACATCCGCATATAGGTGCGGAATTGTTCCTTCTCCTCCAGCCCGAACGCCAGTCGCCGTTCCACCACCCGCGTGATGCAATGGTAAATCACCGGGCGTTCGCTCGAATCCTTCCACGGGGCCAGCCAGCGTGCGCGTCTCATGATGCAATTGAGTTTGGGGTTGAGGGTCGTTGCAGCCGCAACACCCGAAGGTTACCCCCGCGCCGGGCGACCAGCAAGCGAAATTTGATTGTTTTTCCGACACCCTATTAGCCGGAGGGAATAGGGGCGGCTGGGGATGGCTACGGCTTGGAGCGGATGCGTTCCCGCTCGGCGAGGACCAGGTCGAGGTTGCGGCGGGCCTCGGGATTGTCAGGGCTGATTTCCAAGGCGCGGCGGTAGTGGGCGATGGCCTCGTCGAATTGTCCGCGCCAGGCCAGGGCGTTGGCGAGGTTGTTATGGGCTTGGGCCCACACTGGCTGGATGTCGAGGGCGGTGCGGTAGTGGGTGATGGCGGCGGCGAGCTGTCCCGAGCCGACCAGAGCGAGGCCGAGGTTGTTGTGAGCCTCGGCGTCGTCCGGGGAGAGGTCCACGGCCTTCTGATAGTTGCGGATGGCCTCGTCGAACTGTTGGCGAGAGGCCAAGGCATTGCCCAGATTGTAATAGGCGCCGACAAAGTCCTTCCGGCCTTGCAGCGCCTTGCGGAAGTGGATGATCGCCTCGTCAAGGTTGCCGCGACGGGCGAGAGCATTGCCCAAATTGTTGTGAGCCTCGGCGTAATCCGGCGCAATTGCCAGGGATTGCCGATAACAGTCGATGGCCTCGTCGAGGTGGCCGCGATCCGCGGCGATGTTGCCCAGATTGCTGTGGGGTTCGGCATAATCCGGCTTGATCTCCAAAGCTCTGCGGTAGTGATAGATCGCATCGTCGAAGTCCCCGCGTGCGAACAAGGCATTGCCCAAATTGTTATGTGCCATCCAACATTCGGGATTGCGCTCGATGGTCGTTAGGTAGAGGCTTTCGATATCGGCGTAACTGCGGCTCTGTCGCCAGGTGAGGCCCATCAGCAGAGCCAACAAGCCGAGGCACAGCGCGGTGCCGCTGGCGCGGCCCCACATTTGCCAATGGGCGAGGAGACCGGCCGCTGCGGCTGACGCGAGAGTGATGATTCCGAGGCTGGCCAGATACTGGAAGTGATCTGCGACAAAGGAATAGACAAAGGGAAACACGTTGACAAAGCCCAGCGCGGGAAACAGCGTGCCGCCAAAAAACAGCAGCGCCGCCAGCGGTCCGCGCGAGCGCCGGCGCAGTGTCCACGCCCCAGCTACGAGCAGGACCGCGGCCAGCGGAAACAAGTATTGCCACCAGACCGCGCCATTGACGGACCAGCGTGGGTAAATGAAAATCAAGTCGGCGGGCCATAACAGCTTGACCAGATAGAACCAGGTTGCGCGGCCGGCGATTAGGCAGCGCTCAACGAGGGTCAACTCGAACGACGCGCCGGTGGCTCCGATGAAGGTGCGCTCGACCCACGCGGTGAACCAGCCGGCTGCGGCAGCCAGCACAAACATGGGCAGCAGCGGCAACCCGTCGCGCCGCCACGACAGCCGGCCCCGCTGCCACCAGAAGATCACCGACAGAGCGGCCGGCAAGGTGGCGGTGACCGACTTGCTGAGCAGCCCAAGCACGAATAGCGCCAGCGCCCCCAGATAGATGGCCACCCGCCGATCACGGTCGAACCGCAGGTAGGTCATCATGGCAGCGAGGTAAAACACCCCCGCGAGGGTGTTCTTCTGTTCGGTAATCCAAGCCACCGATTCCACCTGCACCGGGTGCAAGGCGAAAATCGCCGCCGCCAACCACGCCCCGGGGACCGCCAGGCGCCGCAGGATGATCCCCACCAGCACGGCCGATGTGGCGTGCAGCAGGATGTTGACCAGGTGATAGCCGAGGGTGGCGTCGCCCCACAGCCAGTGCTCAAGCCAGAACGCGCTGTGCAGGAGCGGGTAGTATTGTTGGGTGGCACCCGGATCAAACCAGATGCGATACAGGCCGTGCCAGGTGCGCAGGTCGGCACGGGTGACATGGCCGCCGTCGTCCCACAGCAAGCCGCCGTGCCATGCCGGTTGATAGGCGAACAACACCGCGAGCAGCAGGCCCGCCGCATAGCACCAGGTCATCTCACCCTGCGGCTTTGCGCTTGGCTCGGCCACGCCCGCCGACGACTCCGCGCCACTGGCCGGCCGGGCGGCACGGCGCTCGGTTGCGGCCGCATGCCCGCGGGAACGGGTGTGACGACTGGGTTTCATGGCGGAAAGGGTGCGGCGGCGGGCTTGAAACCGCAAGTGCGAAGGTGGCGGAAGATTCCCTGGACGGCATGCGGGGTGCGGAGCAGGTGCATTTGCTAGAGGCGGTATTTCGGGATGCACCGGATCGCATACAGGCCGTCGAGTCAGCCGATTTTCTTGCCCGCTGGCATGACCACACCAAGGCACTCCGCAGGGATCTCAAGTCGATTCATGGCAATGATCGGGCAACGGAATAATACGCGTCATGGCGTGGGACGTTCAGTTGCCCTCACCGGCAAGTTTCTCAAAGAGGGCGTCCGCAATGATGGCATGGCCCTGCGGCGTGGGGTGACACCAATCGAGGTAGAGATGTTGGGGAATGGGGCGCCCGGCGTGTTGAATGAACAGCGCGTTGACATCGATGAAGGCCGCCTTCTCACCTTGGGCAACCTCAACCACGACCTGGCGGTATGAGCGGCGGCAGTTTTCGGGAAACGGATGATGTTCGATGGCTTGCTCGAGCAACTCGCGGCCGCCATCGACGTCGCCAAGATCGGTTAGCACGCTGCCTTTGATCCACAAGGCGTAGAACGAGTCCGGATGCTCGGCGAGCGCGGTGGTGGCCCTTGCTAACAACTCCTTGGCGTCGCCCGTGCCGCGCAGGTCCTGCATGGACTGGTAGAACTCCTGCCATTTCTCCCAGCCCGCGAACTGGTTGAAGCGGGTGGGTGGCCAATACAGGTTGACCGGCGGGCTGAGGAAAACCAAGCGCGCGTTGACCGCGCGGGCGGCATGGGCGATGGCGCGGAGGTTTTCCCCAAACTCCTCGCGAGACACCCGCGGCACCGCCGTTTCGAGGGCCGGGGCGATGAACGGCCGGGGTTCTTCCCGACGCAGCTTTTCCGCCGCCCACAACAAGAAGCGGCTCGCCGACAGCGCCGCGGCCAAGCGTCCGGTTAGGGCCCGCCCGGCATCCACCTGGCGGTCGGAGTGCTCCACCGGCCAGGCTTCGTTGTTGCCGACGCAAACGACGACCACCGCGGGTTTCCAGCGTGTCACGAGTTGCTCCGCCTGCAACCGGAGTTGAAACGAGGTGTAGCCGGGCACTCCCGCATTGATGACATTCCAGGCATTTGCGGACTTGGTCACAGCATCCAAGCGGGCCTGCAGGTTTGCGGGAAACGAGTCGGACTCCTCCACCCGCCAACCGAACGGCGTGGAGTCGCCCAGGCACAACACCACGCGGCGACCCGGCACCGGATTGGCACCGCGGAAACCGTAGCGGTCGGTGCGAACCGACACCTTGAGAAAGTCCGTGTCCACGCCGGGCCGCAACTTCCAATGCAGCCGCCAGTCTTTCATGAACAACTTGGGGGAGTTCGGATCGCCCGCGAAATAGATGGCCTTGAACGCCTCCAACGGCGGCTTGGCCAGGCGCACAATCACCTCCGGGATGCCCCAGAACACCAGCAAGACCAGTCCGACGGTGATGAGGCGGAACTTCCTCGTGCGGTCGGCCACCGGCACCGCCGCTTCGTCACCAACCGGCTCACTGGCAACGGGCACAGGATGAGTGCCGTGTCGCGCTGGACGTTTGCGTTTGTTGCGGGCGGATGCCATATCTCAACCACGGGCCCAACGCTCCTCAGGGTGCCTGCTCGATGCCGACACGCAGGAAGTCGCGAGGGGCGAGTGCGGAGACGCTGCCCGGAGTGCGGAACGTGCGGTAGGTCCAACCGCTTGAAAGCCCTGGCAAACCGGCGTCCAGCGCTGGGCTGACTTCCGTGACGTTGACGGTGAAATTGCCAAGGTCGGCAGAGCCTTGAATGTGATAGATGACGCCGTCAATGGCGGCCGACGTCAGGCCGCCACTGCCGCTGAAGACCGCTCCGGCCCGCACCGGCAGGGTGAGGGTGAACACGTTGGTTTCGGCCCCGACGGTGGCGATCTTGGCGACCATCTTGCCGTCGTTGGCAGCGCTCAGCGGGTCGCCGTCGAGGGCGAACTCCTGGAGATTGGTGCGGCCGTCATTGTCGGGGTCCTGGGTCTTGCCATTGTTAGCACCGGTCAGCGATTTGGCAGATGCCCATGAGTCATAGGCGCTTACGCCACCGGTGGAAACCAGGGCAATCTGGGTGCCGCCGTTATAGGCATAGTCAATGTTATAGCCGGGCGGCGCCGTCGCCGAGGCAAACGCCGACCCTGTGAGCGAGGTATAGTCCGCCAAAACATAAACCGAGTCATCCAGCGGCGAATTGACCTGGGTGAAAACCACGACGGCGGTGGTGATGTCCAACCCGGCGGCCTTGATCCGTCCGCTGGAGCCTGAGTTGGTGCCATCGATCTGGAAGGTGACGGTTTTGGGCGAGGCGGGCAGGGCATAGGTTGTCTTGGCGCTCGTATCGAGCAACGCCCCCGGCTTCAAGGTGATGCTGGCGCTGGTGGCAATGGTACCGGTCGCGCCGAGCGCCAGAGTGCCGGCGGAAACCGTGGTGGCACCGGTGTAGGCGTTGAGGCTGCTGGTGAGCGTCAGCTTGCCGCCGCCGATTTTTTCGAGGGAGCCACCGCCGATGAGTTTGCCAGAAAAGGTCGTGTCCTTGTTGTTGTTGCCAACCTGCAGTCCCGTCGGCACCGTCAGGCTCTTGACTTGTGTCGCATTGGTTCCGCCCGACAGTCCACCCAAGGTGCAGGGCGCTGGCAACGCCACGGTGTTTTCGCGGCTCAGGTTCTCCGAGTAACCGTAATAGTTGACGTAGTTGAGTGTGCTGTTCTGCAGGGCCAAGGAATGATTTATGTTCGTGTTAGGGCCCTTGTACTCTCCGCTGCCCCAGCCAAGATAGGTGTCGCCCGTGTAGGTGTTGGCGCCGTTGATATTCCATCCGCTGCCGCCCCCCTGGTCGCCGTCGCTGTCCACGAGCGTGCTCAGCACCAGGCCGCCGCTGCCGGTGATGACACCGGGAATGGTGAAAGTCACACTTCGGTGATTCCGCTGAAGGATCTGGATGCCATCGCCCAACGTGATGCCGCGGTTGGCATTCACGGTGATATTGCCGCCATCGCCTCGCACGTCTGTCATCCCGGTCATTTCGAGAATCGCGCCGTTATTGATGGTAATGTTAGCGGCATCGAACGATCCGGGAACGGCACCCAGGTTATTGTCGGTAACAAAGCTCAGCCTGCCGCCATTGATCACGGTGCCGCCGGTGTAGGTGTTAGCCCCGGTGAGTTTGAGCCTGCCAGCACCCGCCTTGGTCAGGCCGCCGCTACCCGCGATGACGCCGCTCATCACCACGCTCTTTGGATTATAGACCAGGCCACTGGTGCCGATGGCATTGACGGTGATGGTGGGCGTGGCGCCGGCGAGCGTGAGGATGTTGGCGGGAGTCGCGGCGTTGTCCAGGGTCCAGCCGGCGGCCGTAGCCGTGGTGGTGTCGCCGAATGTTAGATTGCCGATGCTGCGCGGGGCGGCGAGGCTCACGGTGCGGTCGGCGGTGATGTCGATGGTGCTGAAATCGGCGGTGAATCCCGAGCCATCGGCGACGGTGCCGCCACTCCAATTGACGGTATCAACATCACTCCACGAACCGTTGCCATCCACCGTCCAAGTGCCGTTGGTGTCGGTGGCCTGGAGAGGCTGCGTGGCGAGCAATGCGGCGCTGCAAAGGGCGAGGAGGCGTGCGACACAAGAGTCGCCGCGCACGGGACGGTGCGTGGATGGTTTTTTCATGGTGGGCTTATCCGTTGGTTTTGTGAAACTGGGCGTGATACTGCCAGTCACCGCACGGGTGTCAAAGCAAAAATCTCGGATTTTCCAAATATCATGACACGCAGGAAGCGCGGCGGACTTTGCGCTGATCACTCGAATTGGTGCCATCAGTGGTTCGTTTCTCCCGATCCATCCCCCAAGTCCCGCCTTCCTGCCTGTGCGTGCCGCACGCAGACAGGCATCCCATCCCCAACTCTTAATCCGTGTAATCCGTGTAATCCGTGTAATCCTCTTCATCCGTGGTCATCTGCGTCCCGCTTCACCATTCAAGATAGTATTTTGCACTTGCTCTCTTGCACACGGGCGGGCCGCCCGTGCCCCTCTAGCCGCTCAGGGTGCTGCGGGCGGAGTGGAGCCCGGGCTGCGGGGTGCTGGCAGGGCCGGCAGGACCTCGCCGGTGCCGCGTTTTTCGGCTTCGGCCTTGGCGTTGCGCCAGGCGCGGATCTGATTGGGATCAACTCCTACGGGCGGGACGGGCTGGCTGGCGCCCGGGATGTTGGGGGCCAGCAGCGCGGGCAGGACATCCCCCGCGCGATCCTTCTCGAAGCGTTCCACGGCTTTGCGCCAGGCCGGGATATCGTCGGGATTGACATTGGCGCTTGGAGTGACCAACTCGGGGATCGGCAACTTGGAGTTTTCGAACTTCACCAGCAGGCTGCGGAAGACCATGCGCTCCTGGCCCATGAAAGACCGCCACGCGACGTCCTTGAGCAAGGCGGTGCCTGCCTCGGTGTCGCCGACGAGAACCCGCGCGGTGCCTTCGAGCGCGGCGAGCATCATCGGCGACACGGCATGGTCTGCGCTAACCTTGGGCATCAGCGCCAGCGCGTCGGCCGGGCGCCCGTCTAACATTTCGGCGAGCATCAGCGTCGAGTTATACACCGGCTTGTCATGGCGCTCGATCAGTTTTGTTAGAACGGTGGCCACCTGATTCGGCGGCAGGACGCCCTGGAGCAGGGCGAAATAATAGGCGTTGTTGAGCAACTCGGGATTGAGCGGCTCGAAGCGCAGCAGGGTGCGGAACATCGCCATCAAGTCCTCCGAACGCCCCTTGGCGATGAGCGAGGCGAAGATCGGCAGCAGGTCGCCGTAGGGCGGCAATTGGCCCCAGCCCAGGCGCACGGCCGCCACCCAGGCGTCTTCGGCGGCATCTTTGGCACCGGCGCGTTCAGCGGTGCGGGCGATGTCGATGCAGCGGTTGCGGGTGGTATCGTAAGCGGCGTGGTTGAGTGCGCGCGTCCACGCGGCCCCGGAGGCGATCATGTCGCCCTTGGTGGCGGCCAGGCTGGCCTGCACGAGTTCGATTTCGACAAAGTCGGCGGAGGCCGGCGGCGCGGCCAGTGCGGCGGTGATGGCGGCGTCGTCTTTCAAACGCATCAGGGCGTTGAGGCGGGCGATGTAGGCGTCGGAGCGGGTTTTGGCGGGTGCCTCGAGGATGTGGGCGGCCAACTCGGCTTGCTCATGGCGGAGCAACCAGTTGCCGAGCACCGCCGGGTCGGTGGCGAGGAAGCGCTTGATGGCCGTGTCATACAGGCGCACAGCGGATTCCGGGCGGGACTTGAGCGCCGGGTGCAGGCCCAGAAGGTGGTGCAGAGTGGTGGCTTTCGGCTGGTTTTTGAGCCAAAGAGGGAGGTCTGGCAGCGGCTCACCATCGGCCAGCCCGCCAGGCACATCCCCAAGAATCAGCAGTGCGGCCAGGGCTTCGTCGTCGGCTTTGGCGACGATCAAGTCCGCGAAAATCCGCCGCGCCTCAGCCACGCGTTCGGGTTGCGGCCGGCTGCACAAAGCGCGCAGCAGCTCGAGCTTGACCTTGGGGCCGTCGGTCGGTTGCGCCACCTCGCGCAAACATTTCTCCGCGAGGTCGATTTGGCCCCGTTGCAGCAGCAAGGGCACAAGCGCCGCGCGAAAGTCGGCCTGATTGCGGAATGGTTCCGGCAAACTCGAATAAGCGCTCAGGGCCACCGCCTGGGGCGCTTGCAACGCCATGACCTGAAGCGCTTCGAGCAGGTCCTCGCGGGTGGAGCGCGAATCGGTGAAAAGCTCGGCAGCAGCCATGTAGGTGCTCGGCGCGCCAAGCTTGCCGAGGGCACGCGCCCAGATCCGGTACGCCTCGAAATCCTGGCGGGCGATGAGCACGCTGCGGGCGTTGTCGCGCGCGGCGCTCCAGTCCTCATGGCGAGCCGCGGTTTTGGCCGCATCGAGATTCTGATTGATCCGGTACTCCCGAAACACCCGGTACGCGGGCTTGGCGGCAAAACCCAGCACGATGACCAACGCCACTATCCCGGCCCGAATCACCAACCGCCTGACATCGAGCCTGCGCAGCACTTTCCTTGGGGATCTCACGGCTGTCATCTCGCGGGACCCTAGCCACCCGCCCCGAAACCACAAGGGGATTTTTGGAATTCTGAAAACACCCCTCCGTGCAACAGCGGAGGACCGCATGCCAAAAAAGCCGCACCCTCCGGCGGGTGCTCGGATCATCTCAAACTCAAGTCTTGGTCAGCCCCCCGCCAGCAGGCTGCCGCAGCCTACGGGCCTACAGCCGCTCGCCGAGAGTGCCGGCGGCCCACGCGTCTAGCAGCTTTGTCATGTCCGGAAATGCCGCGGATCGCCCGCAGCGGACGAAATGGCCGCTGGCACAGTTGCCGACTAACAGAAGCGTCGCGTCGTCAAACCCCCGCAGCGCCGCCGCCAGGCAGCCGGCGCCGAAATTGTCACCTGCCCCCACCGAGATGAGCGGCTCGCGGCAATAC
>Ga0073936_10008548_pt1 | contig 12959 bp, 10 predicted proteins | sample AliMusrvi5mmetaG_FD_87041 | JGI IMG/M metagenome (GOLD analysis project Ga0073936, IMG submission 87041) | Freshwater lake bacterial and archeal communities from Alinen Mustajarvi, Finland, to study Microbial Dark Matter (Phase II) - Alinen... | ecosystem: Environmental > Aquatic > Freshwater >... | reverse complement strand
GGTCGAAGACTCCGCCGGCTAATCACCCGCGGCCGGGCGGCAAAAGCCGCCCGGTCCCTATCCATCCATACATCCCATTCCAAACCGGCGTTTTTAAGGAGTTATCACGCCGCCACTATCACAGGGGTCGAGAAGATTCACCTGATCGCCCATAGTCGCGGGACTGACATCGCCCTCACCGCGCTTCGGGAACTGAACATTGAGATACGCGCCTCGGGACGCGATACGCGGAAGGTCCTGAAACTCGGTTGTTTTGTGCTGGCAGCAGCGGATTTGGATCTGGAGGTGAGCTTGCAGCGGGTCAGCGCAGAGCATCTGATGCCCATACCCGAACAGATGGTTCTATACGTTTCGCCCACCGACCTGCGCCTCCGCCTGGCGAGTTTCTTGTTTGGCAGTAAGGACCGCCTGGGCCAGTCCCACCGGGGAGATCGGACGCCGCAGCGAACGGAATTACTGAAGCACCTGCCGGATATCCAGTACATCGATGCCGGCGTGGCCGGGTCCGGGCGCGGGAGCCATTTCTACTTTTACAATAATCCCGCCGTCAGCTCCGACCTGATCCTGCTGCTGCGCGACAACCGGGGGCCGGGAGTCGAGAACGGAAGACCCCTTACCAAGGAGGCCGGCGGTCTTTGGCGAATCGATCAGGACTATCCCCTGACCGGATCCGGGAGGCACTGATGAGAGACTTGCCTAACAACAGGGACGGTGGTCAGGCACGAGGTGCGCGATGATTCTCGTAAGACTCATCCAAATCGTGACTCTTATATGGGCACTCTCAGAGGTCGGATTAATCCTGTATACCCGTCGGAATTTCCGTCGCGGATTACCCCGTGACTGTGGATCCAGGCCCTTCCTCTGGTGTGCCATCGTCGCCGGTATTGCCGCGGGAACCGCGGTCCAGACCGTTTCCTTCACCCGGATCCGGATACCGGAGCCGTGGTTGCTGGGCTTCAGCCTGTTGCTTCTGGTAGGCGGACTGGTTATCCGCTGGATCGCCATTCTTACCCTGGGCCGATATTTCAGCACGCGCGTAGCCATTCAGCAGGATCACCGGCTCATCCAAACGGGACTTTTTCGTCTGGTCCGGCACCCCTCCTATACCGGGCTCCTGCTGTTATTTATCGGCATGGCGCTTTCGTACGGGAACTGGCTGAGCTTTGCGGTCATCATGGTCCCGTTTCTTGCCGCGTTACTCTACCGCATTCGGGTGGAGGAAACCTCACTCATTGAGGTACTTGGCCAGGACTATCTCGACTACGCCCAGTCGACGAAATGTCTATTGCCCGGTATATTCTAAGAGACTCATCCGTTTACTTGCTGTCTTCGGCCCTTACTCCGCTAGTGCCGCCGCCCCCTTTATCCTTCGACTTGGGCGATGCGAGGTCGGACTCCAGATACCACTCGGTGACATCGCGCCCGATTCCGAACTGGGCCAAATGGCGCAAATCCAACTCCAGTATGTCGGGTGAACTGTATTCCAGGATGCGATACTGGGGGTCTTTCCAAATAGGCAATCGTTCCCCCAAAATCCTGGTTTCCGGTGGGAGCGTCAGACGAACCCGGTGAATCAGGTTGATGCCCGCCACCTCCGCCGCCTCCGTCACCAAATCGACGCAGTTGTTGGACCTGACCCCAATCTGGCCAAACTTCCAATTCATGACGTAATTATGAATCAGTTGATGCCGACGCTGGGAGATCGGCATCCGCCAGGCAAACGTGGGGGTGCGATTGCCATTGCCGGTCTCGATTTCGCCGTCTGACATCGTCACCCACAGATAAGAGATCGGATTGGGATCCCCAGCCAGAAACTTCTGGCGCAACCCTTCACCGTACTTCGGCTTCTGGCGACCGAAGTTGCCGTTAAGGCCCCATTCCAGGCGATTGGTGGGACTTTGCAGAATAATCCAACTATGCCCCCAGGGTTGTCGTGCATGCGACAGAAGATACGATCTGGTCGAACTGTAATCCCAGTTGCCGGACTTGGTCAGGATATAGAGATAATACCCCGCGTCACCCACCGGCGTTTGAGTGACGGGATCCAATTCGGCGTCGGGAGTAAAGCGATACGTAATGGGGAGCGGCTGGGCACTCCAGCCATCCGGTTGCAGCGGAGCATAGAGTTGAGCGGGCTCCCGGTGGGCGCAGCCGGCGGTTCCGATGACGATCAATGCTAGCAGTTTGACGAAAGTTCTCATGGTCAGATGCGCTGTTTGCAAAACTTTAGAGGACGACACAGAGGTCGTCCGTTCATGGACTTATACGACCCTTTCCGCAGTATTCGGGAGAGTCGGGCTCGTTTCGATCAGTTCTGTTTAAATGCCGGAAAATTCCTGAAGGGTCTTTCATGGCCGCCCGGCGATCCCCTCCATGACGGTTTCGCTATTGTGACGGATGTTTTCAAAAAAGGACTGAACGAGGAACTGCCCGTCCACCAGCTTGCCCCGTTTGAAACATGAGGCCGCCCGCTCGGTGGCAAACTCGATGAGGGAGATCTGTAATCGAGGGGAGGGACGGAAGCGGTAGCAGGCCCCGCAGCCCTGCCCAGGAGCGCAATGAGGCTCCCACAAAGATTGGGGTTGGAACTGCTCCACGGCGAAGAACGGCCGCACGAGTTCTTTCAGTTCTTCCAGAGAGTAGGGAGCTGTTTCCCCCCACCGACCGGCTTTAGCCGCCGTCCGAAAATGGATGTAACGGATGATTCCGCGATGGCGATCGGCAAGTTCCAAAAGTTCGGGGATGACCCCTTCGTTCAGCCCGCGAACGATAATGGCTGAGATTTCCACCCGACCCCGGAAGTGCTGATCGAGGTTTTCCAAAGCCTGCATCTTCCATCTCAGGCAACGCTCATTGTTGATTTGGAAATAGACGTCGTCCCGGGAAGACCCGCCGTCCAGGGAGACCCCAAGAATGAATCGCGCATCCAGGTCCGCGAGGGCTTTGACAAAAGTGGGGTCGGTATAACGCCGTCCGTTGGACAGAATAGTGACTTCGTGCTTGAGGCGCCTGGCGGCAAGGATAAACTTCATGAAATCCGGGTGCAACGTCGGCTCGCCACCGAGGAATTTGAACTGAACCGGGCGAGGCAGGCGGCGACAGACTTCCTCGAAATAGGATAAATCCATGTCGGCCAATGAGCGAAGGGGGTTGTAGCAGTAGGTGCAACTCATGTTGCATCGGTACGTCAGGTCAACCCCCACGGACAAAAAAGGGTTCCGTTCAACGGGGTATTCCATCTGGCACGGCACATGCGGCATATGCGCGATCTCGTCCGGGCGCGTGGCGCCATCCATAACGGTCATTCCCCCGCCACGTTTCTCCATGACCACACAAGAAGGCATGTCTGATCTCCCGATTAAAAAATGATCGTTCAACTCAGGCTCACCTTGGCTCGAGCCGATGGCTACCGGTTGTGTCGGCCTAAAGTGTGGACTTTGGAGGGGCCTTGATCCATAGGGTAAAACCCTACCTTCGAGGTAGATTCGGATTAGATGGTCAATGTTACTGGACTTTCGCTAACCGGCGGGTAGAATGACGAACGAAAGCGGAGAAACATATGCATGTACCATCAGAACCCGCTGAAAGCGTGACCAACAAGATTCGTCTGAAGATTTTGGCTTACAACGGTCCGGATCGGATCATGGCCGCGGGACTCTATCCCTACTTCAGACCCATCACGTCTGCACAAGGCACGGAAGTCCTGCTCGAGGACAAGCGCGTCCTCATGTTCGGCTCGAACAGTTACATGGGCCTCACCGATCATCCCAAAGTCAAGGAAGCCGCTGTAGCAGCGATCCGGAAGTATGGCACCGGCTGTGCCGGATCGCGATTTCTGAATGGCACGCTCGACATTCACCTGGCCTGCGAAGAGAAGCTCGCTCGGTTTGTCAAAAAAGACGAGGCCTTGCTATATTCCACCGGTTTCCAGGTCAATCAGGGTGTGATTTCGTGTCTGGTGGGTCATGATGACTGTATTGTTTTGGACAAGTTGGACCACGCCAGCATTGTGGACGGCGCCCGGCTCAGCCTGGGAACCCTCGTTCGATACAAACACAACGACATGGCCAGCCTGGCGAAGGCCCTGGAAAGCTGTCCCGCATCGGCCGGCAAATTGATCGTGGCGGATGGCGTTTTCAGTATGGACGGCGACCTGGCGAATCTCCCCGAAATTGTGAGCCTCGCAACCCGCTACGACGCGCTTCTGATGGTGGATGACGCCCACGGGATTGGAGTGCTTGGGGTACAGGGTAGCGGCACCGCCTCGCATTTCGGGTTGACCGACCGCGTAGACCTTATCATGGGCACGTTTAGTAAATCGCTGGCTTCGCTGGGTGGGTTTGTGGCGGCGGATGCGGCCACCATCAAGTACCTCAAACACAATTCCCGCGCGTTGATTTTCAGCGCGAGCATGCCCCCTTCGAATGTGGCGGCCGTCATGGCCGCATTGGAGATTATTCAAGACGAACCGGAACGTATCCGGGCGCTCTGGGACAACACGCATCGCATGGCGGATGGGCTTCGGAACATGGGATTCGTGTTGGGAAACTCGACCACCCCAATTCTTCCAGTTCAGATTGGAGACAATTTCGTTTGCTTCAAGGCCTGCCGCCTGCTTCAGGAGGAAGGGGTATTCGTCAATCCCGTTGTCGCCCCGGCCGTCGAGCCCGGCCACGCGCTGTTGCGCGTCAGCCTCATGGCCACTCACACGTTTGACCAGATTGATGTGGCCCTCGAGAAATTTGAGAAGATCGGGAAAATGCTGGGGTTGATTGGTTAGAGGAGGTTCCATGTTGGTCCGCGAAGTCATCACAGCCCGAGACATGGATCGGTTCATCCGTTTGCCGTGGACGATCTATCGCCACAATCCCAACTGGGTTCCCCCGCTAATCTCGGAGTACCGCACCTTCCTCGACCGTCACAAAAACCCTTTTTTTGAACATGCTGAAGTGAAATTCCTGCTCGCCTCAGACCCCGCAGGCAGGATCCTTGGAAGAATCGCCGCCATTGTAAATCACCGGCATATCGAACAGCAGGGGGAGAAGGTCGGTTTTTTTGGGCTTTTCGAATGCGAGAATGACCCCACGGTCGCGGCCGCTCTCTTTGACGCGGGGGCTGACTTTCTTAGATCCCACGGCCTGACCCTCATGCGTGGGCCCGAAAACATGTCGATCAACGACGACATCGGTCTTTTGATCGAGGGTTTCGATTCTCCCCCCGCGATCATGATGCCCTACAATCCGTCCTACTATCCAGGACTGATCGAGGCGTACGGCTTTCGCAAGGAAATGGATCTCTATGCCTATTATGGAGATACCCGTGAACAGCAGATCCCGGAGAGAGTGGTGCGAGGCATCGAACTGTGCCAGCGGCGATATAAGTTTCAAGTGCGTCCGATCGATCTGAGCCGGTTCGACGAGGAAATCAACGCGGTTTACCGGGTTTACACCGAGGCTTGGGAGGATAATTGGGGCGCGGTCGCCATGACGCGGAAAGAATTCGATTATCTCGTCGCGCAGTTCAAAGGGGCCGTCGATCCCGACCTATTCCTGATAGCGACGGTCGGCGACGAAGTTGCGGGTTTTTCATTGGCACTGCCCGATTTCAACCAGGTGCTGATTAAACTCAAGGGACGCCTATTCCCCTTCGGAATTTTTAAGCTGCTTTGGTACCGGCGTAAAATCAACATGATCCGCGTCGTCACGACCGGCATTCTCAAAAAGTTCCGTCAACGGGGGATTGACAGTAGTTTCTATTACGAGACCTGGACCCGTTCGACCGCGAAAGGGATGCCACGCGGTGAGATGTCGTGGATTCTCGAGGATAACGCCCCGATGAACAACGCTTTGCGAAATCTCGGGTTGCGGCTTTACAAACGATATCGACTCTATGGTCGCAACCTATGAAAACGGTTCTCGTCACCGGCGCGTCGGGATTCGTGGGGGGACACGTGGTCGAAGCTCTCGTGCGAAACGGTATCCGGCCGCGGTGTTTGGTTCGGCGAAACAGTCGGCTGGACTTCATCACGAACTGGTCTCCGGAACTGGTGTTTGGGGATGTCTCCGCCCTCTCGTCTCTGGAAACCGCGGTGAAGGGAGTGGATGGCATTGTCCATTGTGCCGGAGTCACCCACGCATTGTCCCTTGCGGAGTTCTTGCGAATCAACGCGGACGGATGCCGAAATCTGTACCAGGCGTGTCTGGCAAAAAACCCGGACATTCAACGGATTGTACACATCAGCAGTCTGGCCGCGATGGGGCCCTCGGTCCCGGGCAGGCCTGTGCAGGAAGGACAGGAAAGCCGTCCGGTCAGTAACTATGGCCGCAGCAAGTTGGCGGGACAGCATATCGCCGAAGCCCACCGGGATAAACTCCCCATCGTCATCCTGATGCCGCCGGCCGTTTACGGACCATTTGATCGGGCATTCCTAGGTCTTTTTGCCTGCGCTAAACGCGGATTCTCACCCGTCATCGGCCGGGCAGAGCGCTGGGTTTCTCTGATCTATGCCAAAGACCTGGCGCGTGCCGTTCTCGTCTGTCTGGAAAGCGAGAAGGCGGCAGGCAACGAGTACCTTCTGGAAGACGGTCATTCGCACACCTGGCGGGAGGTCACGGCGGCCATCGGACAATCCCTGAACCCCTCGTGCGTGCGAGTCCGAATTCCGCTCTGGGTGGTTCAGATGGCCGGTGTCGTTATCGGAGGTGTGGCTCGTTGCTCCGGGAAACCCGCGCTTTTCGATCCCGATCGGCTCAAGGATTTTTTGCAACCGGCGTGGACCTGTTCGGCGGCCCGAATCAGCGCGGACCTGGGCTTTGTCCCGCAGTATACGTTGGAGCAAGGGATTGCGGAAACCGGTCGCTGGTACAGGGAGCACCATTGGTTGTGAAGCTAAACATCATCGACCGTTGCACGCTCGCATACAATGGGGTGGTTCTGGCTCTGCTGCTCCTGTTTCATACGCGGGTTCCTCATTGGCCCTGGCTTCTCCTTCCAAACCTGATCGCCATGGGCATCATTCTTTTGCTCGCCTGCGTCGTTCAGGAACGGTCCTCGCTCATCCTCCGACTGACCCGGAATCTGGCCCCGCTGATTCTGTTCATCCCCATGTATATCCAGACCGGAAGCCTCAACCATATCGTATTTCCCGATTTCCTCGACCCGTTGTTTTCCCGGATTGAAGAAACCCTCTTTGGATTACAGCCGGCGATTGTTTTCGCCCAAAAATTTCCTCAGCCGTGGATATCCGAATACATGCACTTCGCCTATGCGACCTACTACGGGCTGTTCGCGGGTTTGGGAGCCTTCCTGTACCTTCGCCGAGATAGGTTGGCGTTCTTCGATTACATGTTTTCGCTCTGCGCCACGATGTATATTTGCCTCCTGACCTATATCCTTCTGCCCGTCAGGGGTGCGGTCATCTTCAGTCAGGGCGACGCGTCGGTCAGCGCGATGCTTCCGTTTACAGCGGCCATGGCTTGGATCTATCGGCATCTGGAGATTGATGGCGCCGCATTTCCCAGTTCGCATGTGGCCATCGCCACTCTGGTACTGTATTACACCGTGCGCTATGCGCGGGCAGCGGCATGGATCGTGGGTCCTCTTGTGATCAGCCTGATTTTGTCGACGGTCTACTGCGGTTATCACTATGCGATCGATGTTCTGGCCGGATTGGTGACGGTTGCAGTTCTCCTTCCGGTGTGGCGACGAATCAACCCGGCGCTTCGGGTACCGGGAAATGACATTCTATAACTATTCAGGAAATACGAAACCGGAAGCAAGGGAAACACCGATGGCGTAAGAGCAGCCCGATTTGTTATTCCTTGATTAAATAAACGACACACAATTCGGACGAAAGAGGTAGCCCTATGTCAGTGATAACCAACAATAGATTCGTTTCGTGGAGTTTGCGGTTTCTGGCTCTCGCAGCGATGTGTTTCCTTGCCGGTTGCCGGTTGTTTACTATCAATTGAGGTATTACCAACATGAAACAACATGGAATTATCCCTCTTCTGGGTGTTTTGGTGCTAGGCGGGTTTGTGGCCTTCAGCGGATGCAAGCAGAAAACCGATGTGGAGCCAACTCCGACGGCAGGCCCTGGGACACGAGCCGGCGCCGCCATTGATCGGGCGGCGGAACAGACCGAAGACGCAGCCAAAGCCGCCGCCGAGAAAACCCGAGAGGCCGTAAAAGAAGCCTCCGCGGCAACCAAAACCGCGGCGAGTAATGCGGTCGAAAAAACCGGTGAAGTCTTGGAAAAAACCGGACAAACTCTTGAAAAAGCCGGCGAGTCTGTTGAAAAGACCGGCGAAGGTCTGACGAAGTAGCCGTAGCGGGATCGCTCAATCCTGTTTTCTTTTGTTTAATTCTTTCTGAACCTGGTGCCACTCTGCACAGATGCGGAGACGGCGCCCTCAATGAGGACCGCCCTATCTTCGGAGGGACCGGAGAAGGGCGGCCGTCGTCCTCCCCCACAAAAGAGGGGAATCCTCTGCTGTTGTGGGTGGTCAGAAATTTTACCCATTCAGTTGCCGGAGTTGGAGGGCGAATCCTGTCTCGCTCTTCCATGGGGCCCGGTAGGTATTGACGCCCGCCTTGACGCGCGGCGACCATCTGGTTCAGAATGAGCGGCAGGTTCAATAAGGATATTAATGAAAACAAATCACTCGAAATGCGGAGTTCAGGGTTCTGAGAAACGAATGGCACCGGCTCTCGGTCACTTCGTCGCCGGAGAATCTGCCGCTTATGAAATCACCACCCCCAACTTGCCGCAGGGCTGGGAATATATTTATCAGAATCGCAAGCTTCTGCTCAAGGTCGATCAGTTCGGCCCGGTCTATGCCCAGGTCAATCCGCCCGGCGACATCATTCTCATTCGCCGCGAGCCCTTTCAACGCAGTTCGAGCTGGCTCTGCTGGATCCGGTCCCCGCTGTTGAAGGACCGGATGCTGACCAATTTTTTCAGACCGAACATGGGGTTTGGGGATCCGGCGGCGCTGCCCGATGACTATCGTGTGCACTTCACGCCGACGATGGCCGTTTACGAATGGGAATATCGCGGGCTCGCCTGCCGGAGTGAATTGAATCTCGCCGCCGATGCCCCGTCGATCATGAGCGCGGTGACGATCATCAATCGGTCCCGCCGCGCCACCCGGGTCGAGCTCATTCCCGTCCTGCGGCCCTATGTCAACCCGGCGACGTTGGCGCCCTGGGATCGTCCCGAGTGGTACCTGCGGTCCGCTTTCTTTGCCGACCGGACCGGCCCCGGTTTTTGGACGAATTTAATGAACATGAACAGCGAAGCCGAAAAACGGCGCACGGTCATTCTCCGCTCATCCCGTGAGGGTTTTCAATCCGCCGAGATCCGCTATGAAAACTTCGTTGGGCAGGGATCTTTCGATGCTCCCGGCGCCGCCTTTGCCGACCATTTGCGCTTGCGCCTCAAAGATGCCAAGCCGTGGGGCGTGTTTGCCGAAGCGAATGCCATCGCCGGATATCCCCCCATTTATGCCTCCCAGTATGCCTTTGACCTGCCCCCCGGGGGGCAGCGGACGATCCGGCAGGTCTTGGCGTTACTTCCCAACGGTCCGGCCGGTGCCTTGGCGCGCCCTGCGGCCGCCCGTAAAGCGGCCGTCCACCTGACCGCCCAGCCCGTACAGGTTGAGCGCGACAAAACCACGCGGTATTACCATGACCTCCTCGCCCAACGGACGATCACAACTTCCGACGCCGAATTCAATCGCTATGTAAACGAATGGCTGCCGCTCCAACTCGACTGGGTCTGTTCGCTCGACCGGGGCTGGCCTTCCGGGATGCGGGGTTCCCGCGATTCGGCCAATGACTTCACGGCCATGGTCTGGATTGATCCAGGGTGGTCAAAACAGATCCTGCGCACCCTTCTGACCTGTCAACGGAGCGATGGCTGGTTTCCCCGCCAGTATTCGGCCGCGGGTCGTAAAGGGGCGCATGACCTGCGAGGTCATGTGGACGCCGGAAACTGGGTGATCGAACTCGCCCACGAATATCTGGCCGTAACCGGAGATTATGCCCTCCTCTCCGAGCGGCTACCCTGGCTGGACCGGGATGCGAATGACACCGTGTTGGGACATCTGCTCAAGGCGTTGGATTATTTCATTACGCCCAATAACCTGGGGCCACATGGCCTGTGTAAAATAGGGGAAGGGGACTGGCTCGATTCGGTCAACCGGCCGGGACTGGCCGGACGCGGCGAATCGGTCACCGTGACCTGTCAGACGCTGATGTCGCTCCCGCGGATGGAACGCATTTTGCGCGAATGGGTCCGGCGAAACTCCACCCAGGGGGTGAAAGTTCGGAAGCTGGCCTCTGTCTATGATCAGGCGCGTCGCGCCTTGGTGAACAACCTCCGCAAACAGGCCTGGAATCGGGCGGGATTTTATTCCAGCGTGTGCAATGATGATGGACGGTGGCTCTTCTCGGAAAAAGATCCGGATGGAGAACGTCGGGTCTACGGACCGGCCAACTGGTTTGCCGTGGCCAGTGGGGCGGCAACTCCCGAACAGTATGAATCCATTTTTAATAATCTCGCATTCCTCAAGGCCGAAGCCGGCTACCGACTTTACTGGCCGCCGCTCGGGAAAAAGCCGATTCCCAACGTGGGGCGCGCGGCCACGGGTGACCAACCTGCCGGCCTCTGGGAAAACGGCAATGTTTACAATCAGGGATCGCACGGATTCCTGGGTCGGGCGCTTGCGGTCGCCGGAATGGGCGACCGGCTCTACGAGGTGCTCCGATATATGCTTCCCTATGACCAGTCCCTGCATCCGGTTGCCAAAACCGGTACGCCGCCCTACGCCGTTACCAACTGTTGGCAGAACGTGCCGGGTTTCCATCATCGGGGCGGATTGCTTTCATTGACCGGCAGTATTGCCTATGCCCTGCGGATGGCTTATGAATGGATGGCCGGTATTCAGCCCACGCTTGACGGTCTAGCCATCGATCCGGTGGTGCCGCGGTCATTCAAGGAAATGACGGTGCGGGCGGTTTATCGCGGGCGTCCGTTTGAATTGATCATTTCCAATCCCGCAGGTCGCCAGCACGGGGTGCGATCCATCACGCATAACGGAGAGGCCGTCGTCCGGGTGGATGTCGATGCGATCAGTGGACGCCGCGTGCCCGTCCTCGAGGCCCAATCCTTCAAACCGGGCCGGAATATTATTGAAGTGACGATCTAAAATCAATGGAGCCAGCTGTCGGGGTCGAACCGACGACCTGCTGATTACAAATCAGCTGCTCTACCAACTGAGCTAAGCTGGCCTGAATGAATACTTTTTACGAAAAGGAATTTCGCGTTCAGAAATATACTGTGAGCTCGACTCAGAAGGAAGCGTAAAGTGATGCGCCCCGGCGATGGTCATCGGCCGAATTTAAAGATCGCCAGAAGCGTGGCGGTATAAAGCGCGATATTGCAAATCAAGGGAATATCACCGAGGAGAACCCACTCGGGTTTGCCGCCTTTCTGATGGCGATAGACCAGGTCCAGATAGCGAAAGATTCCGAAGAGGGCGAAGGGAATGGTCAGGGCGAGGCCATGGGTTCCGAATTTAAGAACTGTTTCCGGCCAGAGGGTGTAGACGGAATAGGTGACAATGACGCTGGCACTGACAATGGCGATGAGTTGATCCAGCAACGGTCGGTCATATTGGCTGAGGCTGGGGCGATGCGCATCGGCGTGTTCATCAAGCAGAATCAGTTCCGACCTCCGTTTGCAGAGACCCAGGAAGAGGGCGAGCAAAAAGGCGCAGAGTAGAAGCCAGGGTGAAAAGGAAACGGACAACGCGATGGCGCCACCCATGGCGCGCAGGACAAAACCGGCGGCAATCACCAGGGTATCCACGAGCGCGATTTTTTTCAACACGAGCGAGTAAAGGATCTGCAAGCCGATGTAGGCGGCGATGATTCCACCGAAACCCGGCTGAAGGAGAAGTGCGCCGACCAGACCGATCACCAGCAGGCCCAGGGCAAGGGTATAGGCGAGGGGGAGCGAGAGCCGGCCATCGGCGATCGGGCGGTTCTTTTTTTCCGGATGATTGCGGTCCCGGTCGCGATCCACAATATCATTGAAAATATAAATGCCGCTGGACACCAGACAGAATAAGAGGGCGGCGAGAAAGGCGATGCAGCCTTCGCCCCAGCCCAGCGGAGAAATTCGGGTCCGATCGCCGAGGGCGAAGAAAAAGGCGGCCATGACGACCAGGTTTTTGGTCCATTGCGCGGGTCGCAGGCTTTGCAGGATGGCTTTAATCACGATGGGATCTGGGGGTTGACTTACAAAGGTTGGGGATTGCCAGGATAACGGCGCAGGCCATTGCGGAACAACAGTTTCCAGACCAGGGTGAGCGCCTCGCGGAAGATGGCCGAACTCATCTTGGAGTATCCGGCGCGGCGGTCTTCAAAGGTAATGGGAATTTCCTTGATGATGAAACCCTTGCGCCAGGCGGTATGGGTCATTTCAATCTGGAACGAATAACCATTGGATTTGATCCGATCGAGATCGATCGCGGCGAGCACTTCCCGGCGATAGCATTTGAATCCGCCCGTGGGATCGGTGAAGGGCATGCCGGTGATGATCTTGACGTAGCGTGCTCCGCCCATGCTGAGCAAGAGTCGGCGCAACGGCCAATTGGTGACGCGGATGCCCTTAATGTAGCGGGAACCGAGAATCAGATGAGCGGATTCACTAGCCTTGAGGAAATTGGGGATTTCGGCGGGGTCATGTGAAAAGTCGCAATCCATCTCGAAAATCCGCTCGTAACCGTTGGCGAGCGCCCATTGAAATCCTTCGATATAGGCGCGGCCCAGTCCCTTTTTCTGGGATTGATGAAGCGGTTTAATACGGGGATCGGCAGCGGCGAGAGCGTCGATGATGGTGCCGGTTCCATCGGGAGAGTTGCCGTCGACAAAAAGGATATGGAGCGTGGGGT
>Ga0073936_10008546_pt1 | contig 12962 bp, 4 predicted proteins | sample AliMusrvi5mmetaG_FD_87041 | JGI IMG/M metagenome (GOLD analysis project Ga0073936, IMG submission 87041) | Freshwater lake bacterial and archeal communities from Alinen Mustajarvi, Finland, to study Microbial Dark Matter (Phase II) - Alinen... | ecosystem: Environmental > Aquatic > Freshwater >... | reverse complement strand
GTTTGAAAAAAAAAAAAAAGGGAAACTTTGGGCAACCGATGGAAAACATTACGATATGGTAAAGGCAAACGCTATTTGAATAAAAGTTGCAATAAACATCATGCCATTGCCAAGGCTCAAGAGAATAGCACGAAGAACACAGACTATACATCGATCAGAAAGTTCATTTTAATACTTCATACTATGGAAATTGCAATGTTTTGTTTGGTTTGTTTTTTCATTGTAGATAGAATAATTACAACGGTATCTATCTGTAAACTAAAACGAAAAATTGATATACCTCAATATTCTTCAGCATATATTTCTTTGAAGGATAGAATTGTGTATCTGGAGAAAGAATTTTTGAAGCATACAAAACACTTGTAAAATGATCATCGGGATTATTATCATATCAGTCCTTGTCTTAGTTGAGAAAATCTACTCACCCAGGTTTGACTTCACGGAAGATGAGGAACTAATTTTATGGTACGGAAGATTGCCAAATAGGAAATACTTTAAAATTGAGAAGCAATGAAATTTACTCTTAAAACGGAAACATGGTCGAATTCTATAATTAATATGAATAACCCCTTAAACCCACATACCCATGATGACAATTCAAACCATTTTACGAAGCGTTTTATCGCAAAGGAATATCTCCCTTAACCCTGATCAGGTATTAGCTGCACAGGAAGCCATGGCCTTATATGGTATGCGAACAGTTGAGATTTACCGGGAAACAAAATCAAAGGAAGCGAATATTGAGGCCGTTAGTTTCTTTACTTCAATCTTCAAAGGGGAATTTAGGCTTTGGGTACGAAAGATTTACTTCCAGAGAGCAAAACGACAAGCAATCATTCGTTCTGAAACGGAAGGATATAAAATCTACGTCATTCGTTCCGGTGATTACTCCTACCAGGTTCTTTCAACCAGAGATGTAAACCTGAATAAAAAACTTCGTGTTCTAGGAAAGAATGTTGATGCGAAAAAACTTTCTGAAACAGCAGATTTTATTGCTTATCCTAAAAAGTAACAGCTAATTAAAAATAACCATTTAAAACCTTTCGGTGGTGGTAATCGATCAAATGTTATGAATGAAAATTATTTATCTTCGCATTATGAAAAAACGCATTCGCAAAAAGCTGTTCAAGAAGTGGGTGAAAGCGGTTAAGTTGGAAAACGATTTTCGCATATTGATGGATAAGGCAGTTTCAAATACTGTACAACTTTTTAAAGATAGAACATACCCTATTGAGATTCTTACTAAAAATATTAGCGTAAATTATCCTATGGTTGGTGGAATAGGTATTGACAATAGTAGTCTGAAGTGGAATTGATCTCCTATACTTTGGCCTCACGGTTCGACTCCTCCTCTTACGCTAACAAAAAAACCCGGCATAACAACCGGGTTTTTACTTCAAATATCCTTTGGATAATGAACTGTGCTATTGTTTAATCCCTTGATGAACTGCATCAACTACTTGCTGATCTCCACCTACTCCTGCCTGTTGTGCATCTTGTGCAAGACCCTGAACTGCTGCTTGTGGATTGGATTGCGCCTGTTCTGTTCTTTTTCTAATGCTTTCAAGCATCTGTTGAGAATATGGCATTGTAGTATTCTCCAGGAACGTCTGAAGATCAATTAATCCTTTAAAGAGCATATTATTCAGTGAATCTTCGATCACTGCACGATAAACCGGAGAGTCAGCAGTCTGGCCGATGACAGTATCATATTGAATATCTTTTACCTTTTCAGGATCATAGAGTTGAGCAGTTTCAAGATACCCTTTACCCGAAATGGCAATCATTATTGGTTCTGTATAATACTGCTGAATGGTTTGGAGTACTTTCATGTCACGGTTCTTCCGGAACAGTCCTGTAAACGTATCCATTACATCCTTGGAGTTAAGAGTACTCTGCATGATCTGTGCATCGTATAGCTTTCCGGAGGTACCTGACTGCGCCTGTTGCCCCTGCATGGCCGGATATACTCCGGATACATCTTCAAGCATACGAATATATAGTTGAATCATCTCGGAAACTCCCATATTTCCAACTGATCCTTTCATTTCCATGACTGACTCGCCAATCCTTCCGGATGGTCCAGGTTTAACAACTACTACTCCCCCAATTTCCTTGTATTCATCGCCAATTTCATCTTTTGTTTTGCCATCCATAGCCTCCTGGGAGATAACCAGGGTATTTTTTACAGATGAACTAAGGATCATTTCGTTCATAATCAACAAACGGTTGACTTGTCGTTGCGCATCAATCAGGTCCGTGGCTAATCCAGTTATCTTGCCATCCAGAAGGGGATAGAATAAAGTTACGAATGGATGTGATCCGTGTTCAAATGGTGATTCTCCTTCACGCAGAATATGTCCGTAAGGGGAATAGTAGGTAAAAAACCATTTCATTACATTCTCTTGCGTTCCTTCCATGATAGGCACATCTTCCGGAGCAACACCATTAGAGGCATATTTTGATATTCTTAGGTCGTTGGCTGCCTTTAATTGGCTCTTTGTCCAATCAGCGTAAAACTCAATTCCATCCATCCAATCATGGATGCACATCTGTTCAACGAGTCTTTTTTCCCAAACTTCTATTACCCGGCACTTTGAATTATCAAGTGGCAGATAGAAATTTTTGTTGTAAAAAAGTTCAGGGTTATTTGCGTCAATAGTTGTATAATACTCAAGAGATGCCAGGGAGTAAATCTTTTTAAGTTCAGCACATCTCTCCGGAGTTGAACCAAGGTTTACTAACAGTTCGTCAATGGTACAGTCAATCATACGTCCAATAACCCTTACATCGTAACCACGGATATCTTCAATATCCCCATTCCAAAACATCACATTTCTATTCTGATTACGAATAAGAACATCCTTTTTCTTCAGTTCGGGGATATATTCGTAAGATATTCTCTGTACGGCAAGTCCTGATATGAGATATTCCTCCAAAACTCTTGCGTCAAGATCCCTGGAGTTATTGATTGATGTTAAGGAATACTGGAGTGCATTACTGAGCATCTCTGATTCCTTGCTTTTTTCGGGTGTCCTGCTAACCACAACACTCTTGGAAGTATCTGTTCTGAATTGTCCTTCAAGAGTACGGATGATCGGTTTAATCTTATTTTGTTTCAGTGGAATTTTTCCCTGAGAAATTATATACTCATCCTCTCGCACCCATTGACCGGATTTATTCCGGATTTTTTCGTGCCACTGGTCTCCATTGAAATACTTTGCTGCTCTTTCACTTTCTTTTCTGAAAGTAGCTAATCCATTCCATAACTGGCAGTAATAGTTTAGTTTTCTCCTATCAAAAGAAGAAGTTACTATTGGTACTTCTTTTTTCTTTACTGACATTTTACTCATTGTCAGTTTTGGTCGAATTGTAGGTGTATTCATGGAGTATTATTTTGTATCGTTATCGATCTGTTCAAGTAATTTTTCATAGTTTGAACGCTCATCATCCGTAAGATCTGTTTTCATTTTAGCGAATACTTTATTCCTAAGAATATCTGCTAACTGATTCTTTACTTTTGGATCTGCTTGTTGATAAACATAGGCAAGTTCTACTTCTGTCAATCGTTTGGCATTTCTTTCAATTGGACTTATCTGAGAATCATCAAGGACATCTTCAAATTGCTTGAATGTTATTCTTCGTGAATCTAATGCCTCCCGCAGTGCATCTGTATCTCCTTTTTTCTGATAGTCATTTCTAAGTTTGCCCAGCATCTGTGAATTATCTGCCTGTTGTTTTGTTCGTCCTCCAACCGGCAATTTTTCACGAAGGATGTCGTTCATTAGTTTTTCTGTTGATGACATATTCAAGTCGTAAGGAGCAGGAATAAACCCAATGAACGGCATTACTTTATCAATAAATTTGTCTGATTCATTTTTTTGAGCATTGCGAAATCCAAATGATATAAGTTGACTGGCCATATAACTGAAAACATCTTTTGTTTTTTGATCAATTGGGTCATCCTCATTCCATATTTTAGTACCGAAATAGTCCTTATTTTCCATCATCTGAATAATTATACCATTCACCGGAGATAGTTTATCCTTGAGCGTCTTTAACGCTCCACTTGGAAAGTTATTGCCATAATGATAGAGGTCTTTTACGTATGTTGGCATTGAAGTCCTTGTTGGATCACCATGCTTATCTACTTCTCCATCTTTTGGAAAGAAATAATCCCTTGGTTCCTCCGGACGTTTACCAGTACGAAGGTATTGGTATAGGGCACTTGCAATCATTGTTGTAGCGATAAGTCCTATTGCGTAGGCAATCTTATGGGTGTCAGCAGATGTTTTACCCTTAGCTGCTTCAAGTATAATTCTTCCAAGTTCATTCGGTGCGCCTCCAACTTCACGAACTGTTCCAAGGTTCCAACCAACGGACCGTACTGATGCCATAAGAACATCTTTTGTTACATGGTGCCAGAACAGGTTATCATATACTAGTTGCCCCATTCTATTATCCACGGAGTCCCATGCTTTTTGAAGTCTCCTTCTACGCTCTGTGTCCGATGAATTTGGGAATACTTTCAGATCATAACTTACCATGTCAGCAAATACACCAAGTTTTTGCCTTGGTACAATATGTTCAAGGATTGGTTTATTGGTCCATTCAAGTATCGCCAGTGGAACTTCAAGACCAGCAGATAAGTATCTGTGTTTTCTACAATTTTCGATTATCCTATCATACCACTGTTCCTTGTAAAAGTCATCCATCTTTGCCCGACCACCGGCAATTTCCATATATTTGGCAATCTCTTCCATTTCCGGAGTACTTGGATTTCCATACCAGGATTTCATCAATCTATTTCCATTAATAATATTGGTAATAGGAGCGATTGGAGTTTTCATAAACTGTTTTGCAGCTTCGATTGGTTTACCGTGATAAAGATACTCCCAACCAAGAGCCTGTGACGAAATAGCAGCGTCAAACGAAGTAAATCCAAGGTGAAAAGCAGAAAGACTTAACTGAAACTGAGTGATTATATTTCCAAGTCCACGATATAGATCATAGAGTTGATTTCCCCTTAACCCTTTTGATAGGAAGTTATTAAAAACCCTTGCAGCATTTTCTTCTGCATACCAGTTTCCAACGTAAAGAAGTCCTCCATCGGTAGGAACCATTACCCGGCTTACTTTATCATCGATCATGGTAAATCCATCCGGTTTAGGCCGACCAATTTTTACAAACCGGATATATCCGGAATGCTTCAGTTCATTCAAGGTTTGGTGCGCCATGATGTAACGCTCCATCTCCCGTATCTTCATTAGTGCAAGAGTGACAGGATTATATGAGATAGGGGTTAATCCAGCTTTAATACCATCCTTGGTAAATTCAATTGTGCGCTGTTTCAGGAAACTTTTTGTTCCTTCCAGTGGATTCTTTACTTTGTTGCTAAACTTCTCATTGATACGTCCTTTCTGTTCCCAAAAATGAGGGAAATAGTTTTCGATGAATTGCTCTAGTTTTCCTGTTCCTAAATTCCTTACTCCATCTCTTGCATGATCAAGTTGTTGGCGAAGTGCATCCGAATAACCCTGAAGTGTTTCATTTTCTTGGGGAAGTCCCCTTTCCATATTATCAATGAATTTTAGGTTTCCTTCAGTACTATTTCGGTTGAAATACTTCTTGGCCTGTTTTAATTGTGCAGTAGCCATATCCATATTTCTTGCCATAGTTCCAAGGCTTGACCTCATTGATTGTGCTGTTGACTTACCTCCGGATCGGTAGTTATATGGTGCCATTGTAACCGCTAATGCCTCGGTAAAATTCTCAATGGCCTCTTTCCCTTCTGTGACTCCGGGAATGTATTTGGTTAGTTCTTTTGCCTGTTGGAGTCTATCCAAAAGTGGAACAGATTTACCAGGATCGTTTACCTCTTTAGTTTCATATTTTGTTAGTGGTTCCAGTAATCCTTCATCAGCAAAAGACTTATAATTACTCAAAATAGCAGGATCTTGCTGAACCTGTATCCAGTCTAACAACTCTGTATTGTTGGCTTTGAGTTGGGCTTTGAGTTGGGCTGGTACCGGCAGTGCCACATTCGTAGAAATGATAACTCCATCACCATGTTTGCCTACCATTGGAACGATATTCTTTGGAGAAATATCATCCGTTAAAAATACCTTCGTGATTTTGTTCTGACGGTTAAGCAGAAGGACTGTGAACTTTTTATTCGTTCCCCTCTTCATTGAACTTAAAAACTGTGCAACATCCCGAGAACCCTTAATTTGTTGAAAATTATCTGAGTTATCGTATAGAATAGATTTGTTGAACTGGTAAATTTTGGCCTGTTCTTCTGTTGCTCTTGCCTGATCTGGTCTTGTTTCAATGTCAGTACTGTAACTTCCGGAATGAAGGACTGAATATTTTCCACTATCAAGATTGATAATAACTGCCGGATTGATATTGGCTATTCCATTCAGTGCGTCTTTCATTTCCTGAAGCCTTGTTCTGTCTGCCGGGGATGCTTCAAGGTTACCAGAAGGATGGTTATGTACGAAGGTTACTGACTCTGCGTTAAACTCTCCGACTGCTGCCGTTATAAGTTTTATGTCAATAATAGAACTTGATGTTCCGCCAGTTGAAAGGTACAAAATCTTAAAGCCTCTATCTTTCTGATGAAGTACGGCAAAGACATTTTCTGTTGGTGCTGATTCAAGGGATCGGAAAAGGTAGGCAACATCATCTGGTGATTCAATCTTTGTGTCTCCTGAGAGTTGAATGAAGCCTATTTCATTAACCTGACGTTCTAATCCACAATAGACGGTCTGGTTTTTATCGGTTTTCCGTTGTACGTTGGGTTCACCTGTGTAAGAATCTGCACCTGTGGCTTTATAACGTATGGTTTCTCCTTTGGCTGTTTTGTATTCTTGGGCATCGCTGAAATCTAAGGATAATTGAGATTCGTTTAACAAAGATAAATCGGAATTTACGTTTTTGTTCTCTAAATCTGAATAAACAAAATTCCCTTTTGTTGTCGGACCTCCAAAAACATCGCGTCCTTTTTCTGTTTCCTCTTGAACCTTATCCCCTAAAATCAGATAGTTGCTGTCTTTTGCCAATTTTCCTTTATAATCAGATAGATCAGCATCTTTCCCAAGAGCATAAAGTTCCTTAATAGTTTTGTCTCCCTCTTCAAAGGTGTTATTTATAAGATCATTTTTTGAAACTTGTCTTGTCCATATATTTAAAAATTTGTTTGGTATAAATTCTCGTTTTTTTAGTCCAAGTCGGAACAAAATTTCATCATTTGATGCCATGTCGTCAAGTTGATCCCCGAATTTAGTGGCATTGTTTTCATGATTAGAGAATCGTACGGTTATTGATTTACCGTTTTCACTATTTAAGTATGTTACGTAGGTACTCTCGGTTGTCCTGCTATTACTAACCGATGTTTTTATCTGTGGGTATTCATTGAAATCATTAATGTGGGGTTCAATATTCCAAGTTCCGTCACCAATATTATTTCCAGTTCTGTCTGTTCTGGATTTGGAATAACGAATATTATTTTTAGATTTGTTCTCAGTAATCTTTTTGATTGCTTCAAATTGTGATGGACTCACGTTATTGCTCTCCGACTTCTTGTCAATTTTATTGATATCGTTGGATTCCCAAGGGGGTGTTTCGGCATCGTCTTTTTTACCAAAAGAAGCAGACGTGAGTTCATTTTTTTTGTTCTCTTTCCCAATAAAACGACTAATTATTTCTCTTGCCTTTTCAACTCCTGCAACCCAATCTTTATCTTGACGAATACCTTCACCGTATTTTTTTTCCTCAAACGGTTCTTCCGATTGAACCCAATCAATAAAGTCACGTTTGGCTATATCTTGGGATCCTCCTTCTTTACCTTTGGAATATAAGCGATCTCTTCCTGAGTATCCTTTTATTTTATCTCTGTCCTCATTTAATTCTGAGTCATTCCAATTCATCAATAAACCATCAATGGTAGTTTCTTCTCCGGGAGTGTCTGACATTTCATTCACCAGGGTAGTGAAAATATCCTTGACTTGCTTATTGCTTATCTTTGGCATTTCCTTCTCTTTCTCCAAATATAATTGCTTCTTTGAATCTTCCAGAAATTGGGTGAGCGGAACAGATTTATTGTAACTCTTGGATGGTTCAAATAATGGCATCCCATTCTTTGCTTCTTCTCTCATGGAAGGAGTGATTGGTAGGGATTGGACAGTTTGGGTTCCGGCATTTTTTACTCTGACAGGATCGCCGTTCTCGTCCATTATCTCATAGTACCGTTGAATAGCAGAAGGTCCATTGGGTGCTTCGTTCTCTGCCAAAGTTAGTTCGTAGTTACCATTGGCATCCCTGATCAACCATTCTCCAACTTGTGCTTCCTCATATCCTGGAAAATCTTCTTGTGTTCCATCGTACATTTCTGAAGTAAGGTGTAGCGGATTCAAATCATTCTCACCTGGGTCACCAAATTGCATATCAATATTCTCCACCTTCGCCCCGAACGGTTTTCCCAATTTGCTCACTGCGGATGGGATGATGGCATCGTAAAAGGCTTTCATTCCTTCACCACCGACTTTTAGGTCAAGGTCTTTATATGTTTTAGTGTCCCACCTATTTGGGTTATCTGCAATAATCTTGTCGGCCAAATCCTTTCCAATAGTATCAGCCAATTCTTTATCATCAAGAATTTTGTGAACAGACGGGTTCCCGTTGTAATCGGTGACAGTTAAATCCCATTGATACGATTTGTTGCTGCCTTTTTCATTAACCGCATTGACACTTTTGATCTGTTTACTCAGATCATACCTCGCTGCCTGCATTTCCCCGTTTGTCCAAGCGATACGGTCGAATCCGTTATCAATGGCATAACGCATCATCCTTCGGAACGCAAGGTTTACCCATTGGTCGGTCTTGGAGAAAGGCATATTAGGAATTACTCCTTCATTTAATTCTCCTTTTATGTCGTTCAGTCTGCTTTGGATTTCTCTGTCCTTATCTCTATTACTTCGGAACTCCTCATTAAATCGAAGTAATTCAGTTCTTTCCATTTTAGTTTCATCCGAAATAGCACGATTACGTTCGTACAGCTTCTTTTTCTCTGATTCTAATTGCGCCTGTTCTGCCAATAACTTAGCGTTATCTTTGGCAAATCCCTCTTTCTTCCCTTTCTGCGCCCAATCACTCTGAATCTCTTCGATGAAAAGGACTCGTTTTTGAGGTGTGTAACCCGTACCATCTTCGCTGTAAGTGCGTTCATCAAAACGCACGTGTGCAAGTATATTGGGTTCATCAAAGTGGGAGGAACGGAATGATTTTCCTGACTTATCATTTTTCCACTGTTCCCAACCGTCCTTACCGGATGGCATCGTCAGAAGTAGTTCCTTATAGTTGGTACCTCCGGGTTCTACGTAATTTGCATACTTCGTTTCGTCCGCCAAATCTGTATTAGATTTGATATAATCCTCTGCCTCTTTTTGAGTATCAAAGGATTTTGATGGAATTCCAGGAACATTTACAGCATACTTTTTATTTTGTGGGGTTTTATAATTACCCATACCCGGACCATTAATAATAATTTCTCCAACAGTTCCGGCATACTCTCCATCTGGATCATTTGCTCGATAGACTTCCAGTATATGAGGTTCATCCTCCATGGGAATAACATTAAGTTCTCCCTTTCCTTTTTCTACCTCAGTCACATCAATCATATTCTGATTAATCCAGTTCTGAATTGCCTCCTTAGTAACAGGCTTGTTTCCCGGAAACTCTTGGTCGTATCCCATCCAATCCAATTCTGCTTGTTTTGCGCCATTTTTAAGGAGCATGGCTTTGAATTGATCGGAAGTACCTTTGTTCTGAGATATGTTGCCTAGCGCCTTTTCTGCTGTGGAATAGAATCCAATTGATGACTGTTTTGGATTTCCGTATTGTGCCTGTGGTTCCTTCAGTGCAATATTACCGTTATCTTCTTTTGTCTCAATAGTCTCAAATAACTTATCGAAAATATTATTTATTTCTTTGCACTCTTCTCCAATTGGATATGGATACTGCGAAGGAAGTCCGGACCAATCTTTATCTGAAACATAATTAACCAGAAAATCATTGATCTGACCGAATTCGTTGAGTTTATTTAGAACATAGTCCTCGAATGATCTAGCAGCCATTTCATGTGTAAGGCTGAAATACAACTTATTTTTTAAGTTATCAAGACTCTGAGAGCGTTTTTTTAGGTCGCTTGAACGAAGTATTTCATTCAGTTTTGAGAAAACTTCTTTTATCTCACCTCTGGCATCTTTCCCGAAGTCAAGCGATGAACCAGCCTTCATATTTTTAGAGTCAGATTTCCAGTCTGCAAAGTAGTTATCAAGGGCATGAAAATACTCATGAGCAAGTGTTCCTACTCCTTTTGTCTTTGTAAGTGCAATTACCCTCTTCTCAGGCTCAAAGTGCGCCTGTACGCCTCCTGATCCTCTTGCTCCGAATGATACTGCAAGTTCTCCGTTAAGTGATAAGGCTTTAGGTGGAACATTAAGTATCTCGGATAGATCCATCATTGAATCATGGACACTATTTAAAAATACCTGTCTCTCTTTTTGATTAGCCCATTCGCCGAATTCTACTGCCCGGAATCCAAATTTGTCTGCAAGTTCTTTTGCTGAGATATCTTTCCCTTTTCTCCAATCATTACCCACCCGATCTCTTGAGGTTTCGTTATAATATTTTAGTCTGGTGACAGGATTACGTGTTGCCTTATTCTCCGAAAGGATTCTTTCTATCATAGTTTGCAGATCGAAATCATTTGCTTTCTGATATTCTCTGGCTTCTGAAGCTGATTTGAATCCTTCTTTTATCCGGACAAGGGGTTTGCCTCTTAGTGCATATCCAAGCAGATAACCTGAATCATTCTTGCCATAATAGATGCTAATTTTGTGTGTTTTAGTTACTGTATCCGTAGTTGTATTTTTCTTTACAAGTTCAGAAAAGTGATTTAACGCTTCGGAAATGGTATCAAAATACTTTTTAGGATCAACATTGTATTGCACATAGTATTTACCTTCAGGTTTCTTTACGTAGTGCTTAATGTTATTTTCGGTAAGTTCGGCTATTCTGAATCTGGATAGATCAAGTTGCAAATAATTATTACCTAATTCCTTTGCAACCTTTTCATAGGCATCTGTACGCAGTGTCAACTGAGACTTTCCATAATCCGTAAAGACGGACCTTTCAGATTTAAACTCCAGATTTATACTATCGGATAGAACGCTCTTTGCATATGAGGCATAAAATATCATATATTTCAGTCCTCTTTTTTTGTCCGTAGTTGCAAATTCATGAGCAACCTTAATGGCCGAAGCATCTTTTAAAGATAATCCGGAATCAAGTAGTGATTTTATATCTGGTTTTGGGAAGATGGTTGATAGTGTAAGCCCATTGAGATTGATTTTGTTGATGTATTTGTGAATCAAATCTTTCTTTGCTCCACCAATCTTCTCTCCAAAGTCCTCTATTTTTTCAAGATTCTTACCTTCGATTTCTTTTGATTGCTCGTCTAAAACAGCTAAGAGTGGTTTTGATTTATCCGGAACAGAAATTTCCTGCTGTCCTTTATTTTCTACGAGTGCAGTTTCTCCGGACTTACTAAGTTTTTCTATTTCAAGTGATTTGTTTTCAATCTCACCCTTCAGATATTGAATAACCTTCCTGGCATTATCAGTATCGAATTCCTCTTGTCCAAACAAATCATTCAGATTGGATGCAGCATCTCCAAACAGCCCATTGCGACCATCTACTTCCTTTTCTTTGGAAACAAGACGTTTTTTGAGATTATAAATTTCTGATTGAACTTTATCAATCTGTTCCTGGTTGGGATTAGGAACTACTTCTTGATATCCTTCGGCTGTGGATTGTTCAGGTTTTCCAGTGCTTTCAGGTTTCTGGCTGCCATGGTCAGTTGTCTTTTCTGTTTCGGTGTTAGTAGTTTCTGCGGTGAGGTCATGGAATAAATTATTTAATTCTGTTTGACTTTCAGGTGATAACTCGTATTCTTTACCTAACTGATTAAGATATTCTTCAGGTATATCCGATCCACTATTTTCAAAAGAAATGTCCTCTTCGTTCAACGGAGTATTAAAGATACCATCTTTTTCCATTTCTTGTATCTGCTCTGGAGTAAATTCTTCCTTATTTGGATCATATTTTTTCAATAGATCCTTGGCCATCTGTACAGGCGAACTATAGTCGGTAATTACGCTTATTACTGCATCTCTAAAGTCCTGGTCTGTCAGATTGCTATTTTCTGAATGATGTTCTTCCCAAAGCGAATGAGCAATCTGATCAACATTTAGTCCGGTTTCATTATTAACCCAGGTAAAACGTGGTTTTCTTTCGGCTTCAATTCTTGGATTATCCGGTCTTTTATTACCAAATATGTACTCAAGTGCCTGTCTGTTGATTTTACCACCACCAATAAACCATTGCATCGCTAAGTCATAGGCATTAGTAGAATCGACTTCAATCTTGTATGCCTGTTTCTGTATTTCAGATAATCCTTTTGGCTTCCTTGATTGTCTTGAAACAGGAGCCACCTCATTTGAGGCAGCTTCCTGTCCGGGGGAACCTACTTCTTTGGAGGTTTCGCCTTTGGTTTGCAATTTCCCATGGCTTTCTGTTTTAGGGGTGAGTAATTGTTCTTTGTTCGATTGTCCGATTCCCGGAGAGACTCCCGGAGTTTCGGTAGGTTGTTCAACAGATTCTTCATTTTGGGAACTATTTTGATTTACATTTTGTAATTGTTGCAGATTTTGTTCACCATTTGCATTCTGATTATCTTTAATTAATTGATGTATAGGAGTTTTATTTTCAACTTCGGGAATATTTTCTGACTCATTATTTGAATTGTTTACATTTTTGGGAACAATCCGAATGCTTTTGATGACATTTTGGTAGGTAGGTTGGCGATATTTGTTCTCTGCCGGGATAGTAATATTCTC
>Ga0073936_10008541_pt1 | contig 12966 bp, 9 predicted proteins | sample AliMusrvi5mmetaG_FD_87041 | JGI IMG/M metagenome (GOLD analysis project Ga0073936, IMG submission 87041) | Freshwater lake bacterial and archeal communities from Alinen Mustajarvi, Finland, to study Microbial Dark Matter (Phase II) - Alinen... | ecosystem: Environmental > Aquatic > Freshwater >... | reverse complement strand
GTTTCGACGGGATGTCTGATGCGCTGGCTGCACGTGGAGGTTGATCGGCTGGCCTCCTTAAAAGCCGCTCAAAACAAACAAATGCAAACTCTAACGAGCTCGCACTGGCTGCTTAATTGACAGTCACGTCTGAACCCCGACACCTGCTGAGGGGGATGGCGACACCTTGGCAGGCTGGGCACGAAGCCGGGAAACCGGGCCTCGCGCCGAGATCCAACAGGTTCCTAGGATGAGCAACGCCGCGTGAGGGCCCAGCCCGTCCGAATTCCCAGACCTCCCGCTAAACGTGTAGATGCCCGCGCTGACGGCGTTTCGGACAGGGGTTCGACTCCCCTCGCCTCCACTGCCTGATTTTCAATGAGTTAAGTTCTGAAATAGCTTAACTTATACCTCTGTTTATACCAGCGATTGCCATCATCGTCGATGGCGAAACCACCTCACCATATTTCTTGCGGGGGGCTTGTTTTGCCATGCCGAAGAGCCACCGGCAAGCTGACGCAGTGAGTGGGGCTATTGGGAGAGAGGTGGTCCACCGCAACAGCGGCGGTCACCGTGGCCGCCGTTTCAATCACACTTGCTCTCCGAGCCCGCGGCGGGGCGAGCGCCTGCGAATGTTTTCGGATTGATTGAGTGAGAAGAGTGTGGTGGGATGAAAGCGAACCTTCAAACGGAAACACCAGTGGACAAACTTGACCATTTGCTAGAAAACAACCGCGCCTGGGCGACGGCCATCCACGCCAAGGATCCAGGTTTTTTCAAGAACCTCGCCAACCAACAACGCCCGCAATACCTCTGGATCGGTTGCTCGGACAGCAGGGTTCCTGCTAACCAGATCATCGGCCTTGCTCCGGGCGAGGTGTTTGTGCACCGCAACGTCGCCAATGTCGTGGCCGAGACCGACTTCAACGTGCTCGCCGTGCTGCAATACGCCGTCGATGTCCTGAAAGTCCGCCACATCATCATCTGCGGTCACTATGGTTGCGGCGGTGTCATTGCCGCCCTGGAAAACTTCCGCCACGGTATGATCGACAACTGGCTCTCCGGGATCCGCTCCCTGCGCCGGATGCACCGCAACGAACTCGACACGCTTGTGCCGGCGGCGGCGGCGGACCGGCTGTGTGAACTCAACGTCTTGGCCCAGGCCCATCATGTTGCCCACACCACCATCGTGGAAGACGCTTGGGATCGCGGCCAGCCAATCGCCATCCACAGTTGGATCTACCGCCTCGACACCGGCATTATCACCCCGCTAGCACCGTCGATCCTCCAGGCACTCAGTCCATCGAGCCGTCCGCATTCTCCGACGGTCGACGAAATCCGGGATGCCGATTGAAGACTGTCCTAACGAGGCGGTGCCTCAGACCGGGCGAGATGTGGGTTGGCAGCTTGGGCCGGTTGGGATCCATGGTGCCGTGGATTGGAATCACCACGCGGGCGAGACGCGCGAACTCCTTGAGACCACTCAATACTCGCGCTTGAGCAGGTGGTCGGCGATTTCGCGGAGTCGCCCGGCTTTGGCACCGAGCGGGGCGAGTGCGAGCATGGCGCCGCGGGTCAGGCGGGCGGCCTCGCGGCGGGAAGAGGTTAGTCCGAGCAGGGCGGGATAGGTGGCTTTGGCGACGGCTTGGTCTTTGCCGGCGGTCTTGCCCAGAATCTCGGTGCTTTGGGTGACGTCGAGGATGTCATCGATGACTTGGAAGGCAAGGCCGAGGGCGTGGCCGAAAACGGTTAGGGCGGCGAGTTTGGCGGGAGTGGCGTTGGCGCTCATCGCACCAAGGCGCAGGGCGGCGGTGAGCAAGGCGGCGGTCTTGGCCTCGTGGATGCGGACCAGGTCGCGGCGGGTGGTCATTTTCCCTTCGCCTTCGAGGTCCATCACCTGGCCGCCAATCAGGTGCGTGCTGTCGCCGGCTTGCGCGAGCGCGGTCACGAAATCGCGGGTGCCGTAGCGCCGGGTGACGGGTGTTAGAGCCAGCACGGCAAACGCGTGGGTGAGCAGGGCGTCGCCACACAACACGGCCATGCCTTCGCCGTACACCTTGTGACAGGTGGGCCTTCCGCGGCGCAGATCGTCGTCGTCCATGCACGGCAAATCATCGTGAACCAACGAGTACGTGTGGAGCATTTCGACGGCACAGGCGGGGGCCAGCGCGTTGGCATGCGAGCCACCGCAGGCCTCGGCCGCGGCCAGGCAGAGCACCGGACGCAGCCGCTTGCCACCGGCAAACACGGCGTAGCGCATTGCCGCATGCAGCGTCGCGGGGCGTAGTTTCGCCTTCGGCAGAAACCCGTCCAACGCCGCATCCACGGCGGCGACACGTTCGGTGATGTAACTGGTGAGGGGCATGTGGGAAAATGGGGTGATTCGTGGGAGAGTGGCCACGGACGGGACTGGGGCGTCACGAGGCGGCGGATTGGTATAGGGCGAGGGGGTGGTTTTTGGCAAGGACAGAGAGCGGGAGTGCCCGACACGCGGCCGGCCACAGGCCAGAGGGGCACGGGCGGCTCGCCCGTGATGCTGGTCAGCCGACTTCCCGAATGTCATGTACCGAACACCAGAAGAAATGCTCGCCGCCACCCCGAAATGACTGGCCAGACGAATGAGAATCGCTCCTTGTGGGTCAACTCGCTGAGCCATTGACCGGACTTGTCGCCATAGAAGGAAAGGACGGACTCGATAGATTTCCTGGCCTCGCCGGAAACCTTGGCGTAATCGCCGCTCGGCCAGGTTTTCACGGCGAACTGGCCGGTTTGCAGACGCGGCGATGCTGCCCGACCACAGTCCATCTGGCGGCGAGACGCCGCCATCACGGCCTGCCGCGAGACGCGGCAGCCACGTCATCTGCAATCCACGATCTTCTATCCACTATCTCTTCAAAGGATCTCCGCGATTTGGACGGCATTGAGAGCGGCGCCTTTGCGGATTTGATCGCCGACGACCCACAGATCGAGCGCGTTTTCCAAGACCAGATTCTTGCGGATGCGGCCGACCAGGCACTCGTCCTTGCCGGTGGTATCCAACGGCACCGGGAACAAGCGTGCGGCCGGATCATCGACGAGCCGGACGCCGGGCTTGCCGGCATAGGCCGCACGCGCGGAGGCGACGTCCGCCGGGCGCGAAAACCGCGCGGTGATGGAGACGGAATGAGAGCGATAAACCGGCACGCGGACACAGGTGCAGGACACCTTGAGCGTCGGCAGCCCGAGGATTTTGCGGCCTTCATTGAGCATCTTCATTTCCTCCTTGGTGTAACCGTTGTCGGTGAAGGCATCGACCTGCGGGATCACATTGAAGGCGATCTGGCGCGGATAGACCTTGGGCGTGAAGGGCAGCCCGGCGGTGATGGCCTTGACTTGCTCCTCAAGCTCGATGATGCCTTGCGCACCCGAGCCGGAAACCGCCTGATAGCTCGACGCGATGACTGCCTCCAGACCAAAGGCGTCGTGCAGAGGAGCCAGCGCCATGAGCGAGATGATGGTGGTGCAGTTGGGATTGGCGATGATGCCGCGCGGCCGATTTCCAACGGCCCGCGGGTTGATTTCCGGCACCACCAACGGCACGTCCGGATCCATCCGAAAGGCGGATGAGTTATCTATGACCACCGCTCCAGCCGCGGCCGCGGACGGGCCGAATTCTAACGAAAGCGAGCCGCCGGCACTGAACAGGGCGATGTCCACGCCGACAAACGAAGCGTGGGTGAGTTCCTGCACCGCGATGTCCTCGCCGCGAAACGGCAGGCGTTTGCCCACCGAGCGGGCCGAGGCGAGCAAGGTGAGTTTTCCAACCGGAAACCCCCGCTGTTCGAGACAAAGCCGCATTTCTTCGCCGACGGCACCCGTCGCACCTACAATTGCCACATGGGGAGGATTCATAGTGAAAACCGGCCACATCCCGGCCGGAGCGACAGTTTAACCGCATTCCGGCCGCTGGCAACCGAATCGTTGCGGCCCGCTCACAATTACTTGCCGCGGCTTGCGACGCGGCTACTGCACGGACGGCTGGAAGCGGACGCCTGTTAGAAAGGCGCGTGCCTCGCCGACGAGGAACAACGAGCCGACGATGAGGACGGGAGCGGCGGTGGCAAGGGCGGCGGCGAAGGCGGCGCCGAAGTCCTCGAAGGACCGGTGTGGCGGCGCGTCCGGCGGCAACGCGGCGGCAAGTTGCGCGCAGGGCATGGCGCGGGATGTGGCGACAGGGCAGAAGAAAATGTTGGATGCCAGCGGTGCCAGCAGCTTGAGGATGCCGGCAATGTCCTTGGAAGCGACGGCACTGAAGACCATGGCGGCCGGTTGGCCGGGAAAGGCGGCCCGCCAGGTTGCGGCGAGAACCTCCGCGGCATGCGGGTTGTGCGCGCCATCCAACACGACGGGCTGGCTGGCACCCGCGACGGCCGCCGCGGGGAAAACCTCGAAGCGTCCCGGCCAGCGAATGTTTGTTAGACCATGTTGGATGCCATCGAAGTTCAACCGGACACCCGCGCGATGGAGCGCGGCAACGGCCAGCGCGGCATTCCATTTCTGATGCGGTCCGGGCATGGCGACGGCATAACCTAACAACGGCTCCGCGATGAATTCGAGGGGCGCGCGGATTTGGTTGGCAGCTTGTTGCAGGACCTCTCTAACCGGCCACGGCTGGGGGGCTGAGATGACGGGTATGCCGGGCAGCAGGATGCCGGCCTTTTCGGCCGCAATTGCTTCGAGCGATTCGCCCAGCCATTCGGTGTGGTCGAGGCCGATGGGGGTGATGACGCAGACATCGGCGGGGACGGCGGTGGTGGCGTCGAGGCGGCCGCCCATGCCGGTTTCCAGCAGGATGAGTTCGCATTTGGCTTGGCCGAACCAGCGCATGGCCAGGGCCAGGGTGATTTCAAAAAAGGTGGGATGCGGTTCGAGACGCTCGCAGAGGGCGCGCAATTCGGTTAGGCCGGCGGCACAGGCGTCTTCGGGAATGTCCTGGCCGGCGACTTTGATGCGTTCGCGGTAATCGACGAGGTGCGGCGAGGTGAACAGGCCGCAGCGCTTGCCACAGGCGCTGGCGATGGCGTCCATCATCGCACAGGTGCTGCCTTTGCCATTGGTGCCGGCAACATGGATTACCGTCACGCCATGCTCGGGATAGGCGAGGAATTCCCTGAGCAGGCGGCGCGGTCCCTCAAGCCCGAGTTTGATGCCGAACATCTGCGTGGAGAACAGCCATGCGATGGCTTCGCGATATTGCATGAATACCGAGTTATGGGTGAATATCACTTCTTGCCGATGGGGGTGGCAAAGCGCTTCCAGTCGGCGTCGATTTGGTCGTTGGTGAGCGGGCGGGAATGGACGAGGACGCGGTAGCGGAGGGTAATCGTCTGGTTGGCGGCGAGTTCGAGCGGGTCGTTGAACAACAAGGCCGGGCTGAAATAGATCAGGGGCGCGGTTTCAGACACATACCAGGCGCTGGGATGGCGCGGGTTGGCGGGATGGTCGAAGACGCTGATGCCGGCCGCCGGTCCGGACAGATCCGTCCACCGCGCGGGTTGGCCGGTGGCGGCGGCGGCGGTGGTTTTCCCCTCGCTGGTGCGATAGGCCCAGCCCTTGAGGTCGGGCGGGAGCCGCAGCGACAAGCCGGCATAGCCGCCCCAGGGCGGGCCTCCCAGATGGGCCGGCGGCGTGCGATCGAGTTTGACGGGGGCCGCGCCGGCGGTGAATTCGCTGGTCCAATCGATCCAATAGCGGCCGTCCGCATCGGGACGGCTGACGGCCAGTTTGCGCACTTCGGTCATGACCGGCGCGGTGGCGGGCAGATGATAACTGAAGCGCAACTCGGCGGTCGCGGAGAAATCCTTGCCGGGCTTGACGCTGGCCGCGGTCAATTCGTTGATGCCATCGCTCTGGTTGGTTTGCGCGTTTTCCTCCCAATAGTTCACGCCGTTGATGAACTTCCACGACCACCACAAGCCGCGATGCCAGCGGTGGTCCGGCGGCTCAAACGCGGTAAGCACGTCGCCATCCACCGTGGCTAACGGATGGAAATAGGTCTTGGGTTGTTTGGCATCGAACACGAGCCGCCAGACGACCTTATCGCCATGGTGCAGGGCCAGGCTGGTGTCGGTTTGCTGCCATGAGAGCGCCGGAGCTTCCGCCATCGAGGCCTGCGGCATCAGCATGCCGAGACACAGCAGGAATGGGATGGCGGTGAAGCGACGGCGGTTGGAGCGATGGGCGGCATTGATGGTGGATCTCATGGTTCGTTTCCGGTTTTGGTCAGGGCGCGTTGTTCACATCCTTGATGTTGACTTTCGGGGTCGGCTGGTCACCCCGAACACTCTTGCGCCAACCGGTCCACGCGGTTTGGAGTTGCTTGACCCGCTCCGGTTGTGTGGAAGCCAGATCGCGGGTTTCGCCGATGTCCTCACTCAAATCATAGAGTCCCAGGATGCCAGGCTTTCCTTGTTGAGTGGGAAAGGCGAAGGTCAGTTTCCACTGGCCCTGACGGATCGCCCATTGATTGCCATATTCCCAACAGAGCGTCTCATGCGGAGGCCTCGTGTCGCCATTCAGGAACGGCATCAGATTCACACCATCCATCGGCCATTTGCTGTCCACTTCCTGACCGGCGAGTGCGAGCACGGTCGCGGTTAGATCCATCTGGATGACGGGTTGAGTGAATGTCACGCCCGCCTTGAGGTGACCGGGCCATTTCATGAAGAAGGGAACGCGGATGCCGCCCTCCCAGGTTTCGCCCTTGCCGCCACGCAGCGGAGTGTTGCGGGAACTGTTCGGCGAGTTGCGCGTGATCGGCCCGCCATTGTCGCTGATGAAACAGATCAGGGTGTTCTCCTCGACGGCGGTCTCGCGCACCGCTTTGAGAACCCGGCCGATGGCGTCGTCCATCGCGGCCAACATGCCGGCATAGGTGCGGCGCTGTTTGTCCTCAATCGAGGTGAAGCGCGCCAGATAGTCGTCGGGTGCCTGCATCGGCGTGTGCACGGCGTTGAAGGCCAAGTAGAGAAAGAACGGCTCGGCTTTCCCCTGTTGACGCAAAATGAAGTTCACCGCCTCCCGGCCAAAGGCGTGCGTCGTGTATTCAGTTTCATCCACCGGCTCCCGTCCGCGCACCAACTGAGCGTAATGATCGGGCTTTGTTTTGGGGGTTATCGGCGGGTCGGGGAAATAGTTGCGTCCGCCACCGAGAAAGCCAAAGAACTCGTTAAAGCCGCGATTGAGGGGATTGCACGGGTCTTGTTCACCCAAATGCCATTTTCCCACCACGGCCGTCTGATAGCCGGCTTTCTTCAAGTAGCCAGCCACCGTTGGCACGTCGGCATTCATCCCGCGCTGGCCTGCCGGAATCCAATCTGACACGCCGTCGCGCTGATGATAGCGTCCGGTCATCAACGCCGCACGCGACGGACTGCACACCGTGCCGGTGACATAGCCGTTGGTAAAGCGAATGCCGCCTGCCGCCAGCGCATCGAGGTTCGGTGTCGGAATATCGCGGCAGCCATGGGCACCGCAATCGGCATACCCCATGTCATCGGCGACAATCCAAAGGATGTTAGGCCTGGCTGCCGCGGGCGGTTCGTCAGCCGCGTGAAGCGCGGCCAGCGGTGCCAACTGCATGGCGGTTAGAATGGTGAGGGTTAGCTTCATGGTTGTTGTTAGTGTCTGGGTTCGGGCTCGTCTACGGCAATGAGTCGAAGCGGATGGACCAGCGGATCTGGCGGTTGTTAGGCGTGCGGAGGGTGGCGCGGAGAACGTCCGTGGTCTCGCCGAGCGTGGCGGTGACCCCGGCGGCGGTATCGGCCGCGGAAATCCCGATGGCGACAGGTTTCCACGTCCTGCCACCGTCCTGGAGGCCGGCGATGCGGAGTTCGTAGGGATCATTGGCAACGACTTCGCTGGCGGCGGACAGCGTGCGGTTGGCGGCATTCCAGGTTTCGCCGCTGACGTCGATGATGCCTTGGGTGACGTGGCGCGAGGTGCTGATCAGTTGCGGATGACCGGCGGCCTCGCGCACGGAGATGACACGGCAGGCCGTGGCGGGCACCTCGAATTTGAAGCTGCCGTGGAACGCCGGCAAGGGCTTGCCGGCCCAGAAATCAAATGCCTGATAGGTCTTGGCCGGATCCAGGCCGGCCTTGGCGGCATCGCACTCGATCGGGCGGGCATTGGCGTCCCAGTTGAACAATCCTAACACCTGTCGGGCGCCGCCGGATCGCTCCTCGCTGACCCGCCAGATTGCCGGCAGGGGCGTGTCGAAATAATCGACCGGCCTGGCGGTGGCGTGATGGGCGGGCATCGTGCGCTTGAGCAGTTCCAGGCGTTCGGCCGGAAGGGCGGGGATCCAGTCGCTGTTGAGGTTGAACTGCCCGCTGATACCCACCCATGAAGTGATGAAGCGGGCGTGTTCAAGCGGAATCGAGGCACGCACATAGTTCGGATCAGGATCGTTATACCACACCCGGCCGTGCAGGAAATACAGCCGGGTGCCGCGGGCCGGGCCGGAGACCAGCGATGGGCTGGCGTCGTTAGCCGTGTTCCAGCCCGTTCCGTTGTCCGGGCCGATGCGCATCGAATCGACCAAGCCGATGGCGCCGCTGATGGTGCGCATGTTCTGGCTGAGATTGCAGCCGGAGAAAAAGACCTCCTTGCCGACGGTGTCGCGGATGAGCTTGAGGCCGGAGCGCATCATCTCGATGTTAGTGACGTCAGGGTCGTGAAACGGCTGGTGATTGCCGATGTGGTCATCCCTGAAACCATCGTTCACATAGATCTGCTCGGTGGCGGAACCGGTCCATAAACCGTCCATTTTGAAATAGTCATAGCCCCAGCCGTGGATGGTTTTGACGAGGGATTTCAGGTGTTCGCGCACTTCGGGCTTGGTCAGGTCGAGCGAGGTGCCACCCCAGTCGGTGTCGTAGGGTTTGCCATCGGGGCGCTTGACAAACCAATCCTGGCGGTCCTTGTATTCCGGGTCCTGATAGTTGCGGGCGAAGGGCATGAACCAGATTCCGGATGTCAGCCCGAGCTTGCCGATGGCCTCCGCCACCGGTTGCATGCCGCCGTGATAGCCGCCGTCCGGACGGACCCGGTCGAAGCCGCGGGCCGGGCCGTTGCTGGTGTGGCCGTCCTGCCATTTGTCGTCGATCTGCACGAACGAAAAACCATAGGGCTTGAGTTCGCGGGCGGTGAAGGTGGCGAGTTCGACGATGGATGTCTCATCACCCGCACCGCTATGTTGGTCGGAATACCAGGTGCAGTAACCGTTGACCTGTGGCGGGAGCTTGATCTGATAGAGCTTGGCGATCGCATCGGCGAAGAGTTCCTGGCCCAGCCGGGCGTCGTCGAAGTAACCGATGGCGAGGGTTTCGAGCGGGATGGATTTGCCAGCCGCGATGCGCAGTTGGCCATAGTCGATGCGGGAGCGGAACGCGACCTTGCCGTCCTGGATTTCTGAAAACACCACGCCGCTGCCCCGATCATGGCTGAGCCAGCCGGCGACAACCCCATGCCGGGTGGCCGGGTCTGCAAGTGTTAGAAACAGATAGCTGCCGGGGTTCTTGTCCGCGGTGGTGAGGCCGGCAGTGCCTTGGGTGCGCAGCTCTGCGGCGGGTTTGCCGAGGTCGAGCGTGAAGCGGGCGAGCGGCGTGTTTTGGATCGTGGCGGTGTCTGCGGCGGCGTTGCGGAGGCTTTTGCGTACCAGCAGGAACGGCAGCTTCGGATAGAGATCGAGGGCGCAGGTGCTGTGGTCTTTCTGGCGGATCAGCAGGCGTTTGCCCGCGCCGAATACAGGATCTGTGACGGTGGTGATCGCGGCGTCGGTGGCGTCCCCTTCGAGCACGCCCTGGGTGAGAAACGGCGGGGCGCCGGGGCACGCGAGGGCGAACCGGCCGCTGGCATCGTCATAACTAACGGTCAGCCGGTCGTTGGCAATGGACCGGACCTCCGCCAGGGCGAAGGGCGTGGTGACGAACAGGGCGAGGATGGTTGCTCGGGTCATGGCAAGAGGCGTGACCGGCAGGCCATGCAGCGAGGCAATAGTGGGCATAACGCGCGATTCTTGTAAATTCATGGCATGAAGTCAATGATTACCGGGGCGCCAACACGCCATCGGCGTTGATTTTGACCGTGAGTCAGTTTGTTGTTAGGATTATTGCACGAGGCAGGCAGGAAATCCTGCTTACGCCCCACGCATCATCTAACATCGCTTTTACCTCGCCCGCTCCCCCGAGCGCAAGACCAAATGATTCCCCGATCCGGTAAAATGATCCGCTCACGCTTGAGGAGGCACGCGCGTCGAAGGAAGGCGTGACGGTGGTCGCACCCGTGCGGGCGGGGGTTCCACTTAGGGAGATGCCCAGCATGAATTCGTAACTCATTGGGTACCAATGGATATAGTTGAAATTCAGGCGCTTCCAAGACACTCCTCACGGCTGAAGAATGGCAGGTCATTGATGAACTGGCAAGTCCCAGCCCGGCAACCCCAAGTCGAGTTCGGTATTGGCGGGCAGTAGCGCCAGCCTGGTGACATGCGCAGGGTCGCTCGGCAGGATGCGACCCCCGCCTTCTAACTCGATAACCAGGTGGCCTTGGGCAGCCACCGGCATCTCCACTTCCACGAACCACGTGTGCGCGGCCCGTCCATTACGTCCCCGAGGCCGTGGTGCTCTTGCAAAAGACATGGCCCGAGCCTAGCAGGCCGCGCCGTCCTGGCTAGGGGACAAATATAGGACGCTTTCTATCTGTCGCCTACCCACCCCTTTGCAATCATTGTTCCGCGTGCAGTTGCGTCACTCACGGGTAGGCCTTTTCTCCACTCGGTGGTGATGGGTGCGTCGTGCATACCGTCGTCATTCGTCGTGCCTGTCAGATCCCAACCGTCCCAAGCTGCCAACCTACAACTCGCCTGGTCTGAGGCACCGCCTCGTTAGAAAACAGATTGGAAGCCCAAGGACCCCAATCGTATTCCTCTATTTAGGGGATGGATCGGATTCAGAGTCACCCAATCCTAAGCCAAAGCTATACCAAGATTCCAGCTTCTTGATTCTGTCACGGTCATACAGGATGCTCTTTGAAAAACTATCCCATGCAAAGCCCATAGATTGGTCTTGTTTCAATTTAGAACTGAACACTGGGTAAGTGAGATACCTAAACGTAATTGCTAGTTGTATGATTTGGGAGCTATCCGTTAACTTTGATGTCGGATACCTGAATGATCGGGTATATTTTGAAGGTAGCAGTATCAAATCAGGCTTTTCGAACATTCCTAGATTCTTTCCAAACGTCAAAATCTGTAATAAGTTATCTTCTTTTGAGAGATAGGCCAAACCAACGTTAACAAGCTTATCTTCTTTACCTCCCATGATAACGAAATCAGAATCGGAATCGTTCTGAAGATCAATATAAAAAAAGCCCGCACGTATACCGCGAAACGAACATTTAATATCGTCGGAATTGGCGTTCCCAATGGAACACAAGAGGACAATCAAAATCATCAGATGTTTCATATTATTCCACGGGTGTCCGGTTAACTGACGAATTGGTTTTCACAAAATACACAAAATGAGTTTGTTACGGCAAAATATTGATGTCACGCATTTGAACTATTTTGGGGAATCTCGCGTATTTTCCGGCGATGAACTCCGGTCGCCACATCCTTTCCCAAGTTATAGAAATTATCGAACGCACAACGCTTTCCAGACTTGCCGCTCGATATGGCGCGGAAGAACGTGTCCGCCACTTCAAATGCCGACAGCAGTTTATCTGCATGGTGTTTGCTCAGATGACTTCGAGAGAAAGTCTCCGCGACATTACAACTTGCCTCAACGCCAGGACAGAAACGCTCTATCATCTTGGCTTCTCCGAACCAGTTGCCAAATCGACTCTTGCCGATGCCAACGAACAGAGAGACTGGCGTATCTGGGAGGACCTCGCCAAGGGTTTGATAAGGAAGGCCAAGCCGCTCTATGCGGGCGAGGATCTTGGTTTGGATTTGGACAACACGATATATGCGCTGGATTCGACCACTATCGACCTTTCCCTGACTCTCTTTCCGTGGGCCGATTTCCGTCAGACCAAGGCGGGCATCAAAATGCATACCCAGATCGACCTGCGAGGACCGATTCCGACCTGTATCCATATCACAGGAGCGCGCCAGCACGACGTGGGATGGCTCGACAGTCTGTTTTTCGAGGCTGGGGCTTTCTATCTGATGGATCGTGGCTACATGGACTTCGCTCGACTGGCGCTCATCGCCAAGGCTGGCGCGTTCTTTGTCACGCGCGCCAAGACAAACCTTCAGTTTACTCGTCACTACTCGTTGACTGTGGATCGACTGACTGGGTTGCGCAGCGACCATGTCGGCAAACCCACCCTCGACAAGTCCCGCACGGCTTTTCCAATGCTGCTGCGGAGAGTGAAATACATCGATCTGGATACCGGCAAGAATTTCGTGTTTCTCACCAACAACCTCGAAATCCCTGCGATCACCGTGGCCATGCTTTACAAGATGCGGTGGCGCATCGAACTGTTCTTCCGATGGATCAAGGGCCACCTGCGGATCAAACACTATTACGGCACAAGTCCCAATGCGGTGAAGACTCAAATCTGGATCGCCGTCTGCACATATCTGATAATTGCCATTCTTCACAAGCAGCTCAAGCTGCCCGGCACACTCCACAGAACTTTGCAGCTTTTGAGCGTTCATCCTTTTGAGAAAGTCCCTCTAAATCAACTACTTCACGAGTGTCCGGTTATAAGTAATTGAAAGTCAATTGATTAGGATTGTCGTCATGCATAGTTCTGCGGTCGGTTTCTGTAAGTAGTTGATTTAGAGGGACTTTCTCAAAAGGATGAACGCTCAAAAGCTGCAAAGTTCTGTGGAGTGTGCCGGGCAGCTTGAGTTGCTTGTGGATGATGGCAATCATAAGATAAGTTGCCACGGCAATCCATATCTGCGTCTTCACCGCGTTGGGACTTGTCCCATAG
>Ga0073936_10008537_pt1 | contig 12969 bp, 13 predicted proteins | sample AliMusrvi5mmetaG_FD_87041 | JGI IMG/M metagenome (GOLD analysis project Ga0073936, IMG submission 87041) | Freshwater lake bacterial and archeal communities from Alinen Mustajarvi, Finland, to study Microbial Dark Matter (Phase II) - Alinen... | ecosystem: Environmental > Aquatic > Freshwater >... | reverse complement strand
GCGCAGCAGTGTCGACTTGCCCGAACCCGACGGACCGAGGATGACGACGACCTCTCCCTTCTGCACGTCGAGATCGACGCCCTTGAGCACGTCGAGAGTGCCGAACGACTTGTGCAGATCCTGGATGCGGACGATCGGCTGGGTCACCGCCATCACCTCGATTCGTGTTCAACAGAGGATGCTTCGAGCGAGCTGATCGGGCCGGCCGCCGCCGGCTGCCATGTGCGACCGCGCTTCGACGGCGCGACTGGCGTCTGCCCGCCCTCCGACTGCGCCAGCTTGGCCTCAAGCCGGCCGACGATGTTGATGAGGGGGACGGTGATTATGAGGTAGTAGACCGCCGCCACCATGAACGGCGTGATGTTCCCCGAGCGAGAAACAAGGCTGTTGGAGTAGAGCAGGAGCTCGAACACCCCCACTGCGGACAGCAGCGCCGTGTCCTTGAACAGCAGGATGAACTCGGAGGTCATGGTCGGCAGCACTCGCTTGACGGTCTGCGGAATGATCACGAAGGCCATCGCCTGCGGGTAGGTCATCCCGAGCGACGACGCCGCCTCGAACTGTCCCCTGTTGATCGACTGGATGCCGGCGCGGAATATCTCAGCAAGATACGCCGAGCTGTTGAGAGCCAGGACGATGACACCAGTGACGAACCACTGCACCCGCAGGCCGGCGACCGGAAGTCCGACGAACGCGACGAAGATCTGCAGGAACAGAGGCGTTCCTCTGATGACGTTGACGTAGGCGCTCGCAATCCATCGGATCGGGGCGACCTTCGCCATCTTCATGAAGGCGAGCACAAGACCGCCCGCGATCGCCAAGGGGAACGCCAACACAACGAGCGCAAGCGAGATGAGCCAGCCGGCCCACACGGTCGTGAAAGCGATGACGGCAAGCTCTGGCTGCAGGAAGAGATTGAGGACGTTGACCGAGTCCCACTTCTTGACCAGCGGCTGCTTGCCGAGCCACGTTGCGACCTGCTGTCCGACCGTCGGCGTCGCGAAAGAGAAGGGGAGCTCGCCAGCCGACTTGACGGCGCCGCGTGCCTCGTAGGTCACTCCCAGGCGGAAGCTCCCTCCCTGCATCGGCGTCAGCACGTTGTTGACGGTGATTCGGACGTCCGTTGAGGGGGCCAGCCCGGGATCGAACGCCACCCGCACGGTCTGTCCGGTCACGGTCGACGTGTACTTGACCGTGACACGATTCAGACCCTGGAGGGTCACGACATCGACACGGGTCGACTTGAGGTCGAAGTGCGCGGGGAAGGTGAGGGAGATGACGCTCACCGTGGCGTCGTTGTCGGCGAGCGCCTCGAAGGTGAAGCGCGTCGGCTGTGCACCGGTCTCCTGGTCGAGCGTCACCTGCGCCTGCGTCAGGGCGTGAGCGGGCGCGGGCATGCCGGCCGCTCCGAGAGTCAGCGCAAGCGCGACCGGTACCAGCCACAGAAGCGCCCGCCCAAGACGAGCCGTCCACGCGCGATTCATACCGATCCCCTGCCGTCCTATCGAGTCGCAGAGGCCTCCGGCCCTGGTCTGAGCCGGAGGCCTCTCTCGCTCACGAGCTGCTTTCGGGCCTGTCGCGATCGTATGCGGGTGCTACTGACCGGTCGAGATCCACTTGTCGTAGATCTGCTTCAACTGACCGTCGGCCTTGATCTTGGCAAGAGCGCCGTTGATGGCCGCCAGAAGCTCCGGACGATCCTTCGCGATACCGATGCCGTACTGCTCCCCGGTCGGGATCGAGTCGATGATGACGAACCCGCGCGTCGGGCCTTCCTTGATGATCTCCGCGGTCACGGGGAGGTCGTTGACGACCGCGTCAACGCTCTTGGCCTGCAACGCGTTGAACGCGCCGGTGGTGTCCTTGAACGGGACGATCGTGGCACCGTGCGGCTTCAGGTTCTCAGTCGCCCACTTCTCGCCCGTCGTGCCCGACTGCACACCGATCTTCTTGCCGTAGAGCTGCGTCTCGGTCGTGATGCCGGATGCCTTGAGAACGGCGATCGATTGGTTGGAATCGAAGTAGGGATCAGAGAAGTTGATGGTCTTCTCACGGTCGGACGTGATGGTCATGCCTGATGCGATGACGTCGAACTTGTGCCCGACGACGCTGGCGATGATCGTGTCGAAGTTCTCGGTCTGGAACACGACCTTCAGTCCGAGCTCCTTGCCGATGGCGTTCATCATGTCGACATCGAAGCCCTCGGCGACGGTGCCGTTCATCGACTCGAACGGCGGGAACGTCGTGTCCGAGCCCACCGTCAGCGTGCCCGGTGTCACCAGGTTGAGATTCGCGGCCGGCGTAGGCGTCGTGGTAGTCGCGCTCGGTGTCGCGCTGCCGCCCGAGCAGCCGGCGAGAGCGAGGACCCCGAGGACGAGAACCGCGACCGTGAGCACAACCACGATCTTTCCGTACTTCCTCATCTTTCCTCCTCCAAGAATCAGAACCGAGCCGACCGGCCTTCCGGGCGGCGGTCAAACCGCGCATATCTTATACCATCGGATGCGCCACAGGTTAGCGGCGGAACGCAGGCGCCGGGCTCGATGAGAATGCGAGCGCCGGCGCAGACCTCACGGCGAAGCTGTGGCCGCATCACTCGACGATGTCTCAGCGGCGACTCGCAGGATCGGCAGGTCCCCGACCCACTTCCTTCGAAGGGTCGCGAGCACTCCCTGCGCGGCCATGTCGTCCAGTGTGGAGCGCACCTGATTCGCCAGGGCCTGCTTGTCGGGCGGAACGCCCACGCCCAGGGGACCCCCGTCCTCGAGCTGACCGTTGTACCTGAGGCCGAACAGGTCGCGGCCGATGTACGCGCCCACGAGCGCGTCCCCGGCGGCGTAGTCCACCTGACCTTCAGCCGCCTCGGTGAGCGCGGTCTTCAAGTCCCGCGTCACCACGAGGTGCCGGCGGCCGTATTCATCCAGCAGGAGCCAATAGGCCTGGGATCCCGCTTGCACGGCCACCCGACGATTCCCGAGTCCCGTCAGGCCGACGGAGGCCTCATGCGCCGAGAACACTGCGGGTGCGTCCGAGACGTAGGTGCCCGCGAACAGGACGTCCGACGCCACTGCGGACTGGACGGTCAGCGCGCCGAACAGCAGATCTGCGCGCCCGGACTGCACCATCCCGCTGGCCTCCGTCGACCGTGCGTCCACCACGTCGAGCCGAAGGCCGAGGCGGTCCGCGATCGCCGATGCGACGTCGACGTCAAGCCCCACCGGGTTGCCGCCGACACGACCGCCGAATGGAGGGTACCCGAGGTCGATCACCGCTCGCAGCACGCCGGGTCGCGAGATCACGGGCGGCGAGAGCCGAGGAGTTGGCGGACTCGAGGCGATCGGCCCGACGCAGGCGAACAGGACCAGCGAGAGACCCAGCGCGACGGCCGCACTCGCCAGCGGTCCTGCTCTCCGGGCCACTCGCACCTCCCACGGACTCCTCGGCAGCGCGGTGCTTCCACCCGGCTGACCTGGTCTTTGGCCCCACACTCGCGCACCGGGGCTTCCGCTTGATGCTATCTCACTACCGGCCCTCTCGCCCGGGCCCGCGGTATGCGGACCTCGACGGGCGGTGCGACTTACCCCTAAGACGCGCCATGCTCGCGTGAAGGCTCGCGCCTCCAGCTTACGTGGGTCCTTTCGGCCGCGTCTACCTTGGACTAGGGCCCCGCACTGGGCGGAGCCCGCAACCACAGACCCGGGTGGAAGCGGACCTATCGTAGCAGTTCGCCTTCAGAGCCTGCCTCCGCAAGCCCGTGCGACGGCGAGGACACGCACCTCCCTGGCGCCGGCTTCCAACAGCGCCGACGTCGCGGCATCCAGGGTCGCGCCCGTGGTGAAGACGTCGTCGATCGCGAGGACCCGTGGCGGCACTGCCACTCCCGGAACCGGCGCGATCGCGGACCTCGCGTTCCGCGCCCTCGCCGACGCGCCAAGGCCCCGCTGGTCTTGGCGACTGCGGGCGCTCAGCGCTTCGAGCGCGGGAACGCCGGACTCCGCCGCGAAAGCGGCGCCCAGCAGCGCACCGTGGTCGAACCCGCGCCGACGCACGGCCGCCGGAGACGCCGGCACGGCGACCGCCGCCTGCGCCCAATCCGTCCAGTCGCCGGCGGCAGTTCGAAGCAGGTGAGCAAGGACCGCTGTCAGTCTCAGCTCGCCGGCGTCCTTGTGCAGCGTGACGAGCCGGGAGAGGGGCGGCTCGAACGAGCCCCCGCAGCGCGCGCCTGCGAATGCGAAGTCCCTGCCCCCGCACTCGGCGCACCCCCGCGAACCATCTGGAGCGCCGCACCGAGGGCAGGCGTCGGTCACATCGATGCGCGGCAGCGCCGCGGCGCACTTCTCGCACAGCAGTCGGCCCGGCAGGTCGCATCCCCCGCAGCGCGGGGGCCACAGCAGGTCGGCTAGGGTCCGGGACGCGGCCGCGGCCGCACGTGCGACACGCCTCTGATCGCTTCCGGGCACGCGGGGCTCCTCACCCTGGCCGCCCGATCAGCGAACGAGCAGCTGCACCAGCGGGATCGTGACCACACAACCGATGGTGGTGACCAGGATCGCAGCGGCTATGAATCCGACGTCGAGCTTGAACCGCTGGCCAACCACGAGCGAGAGCATCAAGGATGGCATCCCCGCCTGCAGCGCCAGCAGCGGCATGCCCTGCCGGTCCCCGACCACGAACGCGATACCGATGGCCGCGGCCGGCAACACCAACAGCTTCATGCCGGACACGGCCGCAAGTGGCCTCCAGGAACCTTTCAATGCACTGAGATCGAGCGACACACCGAGCGACACCATGATGAGCGGCACTGCCACATTCGCAGCAAGGCCTGTCCAAGAACTGACTGTGGTCGAAACAGCGGCCGGCCAAGGTACGAACCTGTAGGCCAGGGCGACGAGCATCGCGATGACCGCCGGAAAGGTGAGCAGTTCACGGGCAACGTTCAGGGGTCCCTCGTGCTCGCCGTACCGCGCGGCGACTGCGATGCCAAGCGTGAAGAGAACTGCCACCGTGCCGAACACGTCGTAGAAGACCGCCTCAGGCAGCCAGCGCGGCCCGAGGAGCGCCGCGACGAGGGGATAGCCGAGGTAGCCCGTATTGCCGAGTGCGGCGACGATCACGAAAGCGGCCGCCGTCTTGCGGGGCAGTCTCATCGCGTGTGCGATCTCGGCGGCGAAGAAGAGCCCGACGATCGAGACGGCCCAGGCCACCGCCGCAGCGCGGATGAGCTCCGTGGACAGCGGAGCTGCGACCACGGTGCCGAAGATGAGCGCGGGGAGCGCCACGTATACGATCACCGCGTTGAGGGCTCGCGAGTCCTCGCGGCGCAGCGCACCGAACACGCGAAGAGCCACACCGATCGCGACGAAGACCAACACCCTCACGATCACCGAGATGAGTGTCGCGATCGACACGGGTCCCGCTATCGGATCTCGTGCAGCGCGCCCGAGCCCTCGCAGATCGCCGCAAGGGAGGAGGCGAACTCCGGGCGGGCGACGCCCCGCTCGGTCACGATGCCGGAGACCAGCCCGCCGGGCGTCACATCGAAGGCCGGATTGTAGACGTCCACGCTCGGGGGGGCGACCTGGACCCAGCCGTCGATCCTGAAGGCGCCGCCCCTGCGGGACATCTCGACAACGTGGCCTTTCCCGACGGGGATCTCCCACGGCCCCTCACGCGTGAGAGCGTCGAGTGAGGTCGTCTCCACCGGCGTCCCGGGCTCGACGATGCCCGAGAATGCGACCCCGGTCACCTCGCGCGGGTCCCTCTCCTCTATCACCACGTCATCGCCCGACTCGAGGGTGAGGTCCACGGTAGAAGTCGGAGCGGCCACGTAGAACGGGACTCCGTGTTCCCTTGCGAGCACGGCGAGCGCGTAGGTGCCTATCTTGTTCACCACATCGCCGTTGGCCGCGATACGGTCCGCGCCGACGATCACGGCATCTACCAGCCCCTGGCGCATGAGCGAGCCGGCCGCGCTGTCCACCACCAGGCGGAACGGGATGCCGGCCATCCTCAGCTCCCACGCCGTGAGCCGCGACCCCTGCAGCAGCGGACGCGTCTCGTCGACCCAGACGCCCGCGATCTTCCCCTGCTCGTGCGCGGTGAAGATGACTCCGAGAGCCGTACCGAAGTACGCAGTGGCGAGCGAGCCCGCGTTGCAATGGGTGAGGACCCGTGCCCCCTGCGGAAGCACATCCGCGCCCAACGCGCCGATCGCTCGGTTCCTCTGCTCGTCCTCGGCCTCGATCGCTTTGGCCTCCGCGACAAGAAGGCCCCGCAGCTCGGGGACGGGCAGGTCGGCGTGCGCGTGAGCGAGTGAGCGCATCCGCTCGGCGCCCCAGGCGAGGTTCACTGCGGTCGGCCGCGTCGACGCGATCTCCGCCGCGACCTGGTCAAGCTCGGCGAGGAAGTCCGGGGTCGTCTGGATGTCCGCCGTCTCGTTGGCCGCCCAGATGGCCACGCCGTAGGCTGCGGCCACCCCCAGCGCGGGCGCCCCTCTCACGGCCATACCCGCGATGGCCTGACGAACGCCCTCGTGGAGGCTGCAGACCAGGACGTCTCCGGCGAGCGGCAGGCGCGATTGGTCGATCATGTAGACGGCCGGGCGGCCAGTCTCCTCGTCGTCCTGCCACCACAGAGTGCGTGGGATATCGCTGATCGCCATGCCGCTCCCCGCTTCCCGGCCGCTAGACCGTGCCGGACTGCCAGGAGGACAGGTAGAGTCGCTGCTCAGCCGTGAGCGTGTCGATCTTGACACCCATCGAAGCCAGCTTCAGCCGGGCGATGTCAGCGTCGATGTCAGCGGGAACGGGATGGACACCGGGTTCGAGGGTCGCGGCCTCCCGCACCATGTACTCGGCGGAGAGCGCCTGGTTGGCGAAGGACATGTCCATCACCGAGGCGGGGTGCCCTTCGGCTGCGGAGAGATTGACGAGTCGGCCGTCCGCCAGCAGGTAGATCCTGCGACCGTCACCGAGCGTGAACTCCTCGACGAGAGGCCGCACCTCGCGCACGCTGACTGCGCGCTCGCGAAGATGCGGGATGTCGATCTCGACGTTGAAGTGGCCGGAGTTGGCGACGATCGCGCCGTCCTTCATCGCGTCGAACGCCGCCGGGCCGATCACGTTGATGTCGCCGGTCACTGTCACCCAGATGTCGGCGATGGCTGCGGCCTCCACGGACGGCATGACACGGTAGCCGTCCATGACCGCTTCGAGAGCTCGGAGCGGGTCGACTTCGCAGATGACCACGTTGCCGCCGTGGCCGTCGGCGCGCATCGCCACTCCCCGTCCGCACCAGCCATACCCGGAGACCACGACGGTCTTGCCTGCGATCAGGCGGTTCGTGGCCCGGATGATGCCGTCGAGCGTGGACTGGCCGGTGCCGTAGCGGTTGTCGAACAGGTGCTTCGTGTTCGCGTCGTTCACGGAGATGATCGGGAAGCGAAGCGCGCCGTCAGCAGCCATCGCCCGGAGGCGGATGACCCCCGTGGTGGTCTCCTCGGTGCCGCCTATGACCCCCGCGAGCGCATCGGGACGCTCCGAGTGGATCCTGCCGACGACGTCCGCCCCGTCGTCCATGGTGATCTGCGGGGCGTGGTCGATGGCCGCGTCGACGTGCGCGTAGTACGTCGCCGTGTCCTCACCCTTGATGGCGTAGGTCCGGATCCCGTAGTGGGTGACCAACGCCGCGGCAACGTCGTCCTGGGTGGAGAGCGGGTTGCTGGCGCACAGCACGATGTCCGCGCCGCCCGCCTTCAGCGTGCGCATCAGGTTCGCCGTCTCGGTGGTCACGTGCAGGCATGCGCTCACTCGAACGCCCGCCAGCGGCTGCTCACGCTCGAACCTCTCGCGGATCGACGCGAGAACCGGCATGTCGCGGTCCGCCCACTCGATTCGCGCCTTTCCCGGGTCCGCGAGTGCCATGTCTTTGACGTCGTGGTCGCTGGTCACGGAGTCTCCCTCGAACGTGTCTGCAGGACGCGCGACCGGCCGGTCGCGGAGGAGTTCACAACCGGGCGAGTATACCAGTGACGATCCGGCCCAGGCCGGGTGCGCCTGCGGCGACGGCGGCCAGCACGGAGTCGTGGGAGTCGTGGATCTCGCCGGCCGCGTTGGCGATGAGCGAGAAGGCCGCGACCTCCATGCCGGCGTGGCGAGCGGCGATGGTCTCGAGGACCGTGGACATCCCGACGGCGTCGGCACCGATGGAGCGCAGGTAGCGGACCTCGGCGGCCGTTTCGTATGACGGTCCGAGCACTGCGGCGTATACGCCCTCTGCAAGCTCAGTCCCGTTGCGCGCCGCAACTCCGCGAGCGATGCCAGCCAGCCGCGGACTGTACGCGTCGGCCATCGCCGGGAACCTCGTGCCCAGCTCACCGATGTTCGGCCCGACCAGCGGGTTCGCGCCGGTGAGGTTGATGTGATCGGTGAACATCATCGTCGCGCCGACCTCGAGGCGCGTGGAGACAGCGCCCGCGGCGTTCGTCGCGATCAGCGTGTCGCAACCGAGGAGCCTGGCCGCCCGAACCGGCAGCACGACGCGACCGGCATCATGGCCCTCGTAGAGGTGCAGCCGGCCACACATCACGATGACCGCCGTGTCGTCCAGCCGGCCGCAGAGGAAGCGGCCGTCGTGCCCGGGCACGCTCGCCTGTGCGAAGCCCGGGAGATCGCCGAACGATGCCTCCCCGACGACTTCCATGCCGTCCGCCACGTCGGCGAGTCCGCTGCCCAGCACGACCAGAGCGCGCGGCTTCAGCCCCCGGCACCACGACTCCATCTCGTTCGCAGCATGCCGGACGGCCGCCGTGCGCTCGTCGGTCGTCATCAGGTGGCGCTCCCCTCTCCGCCTGCCGCACGTGCGAGCACTTCGACGACGCGGGCTGTGTTCACGTCCAGATCGCTCCTCGCGGATGTCGCGAGGCATGCGTCCACGAAGGAGTGTCTACCCGCGGCCAGGACCTCTTCCATCGCATCGGCGAGCGACTGCGAGTCATCGGGATCGACAAGCCGGCCGTTCGAAGGCGTGTCCACGATCTCGGGGATGCCGCCGACCCTGCTCGCCACGCACGGCGTACCACATGCCATCGCTTCGAGGAGCACCACCCCGAGCGGCTCCGCCCTGCTCGGGAGGACGAAGACGTCCGCGGCGGTCATCGCGACGGCGAGTCGGTCCGAGGGCAGCGCCCCGGTGAACGCCACGGCCCCGGCAAGGTCCGGCTCGGACGCGCGACGCTCGAGAGAGGCACGCAGGGGGCCTTCGCCCGCGATGAGCAGGCGATCACAGGTGCCGTTCGCCCGACAACGTGCGAACGCCTCGAGCAGCACATCGGGCGCCTTACGAGGGATGAGGTTCCCGGCGAACAGAGCGACCTTGAGCCCGCGGGCCAACCCCATGAGCCGGCGGGCGTCCGCAACGGGGCCGAAGACCCTTCGATCGACACCCATGTTGATGACTTCGGTCCGGACGGTGGCGGGTACGGCGAGCTCCTCGCGCACCCGGCCCTCCATCGACCGGGACACGGCGACGACGCACGCAGCGCGGCGCGTCGCCGCGAGGCAGGCCCGGGCAAGCGGGCCAGGGCGCTGGACCGAGCTCACATCGGTGCCGTGAGCCACCACCACGTAGGGCACGCCTCCGATGCGCGCCGCCAGCGAGGCGAGCCACGCGGTCGGATAGAGGAAGTGCCCGAGCACGACGTCGAAGTCGCGGCGGGTCGCCGCGGCGAGGGTGCGGGCGGTCAGAGACGCGTACTTCCAAAGGCCGGAGACCGGGCCGGGCTTCGAGCGCGTGTTCACCACGAGGCGATGCGGCACACCGAGACGCTCGAGCGCCTCGTGCTGCTTGGCCACGAACGCTCCGAACACATGATCCGCCGCGGACGGATACAGGCCGCTGATCAACAGGACCGACGGCGCGGCCCGCTCGGGCGCCCCCGTCGGCCCCGTCACGTCAGCTGCTCTTCGGCGCTATCGAGACGATCGACCCCATGAAGTCCACGACCTGCGTGACCAGCTCGACGTCAGTGCTCACGTAGAGCTGCCCGCCAGGGAAGAAGTAGGCGCCGCCGCTCGTGCTCGCGGTACCGTCGAGCACCAGGCGGACCTCCTTGGCCACGGGCGACGGTACGGCATGGAGGCGCCCCGACGAGTCGGGGACCGCGACGAGGGCCGGGGTCACCTCCGCGGACACGATCGTGCCGACGGTCACGCCGGTGGTCTTCACATGCAGGACCTGCCCGGGCTTCAGAGCGTATGCGACCTCGGGCACATCGGGATCGGCGACCACGACGACCCGCATCGCCTGGGTCTGCCCTCCGGACTGCGCGCCCTTCGACGCCTTCTTCGTACACCCGGTGGCAAGACCGGCCAGCAGGGCCACTGCGACGATCGCGACGGTGATGGTGATGATGCGACGCACGGTCACACGCTCCTTACGGGTTCGACTGCGATACGACGCCCGAACAGAAGATCCAGGCCGATCACCACCAGCGAGAGCGCTATGGCGGCCAGGAAGGGAGGGCTGAACAGTCCCACGTTCACCCCGTTGATCACGTAGCTGCCGAGCGCGGCGAGGAACGGCACGAGCCACAGCCACGAGCGGGCGCGCATCTGCAGGTAACCGATCATCAGCCCGACGAGCAGCATCTGAGCGATGACCCCGGGCAGGCCGAGATCGGCGTACGCAGGTCCGAGCAGCGTCGCCGCGAGACTCACCCCGCGGTTGATGAGCTGCCCTTCGATGAGGAAGTTCTGGCGCCCTCCGAGGTACTTCCCTATCTGGTAGTTGGCGTAGTCCGGCTTCGCGCCGGGGAAGATGGTGCGCGGGACGCCTGCGAGGATCGAGTCGCGCAGCAGGTTACCGCCGTAGGCGCCGAGAGTCGGCGTCATGCGTACGATGCGATCGAGGTTGTAGACGCTCCCGACGGAGTCCGAGTACGTCAGCGCCACCACCAGCTTGCCTGTGGCCGGCGTGCCGTAGATCCCCGACTTGGAGAACGCACCCACCACGCCCATCGCAACGACGAGGACTATGCCAAGGGCGATGGCCATACGGGCGAGGCTCTTCGGCCGGGCGACGTAGACGACCGCGAAGAACGTCGAGACGACCGCCTTCGCCGGGATGTTGCGCGCGCCGAGCGCGGACAGGCCGAGGATCGACAACACGAACAGGAACCCGGTGACCCATCGCTGCCACGGCCTGTCGGCTGTCGCGACGAGGACCGGCACGAAGAAGATCTGCGACATGGCGATGAACACGATGATCGGGCTCTGATACCAGCGTGTGCCGATGTCGGTCAGGCTCGCGCCGCCGGAGGCGACCCACTGCACCGCGACGGCCGCGAACCCGATGAGCCAACCCACGATCCCGATCCAGAACCACAAAGTCTTGGACTTCAGAGCCGCGCCCAGGCGCCCGGTGGAACCGGCGAGACCAGACACCATCCCCGACCACGGCCCGGACAGCCGGTCACGACGGCGCGCGAGCAGCATGCCGAGCATGAACCCGAGAAGCATGACGACGGCGCCGAGCACATAGAGAGCGACGGTGCCCAACGCCGGCTGGAAGCCCATGATGTTGGTGCTGAGTGACATCAGTTCCTGGTAGGTGTAGCGCCAGAAGCCCGAGTAGACGATCGCGAAGTAGCCGAAGTAGATGACCATCAGCACGGGAAAGGGCTGCAGCCAGCGCTTCGTGCGCGAGCTCCAGTCCGCGGCGGTACCCACTGCGGCGTCCCTATCTGACATCGACTGACACCAACGTCCCCGCGAGGTAGTAGCGGTCAGAGAGCAGGCTGAACGGGCGACCGGCGAGCATCGCTTGCGTGTGCACAATGACGAGCCCGTCTCCGACCCGACCCGTCCCCGCGATCGTCACGTCGACCCTGCGCGTCGTCGGGTCTCCCGCGACATGCACTCGTCCCAGTGCGTCAGTCGTGATCTCCGGCTGCGGATACGAGCGGACGTTCGTGATCGTGCCTATCAGCACGCGGGCGACGTCGGTGAATGCCGGGTCGCCCACATGGATCTGAGAGGCGACTTCCGGCGGCAACTGCCAGAGACGAACGACCACAGTGACACTGCGCGTTCGCGTGAGTTGAGCCCCGGCGCCGAAGAGGGCGATGCAGACCGACGCGACGATCACGAGCCCCGTCGTGATCAGGATCGCGCGCTTGAGCGCGCTATCGCCGAGTCTCTCGATCATCTGCCTGTCGCCACCTCTCTGCAAAGCGTCGCGGACGGCCCCGCGATCCCAGCGCGGACGCGCTCACCTGACATCGACCGACGCAACGATCCCCGCCAGATAGTACCGATTCGAGATCAGGGTGAAGGGCCTGCCGGCGACGACCGCCTGCGAATTCAGGATCACAAGCCCGCCGCCGACACGACCGTCTCCTGTGACCGTCACGTCGATCTGACTGTTGGTGGGGTCCCCTGCGAGATGCGTCGCCCCCCTGGCGTCACTCGCGACGACAGGCTGGGGAGAAGCCAGCACACGAGTGACCCTGCCGATCGGCACGCCGTCGACGTCTGTGAAGACAGGATCTCCCACGTGCACCTGCGACACCATCTCCGGCGGGATCTGATCGATGCGCACCACCATCGCCACCGTGCGCGACTGTGTGAGCTGCGCGCCGACGCCGAAGAAGGCGAGGAGTGCGACGACCGCGACGATGACTCCCAGGGCGATCAGGATCACTCGCCGCAGAACGTGGGGCCTGGCGCTCTCGCTCACCTGCCGGTCACGACCCTTTCACGGAGTGTGCACCACGGCCGGCGTTCCCGACCACTGGCTGGTCCAGTCAGCGCTCGGATGCTCAGTTGCGCTTCGATGTCGTTATCCCGAACTTCGCCGGATCGAAGTCCTTGCCGATCACCACGAGCACCTCACCGGAGAACGTGTACAGGCCCTTTGACGGCTCGACGGTCGAGATGTTCAGAGCGTTGCTCACGACGTTCGCTTTGGCGG
>Ga0073936_10008526_pt1 | contig 12983 bp, 9 predicted proteins | sample AliMusrvi5mmetaG_FD_87041 | JGI IMG/M metagenome (GOLD analysis project Ga0073936, IMG submission 87041) | Freshwater lake bacterial and archeal communities from Alinen Mustajarvi, Finland, to study Microbial Dark Matter (Phase II) - Alinen... | ecosystem: Environmental > Aquatic > Freshwater >... | reverse complement strand
TGTTATGGCTATAATCAGCTTTAAGACCAAAAAGGGTGAGCAGGTTCATGCCCGCGTAGCCTCCTCATTCATCAGTCTGGAACAGGCGGAGCTTAACCTGAGCAGAGAGGTGGGAGAGCAGACCTTTGATCAGACCAGAAACAAAGCAGCGGAGACCTGGAATAAAGAATTTGCCCGGGTAAAGGTTGAAGGGGGAACTGTTGACCAAAACCGCACTTTTTATACCGCACTTTATCATACCATGCTTTTCCCTCGAAAGTTCTACGAAATCGATGCGAATGATAAAGTAGTTCATTACAGTCCTTACAATGGTAAAGTTCTTCCGGGATATCAGTTTACCGATAATGGATTTTGGGACACTTTCCGTGCCGTATACCCCTATTTCACGCTGATGCATCCAACCCTCAGTTCTCACATTATGGAAGGGCTTGCTAATACCTTCAATGAAAGTGGATGGCTTCCTGAATGGGCCAGTCCGGGACATCGTGACTGCATGGTTGGTTCGAACTCAGCGGTCATTATTTCAGATGCCTACCTTAAGGGAATACGTGGATTTGATATTTCAAAATTGTATGAGGCTATTCTGAAAAACACGGAAAATGAGGGCCCCATGCATTCAGTGGGTCGTTTTGGGGTTAAATACTACAATAAATTGGGTTATATTCCGTACAATGTCGGAGTGAATGAGAATACGGCAAGAACTCTCGAATATTCGTTTGCTGACTGGTGCATCTGGAAGCTGGCTAAAGATCTGGGTCGTCCTCAGGAAGAGATTGACCGGTTTGCCAAACGTGCCCTGAATTACCAGAATGTTTTTGATAAATCGGTCAATTTTATGCGCGGGAGAAACGAGGATGGCACCTTCCAGTCCCCTTTTCGCCCTGACAAATGGGGTGATGCCTTTACTGAAGGGTCGAGCTGGCATTGGACCTGGTGTGTGTTTCACGATCCGCAGGGGTTGGCCAACCTGTTTGGGGGACGTCAACAGATGGCTGATCGTCTGGACGAAATGTTCGCTGCAGCACCCACTTTCGATTACTCTTATTACGGGACGCAAATTCACGAAATCACCGAAATGCTGATTGCCAACATGGGGCAGTATGCCCATGGTAATGAACCTGTCCAGCATGCAATTTATCTTTATGACTATCTTGGTCAACCCTGGAAGGGTCAGTACTGGATCCGGCAGACTATGGACAAACTTTATAATCCAAATCCCGATGGACTTTGCGGTGACGAGGACAATGGCCAGACTTCGGCATGGTATGTCTTTTCGGCAATGGGTTTCTATCCTGTAGCTTCCGGAACTGGTGAGTATGCTATTGGTTCACCACTCTTTAAGAAAATCACGCTGACCCTCGAAAATGGAAAGAAATTTGAGATTGAAGCACCTCAAAACAGTGCTGAAAATATTTATCTCAATAAAGTCACCCTCAACGGAGCCGTGTATGATAAAAATTATATCACACATACCGCTTTTTTAAAGGGGGGAAAACTTCAGTTTGACATGACCAAAGTGCCAAATAAATTGAGAGGTACTTTACCTGAAAGTTTTCCTTATTCGTTCTCCAATCGCGCGAAATAGATTTAAGAAAGGCTGTTGGCGACTGGCTGCAGGCTGTAATTGTAAGGATCGGGCAAAGAACGCAATTCCTCAATCGATGGATTGAGTTCTTTGCCCGAAAATTTTTATAGCAGCATAATTCCGGTTGCCATTCTGCCTGTCCTGGCTCCGTCACGCCGGGCTGAAAAAAATCTGTCGCTATCTGACCAGGTGCAGAGTTGTGCAATTTCGATCTTTTCAGATGAGACACCTCCATCGATCAGCTGATGTTGGTTGGCCTTCCAAAGGTTAAGCACTCTTTTATCCGACCGAACCGGATTTGTGTCCTGATAAAATTCCGGATCAAACTGGCTATGTACGTCTTCCCTGACCTCGTAAACGTCAGGGCTTATTGAAGGACCGATTCCTGCAATCAGATCTGTAGGGTCTGATCCAAACTCTACAGCCAATCTGTGAATTGTTTTTAATACTATGGTTTGTGCTGTTCCGCGCCACCCGGCATGGATTGCTGCAACCACTTTTCGCCTAGGATCATAGAGGAGCACCGGTACGCAATCAGCCGTTTTTACAGAAATGCACACTCCCCTGAGATTTGTTATCAAGGCATCTGTTTCATGAAGATATTGTTTTTGTGCCTTTTCACATGCACCAAAAAATTCATCGGTTATTATCTTAACAGTTGTGGAGTGGGTCTGCTTCGGAAAAATTAATCGATCAGTACTTATATTTAGTGCTTTAGAAAGGATGTTTCTGTTGGCAATTACATTTTCACGTGCATCGCCCGAATTGAGTCCAAGGTTTAGCGAGCTGTAATTTGCTGTGCTTTTACCCCCCGTGCGCATCGTGGAGAAGTGGAGCAATTCAGGATAATTGCTCAGATTATTGAATTGCAATAGCGATAAACTTTTTATAGCGACAGAAATCATCGTACGTTTCTACTTTTTACGTTAAATTCGCTGCCAATTTACAAAAGTTCCTGATGGAACGATTAAAAGCGTACAATGGAAATTGAAATTCTTCAGCTTACGGAAGGTGCCAAAAAAGCGAAAGGGCTCACGGTTGTGATCGATGTCTTCAGGGCATTCTCCACTGCTTGTTATGTTTTTGCTGCCGGAGCTGAGAAGATTATCCCGATTGAACATGTTGAAGAAGCTTTTGAACTGAAGAAAGTAATGTCTGATGTAGTCATGCTGGGTGAACGGTTTGAGCGGAAAGTGCCCGGTTTTGATTTTGGCAACTCCCCGACACATGTTATGAACCAGAATTTTAAAGGAAAAACTATCGTCATGACCACAAGCTCGGGAACCAAGGGTATTGCCAATGCCTCTTTGTCTGATGAGATTATTACCGGTAGTTTTGTAAATGCAGATGCGATTGTGAGGTATATCCTGAAAAAAGATCCCCAAATAATCAGCCTCGTTTGTATGGGTTACGAAGGGAGGTATCCGACACAGGAAGATACCTTTCTGGCGGAATATGTACGTGATAAATTACTGGGTATGGAGCCCGATTTCGACAAAATGAAGGAAATGCTCACCATCGGTGACGGAGCTCGTCTTCTTGATCCCGCGAATCATGAATGGTCCCCTTCAACCGATTTTGAACTTTGTCTTGATCCAAATCGTTTTAATTTTGTTTTGAAGATTGAAAAGGGAGAGGGTTTTAACTGGCTTAAGAAAATAGAGATATAGCATCTGGCTGTTAACTGTTGGCTATTTGCTCAAGGCTACCGGGAAACGGCTCTTCAGGACAAATCCATAAATTGCTTATATCTGATTGGTAAATAATAGAATAAGGTTTAAATAATCCAGGTAGACCATCTAAGTGACAAGCTTGACAGCAGCCAGTCGCAATATATACAAATTATAAAATACAGTACTAAAAAATGAAGAAATACAATTTTGATGAAATCATAGAACGGCGAGGAACAGACTGTCTCAAATACGATATGCTTGAGGCTTTTTTTGGAAAAGCAGACGCGGTACCTCTTTGGGTCGCAGATACCGATTTCAGGGTACCTGACTTTATCATGGATGCGTTGCGACAAAGGCTGAATCACGAAATTCTGGCCTATTCCTATCGTACAGATGGTTTCTACGAGTCGATAATCAATTGGGTGGATAGGCGGCATAACTGGAAGATTGAGAAAGAGATGATTTCTACCAGTCCAGGTGTCGTTTCTGCGGTTTCTTTGTTCGTGATGGCATTGTCAGAACCAGGAGACAAGATAATTATCCAGCCTCCGGTCTACTTTCCATTCTTTACCAGTATTAAAGGGTTGGGCAGGAAGATGGTTGAAAATCCGCTGATTATCAAGGACGGCAGGTATACCTTCGATTTTGAAAATCTTAAGAAAGGGATCGATGAAAATACTAAACTACTGATCCTGTGCAGTCCCCATAATCCGGGGGGGATGGTCTGGACAAAGGAAGAGCTCGAAGAGTTGTGCCGGATTTGTAACGAGAACGGCATATTCATTGTTTCGGACGAGATTCATGCTGACCTTGTTTTTTCAGGAAGTAAGCATATTCCAATCCCCATGGTTTCTGAGAATATTGCCATGAACAGTGCGGTATTGATGGCTGCCAGCAAGACTTTTAACGTTGCCGGACTCTCCTCTGCTTTTGTAATCATCCCGAATAAAAAAATCAGAGTAAAGTATGAGCAAATCCTAAATACGGTGCATATTCACAGCGGAAATATCTTTGGGAATATTGCTACGGAGGTTGCCCTTCGAGATGGTTACGACTGGCTTGATCAATTAATGGTTTATCTTGACGAGAATTATAAGTTCTTGGAGTCTTTCATCTCTGAAAGAATGCCTAAAGTCAAGATCATGAAGCCGGAAGCCACATTCCTCGTTTGGATGGAACTTACTGCGTATGGTTTGAGCGAAAAAGAGCTTGCCAAACGGCTGATCGACGCAGGAGTAGCATTGAATCATGGTAGCAGATTCGGAACAGGAGGGGATGGTTATTTCAGGTTAAATTTTGGTTGTCCCCGATCCGTTCTGAAGGAAGGCTTAATTAATATGGAGAAGGCGTTGCAGTAACAACTGCTTTTGAAAGTGAGCTGGTGATTTATTCAGGTTCTGAACATGTCACCGGCTCACTATTTTCTGGTGGGGAACAAGTCACCCGCTTACTAATTAAATCTTATTTTTTCAACTCCCAGCTGAACCCCTCTTTGGTATCTTTAATCTCAAAGCCCAATTCGGTAAGGCTGTTACGGATTTTGTCGGAAGTAGCCCACTCTTTGTTCTTCTTGGCTTCGACGCGCAGGTTCAGCAATAAATCGACCACCTTTTTTAAAATCTCCTGATCGGATCCTCCGGAAGCAGTTTCAGACTTGAATCCAAGGATATCGAAGGTAAAATCATGATAGAGCTGTTTCAAAAGTACGAGGTCTTGCGCGTTCACAGAGGCCTTGCCATCATTAACTGAATTGATCACTTTGACCCCGTCGAACAGATGGGCAATCAGTACAGGTGTGTTCAGATCGTCATTGATCGCTGCATAACACTTCTCTTTTAATGCCCCTACGTCCATCGAAGAATCTGCAGAGGGAATAAGTTCATCGAGAAGTGCAACGGCTTTGAGCAACCGTTCCAGACCCTTCTCAGCAGCCTGGAGTGCTTCATTCGAAAAATCGAGCGGACTGCGGTAATGCGCCTGCAAAATGAAAAATCGTATCGTAATTGGAGAATAGGCCTTTTCAAGCAGGGGATGAGTTCCAGAGAACAATTCGTTGAGTGTGATGAAATTCCCAAGCGACTTCCCCATTTTCTGACCGTTAATGGTGATCAGGTTGTTGTGCATCCAATAGCGGACTGTATCGTGTCCGAAGCAGGCCACACCTTGTGCAATCTCTGCCTCATGGTGAGGGAAGAGCAGATCAAGTCCTCCTCCGTGAATGTCAAAAGTTTCACCCAGGTATTTGGTACTCATGGCTGTACACTCGATATGCCAGCCCGGATATCCGGTACCCCACGGGGATGGCCAATTCATAATATGCCCTGATGAAGCCTTCTTCCAGACAGCAAAGTCAAGGCCCGATTTTTTCTCATTTTGGGAGTCAAGATCACGGGTATTGGTGTATAGATCCTCAATTTTCCTTCTGGATAATTTTCCGTAGTTATGAACTGAGGCATATTTCTCCACATCAAAATAGACCGAGCCATTGATCTCATAGGCAAACCCGGAATCAATCAGCTGCTGAACGGCAGCAATCTGCTCAATAATATGCCCGGAGGCTGAAGGCTCAATGCTGGGAGGCAAAACATTGAGCTGGGCCATATTTTGCCGGTAACTATTGGTATAAAGCTGAACGATTTCCATGGGCTCGAGCTCTTCCACCTTCGCCTTTTTGGCAATTTTATCCTCACCTTCATCGGCATCATTGACCAGGTGGCCAACGTCAGTGATATTCCGGATATAGCGCACTTTATATCCCAAATGGTTAAGGTACCGAAATAATACATCGAAGGTGATTGCAGGGCGCGAGTGACCAAGATGAGCCTCGCCATATACGGTGGGTCCGCATACATACATCCCTACATGACCGGGATTTAAAGGTTTGAAAATCTCTTTACTCCGGCTAAGGGTATTATAAATAATAAAATCGCTCATCTTTTTAATCTTTTCAAACTTGACCACAAAATTAAAAAAATTACGGCTCATTTACTTAAGGAATAAGGGCACATGTTAAAGTGCTGTTGGTTGATTGCAACTACCTTCTGGCCGCCCCATGTTAAAAGAGGATCACCCCCTTTAGATTAAAAAGATATTAATTAAGGGAAATTACCTCATTGTTCAATTTGATTATTTGAAATTTCATTTCTGAAAGATGAAATTGCCAGAAGACAGGTGCCAATAGCCAGTCGCATTTTTTCTTATCTTTGGTCCAAAACATCAAAGACCGATGAAGAAAATTTTTACAGGTATCATTATTCTGGCCTCCATATTGATCATCTCCTGTGGCAATGCCCAGGATAAACGTCCCATAGTAGTAATTAAGACTGAATTCGGTGAGATGAAGGTGGAGCTTTATAACGAGACCCCCAAACACCGCGATAATTTTCTCAAACTGGCTAAAGCCGGATATTTTGATGGGCTCCTTTTTCACAGGGTGATCAAGGATTTTATGATACAGGGGGGTGATCCGGATACCAAAAATGCAAAACCCGGACAGAAACTGGGGAACGGTGGCCCGGGATACGAGCTGGAAAAGGAGATTAATCCCAATATATTTCACAAAAAAGGGGCACTGGCAGCTGCCCGCGAAGGGGATCAGATCAATCCAGAAAAGAGATCTTCCGGCTCGCAATTTTATATCGTTCAGGGCGTGGTATTTCCGGCAAACAATATTGATGCGATTGAAGAGGAGGTGACCCAGAAATTAGCCCAAAATATTATGAATCAGCTTGCCCGGGCCAGCAGCGATTCTTTGATTTTCTACCAGAAAGCGGGAAACCACCGGGCTTTCGATAAACTGGTCACAAAACTGCAGGCTCAGGCTATGGGAAAGGCAAAGCAAACCCCTTTCAAATTGACCGAAAAACAAAAGGAGCTTTATACTACTGTCGGAGGAACTCCACACCTGGATGGCAATTATACTGTTTTTGGGGAAGTGATTGAAGGGTTGTCAGTTTTGGATGCTATTGCGGCTCAGCCCACAGGTCCTAATGACCGGCCGGTAAAGGATATCCGAATGGAGGTTAAGGTAATCAGGGAATAATACAATAGAGACGCGCGACCGTGCGTCTCTATTGTATTATTCCCGAAATCCCAGAAATATTTCAGCAATCCGGAGGTCTTCGGGAAAGGTAATCTTGATATTCTCGCGATTCCCCATTACCAGATGGACTGCTATTCCAGCTTGTTCAACGACTGATGCATCGTCTGTAAATTCGGGAATCCAAGGTTGTTTGTAACTCTCCTGAATCAGGGAAGCTTTAAAAACCTGGGGAGTCTGTACCAGGAAATAGCGTGACCTGTCAACGGGTACAGAAGTATTCATGGTTCCTTCGCGTACTGATTCATTGGCAGGAAGAACCGGAATCGCAGTTCCCATTATTTCGGCGCATTTGAAACAACGTTTGAGCGTCTCATGACTGACCAATGGCCGAACCCCGTCATGAATGGCAATTAAATCAGAATCATCCGCCATCGAGAGTCCGTTCTTCACAGATTGAAAGCGGGTGTCACCTCCGGCAGTCAACAGGTGCGGAAGATTAAAGTGATGCTGATGGCATAGTTCCTTCCAGTTATCAATCTCATCAGCCGGGAGTAGGACGATCAGTTGAATCGACGGGTCAAAATCGTGAAAATTCCGGATGGTATGCATCAGTACAGGAATACCTCTGACCCGCAGAAACTGTTTGGGTAATTCAGTTCCCATGCGTGATCCATTTCCTCCTGCGACGATAATACAACTTCTTCTCATCGATTTTTGATTTTTTATACAAAAATAGGGAACCATTCGACAGTTAGTTTCCCAATTTCAGTTATTTTTGATCTATGAAGGAGATACTCGGTTTTCTTAAAGATCTTGAAGCGAATAATACGCGTGATTGGTTCAATCTGAACAGGGAGAGGTACGAGGTGTCGCGTAAGAAATTTCTGACTGTCGCCGAGCTTCTGATCCACGAAATCCGGAAGTTCGATGAGGAAATTCCGGTGTTAAATCCCAAAGATTGTGTATTCCGGATTTTCCGCGATGTCCGCTTCTCGAATGACAAGCGACCCTTTAAAACTAATTTTGGGTGCTTTATCGCGCGTGGAGGACGGAATTTGGGATTTGCAGGCTATTATTTTCATTTGCAACCCGGAGAATGCTTCCTTTCCGGAGGAATTTACATGCCACCGCCTGAGCACCTTCAGGCTATCAGGCAAGAAATCTACTACCACCCGCAGGATTTTATCCAAATTATTGATAAAGATGATTTTAAAGCAACCTACACTCTCGATTATTCCGATAAATTAAAGAAAGCTCCCAAAGGGTATCCAAAAGAGTGGGAACACCTTGAACTGATAAAAAACCGCAGTTATGCAGTTGGCCACCCGGTCAAAGAGGAGGAGCTAATTGATTCAGATTTTATAGTCAAAGCGATTGAAATTTTTAAAATTATCTATCCGTTTAACAGGTACCTGAACCGGGCTATTGATGAGAATATCAATTCCTGATTTCCAGATTGGGCTGCTCATCATTTACGGCTTATTGTAAAGTCAAGGAATTTTTTGATACGATTTATTTGGATTGATTATTTGATTCTTGACCCAAATCCAACAAGAAAGTTATATATATTTTCGGGATTTTATAAAGATGGAGTATACAATATTTAAGGTTGTCCGGTTAAAAAATTCGTTTGGATTGCTTTTTTAAAAAGCTAACTTTGTGACCTTTAAATCTTATGTATGCCAGTTTTTGTCAAAACAAAATACCACCTTAAGTCGCTATGTTGCGGAAAACAGTTTGAAGATCAAAATTGGGAATTAAGTTGTCCGGATAACGATGGACCAGCGCTGATCAGGGCAATCTATGATGATAAGCAATTAGTTATAGATGAAACACTTCCCGGGTTGTATAAATTTTCCTCCTGGTTGCCTGTTTATAAGACCTTAAATGGTTCAGGTGCACCTGTCACTTTTAAAAGTATTGGCCTGGCAAAAGAATTAGGGTTAAAAAACCTCTACATTACCTTTAATGGTTACTGGCCCGAGAAGGGTGCAAATATGGAAACCGGAACTTTTAAGGAGTGTGAGGCTTATACTGTCTGTGCCCGGATTAACGGAAACCGTAATGGCGTCATGGTTGTTGCCTCAGCAGGCAATACTGCCCGGGCTTTCGCCAAAGTTTGTTCCGAAAATAAAATTCCCCTTTTGCTCTGTGTTCCGGAGGATAATTTAAATGCTATGTGGTTTGAAAAGGAAATTGATCCGTGTGTAAAACTGATCGCTGCCGAGTCAGGAGGGGATTATTTTGATGCCATTCATTTATCCAATTTGGTTTGTCAGATCAAGGGCTTTTATCCTGAAGGGGGATCAAAAAATGTTGCCCGGCGTGATGGGATGGGCACTACGGTTTTATCAGCCGTGTCAACGATAGGAACGATTCCCGATTACTATTTTCAGGCTATTGGCAGTGGTACCGGGGCAATCGCAGCATGGGAGGCAAACCTTCGGTTCCTCGAGGATGGAAGGTTTGGCTCGACAAAGATGAAACTGATGGTTTCTCAGAATTCCCCCTTTTTGCCGATTAAAGATGCCTGGGACGCTGGTTCGGGTGATATGCTACCGATCAATGATGAAGAAGCGAGGAAACAGGTTGAAGAGATAAATGCCAAGGTTTTATCCAATAGAAAACCCTCTTACGGCATCAAAGGGGGATTGTATGATGCAATGAAAGATGCCGGTGGTGAAGTGTTGGCAGTAACCAATCAGGAAGCAGAAGATGCAGCAAGGTTATTCACTGGCACAGAAGGTAACGATCTGGAGCCTGCAGCGGCTGTTGCAGTGGCTTCTTTGATTCAGGCGGTGAATTTGGGTAAATTGGATCTGGATGCCATAATTATGCTAAATATAACAGGGGGAGGTATTGAAAAATTTAAAAGTGAACATAAAATATTCTACCTGAAACCGCAAGTAGTATTCCCGCTTAATCCTGATCCTCAATCTGTTTACGAAAAAATTAAAATGCTGTTCTGATATTATTTAATTCTGAGACTTCAATCCTATAAGGTAACATCTATTGGAGTTCCCTAATAAATAAAGTAATCTAATCTTTATTATGAGTTTCGAATTTACTTTGCTTTTCTTAGTGCGTTTATTATCAGGCGTTTTTGCTCTAGCCTTAGTTTTAGCACTTTGGAAAAAGAGAAAGACAGACGGGGTAAATTTCATGATACTTTTTGAATTCGCGGCCTCCTTGTGGGCCATAAGCGAAAGTTTTGAACATGCAGCGACAAATTTTCAGGTCAAACTCCTCTGGTCACAGATCGGATACATCGGAGCCTCAACCACAACTCTTTTTTTCCTCTTTTTCACCCTGGCCTATACCCAGTCGAATAAGTTCACCAAACCGATGGCTATTGGGATATTTTTGTTGATCCCCTTTATTACCGTTTTGCTGGTTTTTACAAATTCATACCATCATCTGATCTGGGAAAAAGTTGATTTCTTTCCCTTGACCAATGAAAATGTTTACTATTATGGAAGTTGGTTTTGGATATATGCATTTTATGAGTATTTAATTTTGGGCACAGCAATAATTGTTCTGCTTGTGGGGACATTCAGGTTTTATAAAATCTATAAGGTTCAACTGATTTACCTGATTCTCGCCTCAATTATGCCACTGGTTACCAGTATTATGTATGTATTTAAGTTAATACCGGTTAAGGCGGATCTCACCCCCATTGTCCTCATTTTCTCGGGGATACTCTCGGCAATAGGGATTTACTTTCAACGAATGTTTGATGTGGTTCCTGTTGCCCGCCGGCAGACCATCAACAACTTATCGGACGGAGTTATCGTGATTGACATGGTCGACCGGATTGTAGATGTAAATCAGGCTTTTGGCAGAATCATCAATGCAGATAGGGATGTGCTTATCGGAAATCACTTCAAAAGGTTTAGCAACTTGTTTCTGGCCGATAGGCCTGAACATTCATCCGAAAGCGAATTTTTGACTGAAACTACTATCCGGACCAATGGTGGGATCAAACATTTTGAGGTAAAATACAGCCCGGTAACTAACAGTAAACGGCAGTTAATTGGCAGGATCTTTCTTCTCCATGATATATCTATCCGGAAAAAAGCGCTTGATGCGGCATTCGAATCAAATACCCTTTTACGGAATGAGATTGTTGAAAAGGAAAAATTGATTGCGGATCTTGATGCTTATGCCCGAACTGTAGCCCACGACCTTAAAAATCCGATCAGCGGAGTAATCGGGTTGACAGAGTTTATAAAGGAGGACATTCAGAATCAACAGGAAGAACAGGCTTTTGAGCTTCTTGACCTGCTTAACGAGCAGGGACATAAAATGATTAAGATTGTTGATGAGTTGTTGATGTTATCAAGGATCAGAAAAGAAGACATCAACCTGGAGGCTGTAGATATGTATTCAGTAGTCAATGAGGCGATTAAAAGACTTAGCCTCCTTGCTGAAGAGCGGAAGGCAACGTTCAGTTTGCCTGAAAAATGGCCAGTAGTATTAGGTCATCCGCAATGGATTGAAGAGGTTTGGGTCAATCTGCTAAGCAATGCCATTAAATATGGTGGAGACCCACCTAAGGTTGTAATGGGAAGTGAAGATTTGAATGATGGCCATTATCGTTTTTGGATTCAGGATAATGGGAATGGGCTTCCTTCCAAATCGTTTGAAAAATTATTCATTGATTTTGAACGGTTGGGTAAAAATAATGTGGAAGGGCATGGACTTGGACTCTCGATCACGAAGCGAATTATCGAGAAATTAGGGGGCCAGGTATTTGTATCAAGCGAAAATATTCCTGGAAAGGGGTGCATTTTCAGCTTTACTCTAAACGGATAAAATTGAAAATCTGGCATTCCGGGGGTCCAGTTCAAAAATTATTAAGGGCAGATAACCAAAGTTATCCACCCTATTTTTATTTCCAATTAAAATTAAACTAATCTTTATTTGACCAAAAATGACTGTCTGATGGGAGCAGCAGATTGATCAGCTCAGGTATGCGTTATTATTGATTTTATGGCTTTCGTTTTTCATCCGTTCCATTGGGCGATAAACGTAGGTCAAACCATATTCTCCAGCTCTCTCTCTTTTTAAATCATCAGGAAATTCGGAGAAATGTTCCTCTACCTCATTCCAGATATCAAGAATAATCTCGTCAGCCTCTTTTCTCAGATCGGCCACCTTTGTTGTCCACCTGGCTGTATTGCTCTGCAGGGTCTTTTGAAAATGGTAGGCATCGACAAATTGGTCAAATTTCACTTTTACAAGTGCAATGGAGGGATTGTATAATGGATTTCCTCCATGATTAACCCGTTTATGCTCACCTTCAATGATCTTCTTCCCCCACTCCAATACCTCAGAGTCCATAATCAGCGAAGGCGATTTTTTGTCACTAAAACCGTAAAACTCTCTTACTGAAGATTTCATGTCACCTCGCTGTATTGAAAAATTCAATACCTGAATGAAATGCGACAAATAGATTCTGGCCTTCCTTACAGTTTCGAGGTAAGCATTGCTGCTTTTCTCCTGCTGGGTTCTGGCGAGCTTATGATGAATAAGAGTCGTTTCAAAATTTGTATAAAATGCTCTGAGCCTGTTCAATGATTTTGCAGAAAAAGCGAGCTCCTCAGGATCTCTCTTCTGCCCCAGCATTATGGCTGTTTGAAGGGCCCTTAATCTTGCCTGATCCGTGTTCGGTAGTCTTCTG
>Ga0073936_10008524_pt1 | contig 12984 bp, 8 predicted proteins | sample AliMusrvi5mmetaG_FD_87041 | JGI IMG/M metagenome (GOLD analysis project Ga0073936, IMG submission 87041) | Freshwater lake bacterial and archeal communities from Alinen Mustajarvi, Finland, to study Microbial Dark Matter (Phase II) - Alinen... | ecosystem: Environmental > Aquatic > Freshwater >... | reverse complement strand
CTTCTGGATCAGCCAAAGCGCGGTAAGGAGAATGGTCACGTAGGCAATCAAGTGACGGACGCGTTCTCGCCCCCGGCGTTCTTCGTAGGCGCAGAGAATCAGCCAGAGGGCCCCCAGGCCGCAAACCATGCTGGTGAGGCCGAGCGCGTTTTTCTGGGTAGTGACTCCAATGAAGTAGGTAACCCCGGTGACCGGATCGTACTCTGAGCCAAGACCGGGATCGAGCAGGATGAGGAGCGCCGAAAGCGGCAGGAGGATGAATGCCACGCGGGCAAAGAATCGTTTTGTGGCCTCGAGCGGTTCTGAATCAGTGAGAATTACCAGGATCATCACAATGGACCCGATTCCCTTGACCCACCTCTTGAGAGCAACAAAGGGAAAATCGGACCACAGAATACTGATCAGGCAGAAAGCGACGAACACGAGGAGTGCACCATTCTTCGAGAAGAACCCCGCCACTTTGCGCGACCTGAAATTCAGCACCAGCAGTCCCGCGAGCATGAGGGCGCCATAGGCAGCCGCGTCAATGGGATTTCCTTCGGTGTACCTTGCGGCGACTTTGCCTCCGTGGCTGGCGTGCAACCAGACAGACACCTCGCGCGATCCCACGATCAGCATCCAGGCCACGGGGAGCCAGAGGGCCATCGACGTGTGCCGCTCAGGAGTGCGGGCCAGGTAGAAGAGCGCAGCGACAATGATTGCAAAGAGGATGACGACAATTGGCGACATGACGTGACCTATAAGATCAGCCGGCGCAGAGAGCGTGCCGCCGGCCTGGCGTGGTTGGTTGAGATGCTGTTGTCAATCGCGGTTTGACACTTCATTGCTGAAATCTCCACTTGCCTCTGAAACCGCTTGAATGGCGCCCACCCGCTTTGCACAGCGATTGACAGGGAGTTCTCCCTAATCAGTAACGTACTCCTCCGGGATAGCCTGGATGCCCAACAGGGCAGTTATCTTTCCCAGGTGGCAAGAAAGGCTGACCAGCAGGCCCATGAACCGGTGCTGCCCCAACAGGAGCGTAAACGGAAGAGCAACTGTATAAAGGGGGATGGCGATGAGCGATTTGACGACTTCTCGAGCGCCGAATGCCGGCGTCTTGACCTCCATTGCCCCGTTCAACAATCCTCTCCTCACAAAGTACATCCGCTTCCAACGGCTGGGGGCCACCACTTCAAAAACCTCACCATCCGCCGACCACATAAAGCTGTACCCCGCCTCAATCTTTCTGCGAAAGAAGTCCTTATCTTCGCCGGATTTGAATTCAGGGCGAAACGGCTCGGGATCGGCTTCGACCACGCGGTTTCTGAGCAACACGTTGCCGGTGCGGGTCTGGCGCCAGTCTATGGGCGTTCCTGTGGCCTTGACCCTGCGGTCAAGGAGATGACTCTTCCTGAGCCACGCCGGCGGGGTCTCATCGAAGTGGCGCAGGATGGGACCCAAAACCCCATCCACCTTGAACTCCCGGCAGGTGTTGAACATGGCCAGGAGCCAGGATGAAGTGGGAAATTCATCATCGTCGATAAAGGCGAGAAAGTCTCCATTTGCATGGGCCACAACTGCATTGCGCGCCGGGGCGATTCCTCTTCGGGGCTCAACCCAGTATTGAATGGGAACCGCGGAAGTTGAACGCACCTCGGCAACCGTGTCTTCGCCCGATCGGGTTTCGTCGTTGTCCACAACCACGATGGAATACGTAAACAAGCCGCCGGTCTGCTGCCGCGTCAACTCGTTCAATAGGCGCTTGAGCGGAAGAGGACGCTTGTAAGTGCAGATGCAAACGCAAATGTGCGACATAGACTCAGGAGCCTCGGCTACTACCTCCGTGCCTGCAAGAGGAGAACCCGCGTCGATGCGATCCTCTTGTATGCCGCGAGTGGTTTGCCGATCTTGGCTCATGGATGATTCATCCTCGCACTATCTCGACTCGCTTGTTGCCGCCCGCGAAGGTGCAGGAGTTGCTGCCGGCTGCTTTCTGCCAGTGAGGAACCGGGCAAGTCGCTGCATCTCTTCGCGCCTCCGAAAGGCGATGAATTCGCTTGACACCGGCCGCTCAACGCGCCGGAGCGCCGCCCACAGAAAGCCTGCGCCAAGGGCAAAGCCGCGCGCAAGGAATGGCCTTTTCGTCGATTGATAAGCCACGCGGAACAACTGCCACACGGGATGATTGCCGATAATGTAGTCGCGGCGTCCCTCGTTGAAGCGGGCCTTGAGGGGACTGGCCTGGGCCGTTCCCATGACGCGGTGGTGCAGGCTGAGCTTCCCGGTAAAGGTACGGGTCTTCCAGCCTTTCATCCGGGCTGCGACGCAGGCGATGGTGTCGATATTGCCGCCCTTTGAAGGAACGTAGCCGCCGATTGCTTCAAAGCACGCGCGGCGAAACAACTGGCAGGTTCCCTGTACCTCTTCGAGGCTCACGAACCGGAAATCGTAAACTTCGCCGGAGGCATCGGAGTTAGGCGTTCCCACCACGCCAAGCTCCGGGTCTTCGGCGAGTTTCTCAAGCAGGTACGCGAAGTAATCCTGTTCAAAGGTGATATCGGCATCGAGGTTGGCGACGGCTTCGTAGGGCAAGCCCGCGGCCTTTTGAAGTCCGGCGTTGACCGCATGCGCCTTGCCCGCGAAATTTCGCTCGGTCCGCTCGGGCATGCGCAACAATTCAATCCACGGGTGGACGGCCGCATAGCGCTGCACAATTTCGTCGGTGCCGTCGGTGGATCCATCGCTGACGATGACCCACTTCAACGGGATCGCCGTCTGCGCCACCACGGCCTGGATCGTCGACTCAATGAAGCGCGCTTCATTGCGAGCCGGGGTCACCAGGACGTAGGCGGGAAGCTTCAGCACGGCTGGACCTCGCTCTTTGGAGCAACGGAAGCAGCGAACTCAAGCACCTGCTCAACTACCCGGCCCTGCTGGTCAGATGTGAGGTGCGGGAACATGGGCAAGGAAACAATCTCTGCCGCCACACGCTCGGTTACTGGAAAATCGCCGGCCTTGTAATTCAGCGAGGTGTAGGCCTTCTGGAGATGCAGCGGAATGGGATAGTGAATGCCGGTGCCGATTCCCTGCTTCTTCAGGTGCTCAATCAATCCGTCGCGGTCGGCGGTTCTGATGACAAAGAGGTGATAGACGGCGCGGGACCGGTCTGGCTCGCCGACCAGCGTAATGGCGTCATGACCGGCCAGAAGGTGCCGGTACTCGGCTGCGCGCTCTCGGCGATTCTGATTCCATTTTGTAAGGTGCGGCAGCTTGACGTGGAGAAAGGCCGCCTGGATTGCATCGAGACGTCCGTTGTAGCCTTCCACATCGTGGTAGTACTTCTTGATCTGCCCGTGGTCTCGCAGCAGCTTGATTTTGGCGGCCACAGTGGGGTCTTTGGTGGTGGCCGCTCCGCCTTCGCCGCATGCTCCCAGGTTTTTGCCGGGATAAAAGCTGAACGCCGCGGCATGGCCCATCGACCCGGCTTTCATCCAGCGATTCTGCTGTGCCGAGAAATACTCTGCTCCATGCGCCTGGCAGGCGTCTTCAATCACTGTGAGCCCGTACTCGGCAGCCAGTTCCATGATGGGGTCCATGTCGGCCATTTGCCCGTAAAGGTGCACGGGTATTACGCCGGCCACGGGATGTCCGCTGCGCTTGCTGATGAGCTTGCCGGCTGCGTCGCGCGTGCACTGCTGTTGCAGATAGTGGCGCAGGCGCTCGACGGAGATGTTGCACGTGTGCTCGTCGATGTCTACGAATTCAGGAATGGCGCCGGCCTGGGAGATGGCTTCGGTAGTGGCGATAAACGTATTCGGAACCGTAAGCACCACAGAGCCGGGTTCAATTCCGCAGGCCATGATGGCGAACCGCAGCGCGTCGGTTCCGCTGCTGACGGCGATGGAATGGCTTGTCTCGCAGAAGGCTGCAAAAGCTTTTTCAAACTCCTCCACCGCGGAACCGCCGACAAAACCGGCGGTGTGAAGAGCCTGGGTGAGCGCGCTTACCAGTTCCTGCTCCAGTTCGACATGGGGAGTGACAAGATCGAGAAAAGGAATGGCGGCAGAAGCCGCTGCCAGAGCGGCCAGCGGCTGAATGCAGCGCAGAATTTTGGCGGGGTTTCCGGCCACGACAGCATTCGCAGGAACGTCCCTGGTAACAACGCTGCCCGCGCCCACGATGGCGTTTTCGCCGATGGTGACTTTCGAAAGGATGGTGGCTCCTGAACCGATGGAGGCACCCTTTTTGATCACGGTCCGCTCGACTTTCCAGTCGGCCTCGGTTTGCAGGCTCCCATCCGGCGTGGTGGCGCGAGGATAGCCATCGTTGATAAACATGACGCCGTGCCCGATAAAGACGTTGTCCTCAATGGCCACTCCCTCGCAGATGAAGGTGTGGCTTGAGATTTTGCAGCGATTCCCGACTGTGGCGTTCTTCTGAATCTCAACAAACGCGCCGATCTTTGTTTCGTCGCCAATGCGGCATCCGTACATGTTGATGAATTTGGAAAGGCGTACATCTCTTCCAAGGGCGACGTTGTCGGCGATGCAATTATTGGAATTCATAGGTGAACCAGAGACCCTTTCTCTTACCACGGTTCGCGAGCTTCTTGAACCACTTCGGCAATCCTGATCGCGACCAGCCCACCGGTGTTTGGATGCTTCCGGCCGTTGCATCCGCGGCATAAGTCGTTGAAATGAGGTCGTGATGTCTGGGCCTATGATATTCGGCGCATCGCGCGGAAGCAATCACACGATTGAGGCAGGCCAGTGAAACGGTAGTAGCAAACCAGGTTCTGAATGCCTGACGACGGTGCGAATCCGTAACTCGGCTTCCACAACGCCCAGCCGGAAGCTTATTTTGTCCCAGCTCCATAGCATCTGGCGGCGTTGAAGTTGAGCGGACTGCCTGCCCCGCCGTCCGAGCCGCCCATGATCGTCTGGTAGCAGACCTGCGCCGGATTTCCGTAACTGTGCCCCCTGGGGCCGGACCCTCCAGTTTGATCGGGCCCTATGGCGGGAAACGGCAGAGAACCCCACCACGACGGCATCCCGGGCAAATAGAAAGATGCCGGCAACGCGTGGGAAACACCGGCAGCCCACCGAATTGAGCCGTCGACGTTGTTGTAGTTTCCATGGAAGAAATTGGTCGCGGAGGTTCCCTCAAGATGACAGGGACCGGGCGCTCCATCGCAGCCCGAGCCTGTGCCCTTGTCCACGAACGATCCGTAGCCGAAAGACCACGCGAATGCGGAGTCAACGTAGCTTCGCGGGGCGGGATACTCGACCAGCGGCACTTGCGCCAGTTTGCGGTTGGCTCCGGTGAGAGATTGCATCTGCGCGCTGCCCACCAGGTTGCCGACAAAGCTGTTCAATGAGCCGAGATAGGATATCTGGATGGCCCGGGCGGCCTGGTAGCCGTAACGGCCATTGTTGCCGGAGCAGTCAACCTTTCCCCGTCCGCTCAGCGGGCTGCACACGCGGTTGGTTCCAACCACCCAGTTTCGAAACGCCGTAGTGTGGCTGGATGTGCCCCAGACCGGGTCCTCGTCAATCTCCGTAACCACGTTGCCTTCAAATAAATTGAATTGCGGATGGGCACCGTGAAAGCGGAATCCGCCAATCACCGCTTCGGGCGCGTCGGCGATGAACTCTCCCAACGTGTAGTTATAGGCAAAGACGTTGCCCGCGGCCCCGGTATCCAGTTCGAAGGATGCCCGTCCGCGCTCAATGATGTTGTTTTCAAATAGGCTGGCGCTGGTTTTGTAGGTGACGTGAATACCGGAGTCATGGAGCCCCGGCTTATGCAGATACGCATTGGAAAAATAGCTGTCGCGCACCTCGTCGCGGTAGCCCCAGAGCAACTCCACCATGTCTCCGTCTGTGTAGTTGGTTTCGACGCCCTTGATCCAGCAATACGCGCATCGCTTCATGCCGAAGCTGGCATCGTAGCCGGTGTTGTTGGCGTAGACTTGCAGATCTTCAACGCCGGCGCGATTCACGGCCATTTCAAAGGGAACCGCGATGGGACTGTTGGCGTAGGCGCTGTAAAGCGGGGGCGAAACAAGGATGGAGTCGCCACGAACGCCCGTGACTTCGACAATCTGCCCTCGGGCCATTGCCCCGGTCTTCGTCCAGCCGTCGCACCAGTCGCAATTTGCCTTGCTGCCCATGGACGATACGAAGGTGGGGTTGTTCAGTTCGGCGATTGCCAGGTACTTGCCGGGAGCGATGCGCGACGAGTGATCGACCATGATGCTGGTTGATCCGGCGGTGGCCCCGCTTACGATCCGGACCGGGTTGAACTGAACCGACTCGGAGCCCATGCTGACGACATATCCGCCTTTGCCGGTTGCGTTCAAAATCGTGCGGTTAGCGCCTGCGCCTCTCAGGGTGACGTTCGAGGGAATCACGATGGTCCCGGGGATGGAATACATGCCGGCCGCGAGAAAGACTGTCTGCCCGCGAGGACACGAACCGAGCGCCGCGTTAATCTGGGCGAGGCGTGCAACCGGAGTGAGGGTGGCGCAGAGTTTGGGTCGCGCCGGAATGCCGCCGACGCCTGCGTTCGACCAGCCGATGGCGCGGCTCGAATCGAGAATGGGCTTCCACGCCTGCCCCTGGCAACTGAGCGCAATCGCGAGCAATGCGAGAGGGAGCGAGACGGTAACTCTGCTGCTCATAGAATTTGACTCCGTCGCCGCCGCAGTGCGCATCGCAGTTTCTTGAAAGAACTAGCGACCGGCGAAGATGGTTTCGTAAGCCTTGAGGAGTTTCTTCTCTTCATGCTCCCAGGCCAGCACATCACGCACCCGGCTGCGGCCAAAAGCGCCCATTCTATCAGCCTTCTCAGGATCGTCGAGCAACTCCAGAATCTTCTCACCAAAATCGGCGGTATCGTTCTTCACGGCGTAAAGAGAAGCGTCGAGAGCGGAGTTGCGGCCCTCGGTGAGATCGAATTGCACTATCGGCTTGCCCATGGCCATGTATTCCATGATTTTAATCATGGTGGACTTGTCGTTCATGGCGTTGGGGCGATCGGGGTTCACGCAGACATTGGCGGTGGAGAGAATTGTAAACAGCGTCTGGTCGTCTACCCGCCCGGTGAAGGTGACGGTGCCATCGAGCCCCATGCTGCTGGATAGCTTGACCACTTCTTCCTGGTCGGGGCCGCCGCCGACAATCACGAATTGAATGTCGTTGCGGTTGCGCTTCTGGCAGAGATATTCGACCGATTCGAGAAGCAGGTCAAGCCCTTCCTGTTTGGCGATGACGCCGACATAAGCAACCAGAAATTTGCGGCCGTTCTTCCATTTTTCATTGGGCGGCAGGGTGCGGACACGGTTCGGATTTGGGCCAGTGCGCACAACGAAGACATGATCCGGCTGCATGCCGCCGCGCTCGATGGCGATGGAGCGGTACGACTCATTGGTCGCGATCGAGTAGTCGGCAATTTTGAAGGTCCAGCGCTCAAGCAGGACGAGCAGGCGCCAGAACGCGCCGCGCCGTGCGAACTTCGCTTCAAAGAGTTCCGGGCTGATGTCGTGGTGGTCAAAAACGAACCGCTTGCCAAAGATGTACTTGTAAAAGCCGCCGACCAGAAAAAGCATGTCGGGAGGATTGCAGGCCTGAATCACGTCAAAGCCCCGCGCGAAGAGGACCTTGATACTCAGAAGGAACTCCCAGAAGATTGCCGCGGAGTATTCAACCACGTAGCCCGCCTTGCCGCTTGCTTCGAGGGGCATCCAGTGGCGATAGATATGAATGCCTTCGATCACTTCATAGGAGGCGGTCGCATTTTTCCCTGTCGGGCAGATGACTGAAACTTCGTATCCGTTGCGCGCCAGCGCCGTGGCCTCAGACCACACGCGGCGGTCGAAAGGCACAGGCAGGTTTTCGACGATGATCAGCAGGCGGCGCGGCTTGGTTGCTGCGGGCTGCGCGTCGCGGCCAGGCGCAGGCCGGTTTGCGTCGATTAAGTTGGAGTCGTTCATCTTTCTCCTGGCAATGCCTTAGCTGAGAGTGTTGACATCGACGATCTGCTGACCGGGCTTGAACGACAGAGTCTTCGCCCAGCCGCGCGTGTCAACCACCAAATCGAATTGTCCACTTTCGGCAACGGATTTTGAAACCAGCATCCGGGTCAGTTTGGGAAGGTTTGAAAATGCGTAGCCCAGGTTCTGGCCCAGCAGCTTCGATGGGATGATTTGCGGATCGTAGATGGAAAGCTCATATCCCGCCTGCAGCAGTTTTCGGGCCAGGTCGATGTTCGGGCTCTCTCGCAAATCGTCGCTATTCGACTTGAAAGCGATGCCCAGCATGAGCACCTTGCTATGCGCCGAAAGACCCTTGACGCAGTTCTCAAAGAGGAAGTGCTTGTGGGCCTCATTGGACCGCAGCAGCGAGTCCACAAGGTGCGTATCCGCTCCGGCGTCGCTGGCGATGTACTGCAGCGCGCGAACGTCTTTGGGCAGGCAGGAGCCGCCAAACGCGCCGCCGGGCCGCAGGTAAGCCGGCGAAATGTTAAGGATGGTATCGGCAACAAAGATCTGGTGAACGGTTTTGGCGTTGATGCCCAGTTGAACGCACACGCGCCCAATCTCGTTTGCAAAAGCGGTCTTGACGGCGTGGAAGGTATTATCGACAAACTTGGTGAGTTCGGCTTCGCGGTAATGGGTATAGAAGCGAGGCGCCACAATCTGGGCGTTGAGTGCGTCAAGCCGCCGGCAAGGGCCGCCATCGCTGGTGCCGATGACGATCTTGGGCGGATGGAAATAGTCGTCGATGGCCACCGATTCACGCATGAACTCGGGACAATAGACGAGTTCAACCTTGTTTGAAGCCGCTCCCAACTGCTGCTCGAAGATGGGTTGAATCAGGTCTTCGGTGGTGCCGGGCCGCATGGTTGAGCGATAGACAACGGTCAGGGACTCCGGACGCGCTGTATCGATCATGGCAGCGATCTGCCGCGAGACCTCTGCGATGTAGGTCATGTTGTGCGAGCCATCAGGCGCGCTGGGCGTGCCGACGCACACAAAGGCCATCTCGCATGCATTGATGTGTGGCGCGGCGTTTTTGGTGGCGTGCAGCAGGCCTTTTGCCACCGCGGCCTCGATCAGTTCGCCGATGCCCGGCTCAGCGATGGGCGATTTGCCGGCGTTGACTGCCGCGATTTTTTCGTCGCTGACGTCGATGCCGAACACTTCGTGCCCTTCGCGGGTGAGACATGCAGCGGCGGTCAAACCAACATAGCCAAGGCCAAAAATTGCAATCTTCATGGCAGCCTTCCGTAGAAACCCAAGTTTTCATAGCCACCGAACGGAAAGTGGACGTTGGGTGGAAGACGGTTGTATTAAAAAGCGGCAAGTTAGCGCCGCTTCGCGGCGTGGCAAGTTGGCACGTTGGCGCCGAAGTCCAGTTCTCACGCAGACACTAAACCCGCATTCAAAAGGACGACATATCCAGAGGTTAACTAGAGATAGACCAGAGAACCCCTTTTGCTCAGCGATTCGCTGGCGGCTTCAAGCATCCTAACCACCCGCAACCCCGCGCAACCGTCATTGAACGCTTCTTTCCCGCTTGAAACACAATCCACAAAGTAGGTAAGCTCTTCGCGCAACGCTTCAACCTGTTCCAGGTGAGGCGACCACATATCGCCGGACCGGTAGTGCACCAGCAGGTTGTAAACGCCCTCCTGGTTATTAATCTGGACGCCCTTGTCGTAGACCTTGAGCTTTTCGTCGGCCTCCAGATCGTTCCATACCAACATTTTCTTTTCACCGCCGATGAGCGTGGTCCTCACCTTGACCGGCGAAAGCCAGTTCACGTTGATGTGAGCAATGGCATTCTCGGGGAAATAGAGGGTCATGAAGGCCACATCTTCGTGGGGGCTCATGTGCTTTTGACCGGTGGCTGAAACCGCTTCGGGGCTGGCCTTGATGAGGTAATCCATGATGGAGAGATCGTGCGGCGCAAGGTCCCACAGAACGTTGATGTCGTGCTGGAACAGCCCCAGGTTGACGCGCGTGGAGTCGTAGTAATAGAGCTTGCCCAGTGCATCTTCGTCTACCATCTGGCGGATTTTCTTCACGGCAGCGGTAAACAGGAAGGTGTGGTCCACCATGATCCTGAGGTTTTTTTGCCGCGCCAAGTTGATCAGTTCCTCACCCTGCGCGGCGGTGCTGGTGAAGGGCTTCTCAACGAATACATGCTTGCCGTTCATCAGCGCGGACTTGGCCAACTCATAGTGTGTCCATACGGGCGAAACGACGGCAATCGCGTCGATGTCGACGCGAGTGATAACCTCCATCGGGTCCGCGGTGACATGAATTTCGGGATAGGCCTTTTGGGCACGCTTGCGGGCGGCGGGGCTGATCTCAGCGATTGCGAGGACGTTGGAACCCTCAATCGCCGTGAGGTTCCTTACAATGTTTGGGCCCCAGTATCCGTAACCGATTACGCCGAAGTTCAAAGTCTTGCCGCCGTTCAGAACAACTGCCTGCTTCAGAGAGAATGCGTTGTGGTGGAGGAACTAGCCCGGCAAGAAAACGTTCAGAGGGAGCCGGCCCCAATCCCAATGCGCGCAAGCGCAGGACTCAATAGGCGCCAGTGCCTCGCAGCACGGCCAGTGGCGTAAGCATCATGATTTTGAAGTCGAGCCAGGGCGACCAGGATCTGGCGTATCTCAGATCGAGGCGCACCATTTCATCGAACTTGACGTGGCTTCGGCCCGAAACCTGCCATAACCCGGTGACGCCGGGTTTGAATTCCAAAACCCGCCGGCGGTGCCAGGTTTCATAGACGGCCACCTCGTAACGAACCGCGGGCCGGGGCCCAACCAGCGACATCTCGCCCTTCAGCACATTCATAAACTGCGGCAGTTCGTCCATGCTGGTTCTGCGCAGAAAACTGCCGACCCTGGTGATCCTCTTGTCGTTGGTGAGTTTGTAGACGCGGGGACCTTTGGGGTTGGAGTCTTCCTCGATCGCCCTGTCGGCAATCAACTCTGTAACGTACTGCTTGTGCACGCTGCGATCAATATCCGTATACATGGTCCGGAATTTGATCAGGATAAAAGGCTTGCCGTACTGTCCAACCCTGGTTTGGCTAAAAAAAATGGGCCCCTTAGAGGAGACCTTGATGGCAATGGCGATGATCCAAAAGAGCGGCGACAAGACAATCATCGCCAGCCCGCTTCCGAGCAGGTCGACGACCCGCTTGAGGAACAGCAGGAAACGCCGTCGCTTGCTGTTATTCAACAGGTCGGGGTACAGGGTGAGATTGATCGGATTCCCGGGCTTGCCGTGATCCCACTCGTCAGGAAAGAAGTGAAACGAGATGCTGACCTGATTCAGTTGGTCGAAGACCAGCGCGGCCCGAAGCGTGGCCTTGACCCTGGTCAGAATGGTGCTCAGGACTGCGTTCTTGTCGTTGGCCTCGAGCCCGGTGTAAATGACGCCCACCGTGGACCCGTCCTTATACCAGCCAACGATGTCTGTTCCGCGGCTCGATGCCAGCAGGGCAGAGGCAATATTGTTCAGAGTCGCTTCGCTCATTTCAGCGCTCTGGTTGTTGCCTGCCTCCAGGAGCATCAGCAGGAATGGTTCCTTGGAGCGCTCAGTGCGCTTGCGCTCAATGGCGATCATCCGCCTGAAGGAACTCTCACTCACTACCTCGTGTTCCGAAGCCGCCAAGGGCTCGAACGAACTGGCCGAAGTTCTATCCGTATTTTCACGAGACGGTTTCATAGCTTCTTCCCTTCCCGGCTTCGACCCTTCTTTCATGAGCTACCTCATCCAAGTCTAACCGGAGTTCCCCCCTGTATTCACTTCTCCAAACCACGGAGCAGCGCCTGCTGAGAGCCGGCGGCATACACTCAACGCCGACGACAACGCCGGGGCGGAATGCTGCACAACGGGCATCTTGCTACGCCCTTCTCTCGTCCAGACGGTGATTTCGCCTCCGCCGGCAGATATCGATTCGTCCTGTGGATTCCTCCCCACATATTACACTTCCGGGTACTGCTTCTTCGCCGCTTACAGCGCAAGTACCTTCCTGAACAACACATTACGGATGGCTCGGGAAGCCTAAACCGCGCTGGCGCATCCTACTTTTGCTTCCCTGCGTCAAAGGCCACACCGGCCTCGCAGGTCTAATTGGCCCAAGCACACGCACACAACCGGCACTGGCAGGCCCGGAAGAATGGCGTGCTTATGTGATCTTGATCATAGGCGAGCATGAAAGCGGAGCGGAATAGCCCAAAAGTGGTGATGGAATCACCCAACCGGTCTACCTGCCGGTGCCCTTTAGTGCCGATTTATGCGGTCCGGTTTTAAGTCCTGCCGATTCAGACTTGCCGACCGGAGAAAGGGTTGTGGTCTCAAGCCGAGGTCATCTCCTGGCCCTTGGCTTCCCTTCCCAGCAGGGCCAACCCGGCCAGCAGAAGCGCAACAACCACCACGGTAAAGGCCAGGACAGCGCGGTAGCTGCCGAAGCGCTCTGCGGCCAGGGCCTGCCCTTTGCCGTTCCAGGAGGTGATCAACCCACCCAATTGATAGGCGAGGCCCGGGGCGGTTGCCCTCACCGGCGCCGGTGAAAGCTCGGTGAGATAGGCCGGCACCACGCCCCATGCTCCCTGCACCATGAACTGCATCAGGACCGCGCCAATGCCCAGCGTGATGGCCGAGTGGCCGTAGGCATAGAGCGGAATTACAGGGATGGCCAGCAGCGCCGCGGCCATGATGGCCCGCTTGCGGCCCCATTTCTCAGACAGCGCGCCAAACACAAAGCCGCCGGCGATGGAGCCGAATCCGTAGAGGACGCCGATGAGCCCGATGGTCCGAGGATTGAGATGCGCCTGGACCGAGAGGAAGGTGGGATAGACATCCTGGGTGCCGTGGGAAAAGCTCATGAAGGCCGTCATCAACAGGATGAGAAAGAGAAAGGTGGGCAGAAAGGCCATGAGGTTATGGGGCACAACGGGCGCGGCGGAGCCGGCAGGCAT
>Ga0073936_10008518_pt1 | contig 12986 bp, 12 predicted proteins | sample AliMusrvi5mmetaG_FD_87041 | JGI IMG/M metagenome (GOLD analysis project Ga0073936, IMG submission 87041) | Freshwater lake bacterial and archeal communities from Alinen Mustajarvi, Finland, to study Microbial Dark Matter (Phase II) - Alinen... | ecosystem: Environmental > Aquatic > Freshwater >... | reverse complement strand
TAATAGCATCCAAGCACATACAAAGGCAATCGCACAAATCATTTTTCTTGTGATTCCCTTTGAGAAAGTCCAGCCATTTCCCTTTCTCGGCGACGTTCTCCTTTTGAAACCAATCTTGGACTCGTGTTTCGGAGGCCTTCTTTCGCTCGGAGTAGCCTTTATCGCCGCCGGCGGTACCCTTCGTCTTCTTCCCAGCGTGGACAAATCCAACGAAGGAGATACCGGGTAGAACTCTTTCGCGGATGGTAGCAAACAGGAGAATCTGCATGGATTTCATTGTAGGATTCTTGAAGGCCGGTTGGTTTTCCAGAAGGATTCGGTGAGCCGTTCGGAAGAGCTCTGCCCGCGCCGCCACGAATGTTTGAAGCGCCGTGTGAAGAACTCCCAGCTCGGTCTGAATTGCTTTCGTCACTTTTATTTTTTCAATCGGCAGGGAGAATTTCTTCCGAAGCTGTTCCACCAGATCCGATTTTTTAAGTTTCTTGAATTGCGAACCGGCGAGAATTCGGAGAACGGGAAGACCCGGAATTGTTTTCAGAAGATTTCCTGAGAGGTCCGAGAGAGGAGGATGGTCCGGCGGACAATGTTTCTTGCAGCGAATTGCTGTAGCGGCGCCAGCAGCGGCAAGATGCGTCCCCTTCTTCTTACAGGTTTCACAGAGAGCCACTTCCTTCTGTTTCGCCTCCTCGGAGGAAGATCCCGCGAGAAGATCGTAATTCTCCCAGCCGAGAATTTTCCATGGAGTCTCCAGGCCCGAACCCAAACCCGAACCCAAACCCGAACCCTTCTCCAGAAGGCACCAGGCCAAATTGCGAATTCCTATATCAAATGTTAATATCCTCTGGGATGTTAGCATTTCCTATAGTGATAAGGGGCCAGTTCTTAGACCAACGCGCCGCGAAGGCTATTGCGACCTCCCTCATATGCTGAGGTGCGACGAGTATTCGCCGGTAGCCGGGGGCTATGAGGAAGCATATATGTTCCGAATAATTCGGGAACCGTCTCCTTCCGTTCCATTCCAATTCCGCCAGGAGCGCCGGTGGAATCTCTGGAGCACACCGACCGCGTGCAGGATACAACATCCGAAGGAGGAGGGACCACTGTAGAGTCAAGTCCATAATTCGCCCCCATCTGTTTTCCAGCGATTACCCGATTCGCGTGAATGATTCCATCCCCATTGCGCTGCATCCAGCGTACCGTAGGATATTGCTTTTCAGCGGGAATATTACTCTCGCAATGAGGCTGGTAGTTCGTCACCAGACGACCGTCCGCCATTGGGGCCGGCCATCCAGGGAATCGGCTGTCGGGGGCAGGGATGGTCTGGCCAACTGCGACAGTTCGTATATCGACCGGTTTTGCGGACTGTACTTGTCCATAGAAGTTTGGGGTTGTAGGAAGGCGAAACAATTTTGAATCCATCCGTCTATCTTCTCTCTATGGGGAAAGAGATTCATATTAAGCAAGCTGGCCCAGAGAAATAGGAGTGCCTGTTGTAGTTCCTTCCACCAAGAAGGGACTGCCCCCATCCTTTCCTGTTTCAGTCGGTGTGGAAGTATTCTTCTCGGTTTCTCGCAACAGCCCAATTATGGCGGCCTTGTTCATTCTCTTTGTAGTCCGAAGGGACTTCTTCTCGGCCAGTGCGGCAATCTCGTCACGGGTCATAGAGTCGTAGTCGGGGCTTACAGGCGGAACGACGTTCGTGGCATCTTGCGGAATGGTCTCATCGGTCTCCTCAGCCTCTGTCGCAGTCACGGCGACCGACTCAATCACCGAGGCATAAAAGGCCTTGTCATCACCCTCTGTGGCGATTTCCTCAGAATCCTCGGCCTCAAGGGGCTCAGCCAACTTTACAGGGATGGGCGGCGGCGCACCCGAGCGCTGCTTCTCCATCTCCAGCTTGACTCTCAGATCAATTAGCACCGACTCAAGATAATTCATCTTGCGATCAGAATAGGCGATTCTGGAATAAAAATAAAATCCCACTGACCCAATCAGTAAAAGTATTACCGCGGTAAGAAACAGAGTTTCGCTCATTGGGACGGGTTCTGCTTCTTGACTGGTTTTTCAGACCGGGGCTTTCCCGCGGATAATCCGAACCGGTCCCAGATTGATTTTACACTGCTAACTCTACAGATTCCGGGCTTGATATCATACATGAATTTCAGAGTCTTATTTTTTCTCTCCTCCGCCGAACAACAGAGCCGCTGGACGGACTCGGGAGCGGACTCCACCAATTCAAATACGTGCGTACTTACAATACTTATAATGGAATCGCGGGTCCATAGCTGTCGCAGGAATCCCTCCGCCGTGCGAATTCCATCAGGAGGATTCGTAGAATGGAACAATTCATCATATAGAATGAGGCCCACTCCTTCCTCTGCCGTACGTTTCAGAACATTCGCCGCGAAGAAGACTTCGGATTCAAACATGGAGAGGCTTCCAGGACTATCCTGAAGGCAGAGGCCGGACGAAATCCACGATAATTTCTGAATTGTGAAATTCTCGGCAGGAGCAACTCCATACGCATGAGAGAGCAGGCAGCCCTGTAGGATTCCCCGTAGGAAGGACGATTTGCCACCTCCATTCGGTCCTGTCAAGACGGCGTGATGCGACTCTCCTGTAAAAGAGACGGTGGACGGAACGGCCACGGGTCCCAGAGAAATATCATTTATGTCGGTGGCAGTCAGAGTCGGTACCCCAGTACCGCCCATGATTAATTCACTCTTGTTGAGAAGAGGGGAACACGCAATTCTCCAGAGAATTTCAAATTCAGCGAATTCACTGAGAGCAATTCGGAATCTCTCAGGCTCTTCAATTAAAAGATGAATTGCTCTCCGAGGATCCGAGTCCAGCTGCCTCAACGAATTTTTATACATGAACCCAATTTGGAGACTCTTGAATTCCTCCTGAAATTCCAGGTAGAGTGTCCGTAGGCGAATAACCTTACCCCCATTCTCCAAAACATTCCTGTCAATCTTGTACAAATGATAGGCGCTCTGAATCGGCTGAATCAGTGATTGGGCGAATGAAAAAATCATGAAGGCACCCTGCAAAATACTTCTCGCCGAAAAGAGATCGGGGGTCTTCAATTTGAGCGGCTCGTTTCCATGTTTAACAAAGTCTATCGGGCTTCCAGACCAGAGCATCTTCATAATATCTCCATACTGCTCCGTGGAAATCGGCAATTTATACATGAATTTCAAAAATATATAGGGAATTATCCAGGCAATAAAGGGGACTACAATTGCCATGGCAGGGACAAGCCATACCTTGTAAAGGGACATTCCAAGAAGCATGTAGGGAACGAAATTCAGGCAGCGGAAGTAATCATCCTGGAAAGAGAGTTGCGACAGGGCCTCCTCCTGGAGTTCCTTCAAGTCCTCCGATTCCGGGGCAAGAAAGGACTCCAGGCTCTTCTCAATTTCCTCAATTTCCTTGAATTTCGCGTTGAAGCGCCCGATTATTTCAAAGGGGGCATTTGAAAAGGCCTCAATCGCATTTGTTCGGATAATATAACCCTTATCGGAAAGATTCAGGGCATTCTCCAGGGACTCGTTCAGAATGGGCTTTGTCTGTTTTAGACGGCATCCTAAAATATCATGTAGGGTATCAAGTCCCGCATCTTTTATCAGCGGCATGGATTCTAGTAGGGTGTGTGTTTGAATCATATTGTTTGGGGCGCGTAGTATCTAAACACTTATGGCTAATAGAACTCAGGGAGATGGAGTCATTAGAAAATATTCAAAAGCATATCAAGGGCATTTTGGCCTTGGAGGCGGTTGTATCCAAACCATCCACTACAGTATGTGCTTCCATTTTGGCGATGCGGGATTTGATTGAATTACAGAGTCATATCAAAACAGAATGGAGAAAGGCGCCCTCTGAATCCGGAGGCCAATATAGATTTAATTCAAATGTTGATAAAAAGCCCAATTTCAAAAATAGTCAAGATATACGACCGAGTCCGGTAAGACAGGTTCATAATGGGGATACTATGGCTACACCGCCCCCGATTCCGAAATACCAGAGTAAATTCAAGAATAGCACTCAGCCGGTTGATGATAAAATTCTGAATAATATTATCCTTTCCAAGCTCAATAAGTTCAGTCCGAAAACTTACACTGAAATCCGGGATTTTCTTTATCAGATTCTCGGTTCGGGTGAGCCGGATCTTCAGCAAATGATTCGCGATTTTATGAAACTCGTTTTCAAAAAGGCGGCGATTGAGGAGATTTTCTGCCCGCTCTATGCCAAACTTTTGTGCGAGATTTCGGCCCGCTACACGGTCATCCTCCAGGAGATGAATTTCCTACAGTCAAATTATCTGCTGATTTTTGACGATGTGCATGAATCCACTTCCAATGATTACAATGAATTCGTGGAGAGCCAGAAGAATAAGCAGTATCGGCTAGGCTATAGCCAGTTTCTCGCCGAGTTATCTGCCCTTGAAATCTTGGACCTGGGTCTTTTGAATTCAACCTTTCAGAAGATTCTAAAGAATATGTTACTCATCGGTGTGAAGGAGGATAAGAAGACCCTTATGGAAGAATACTGCGATTGCCTATTCCGAATGGCGAAGGTGTTGAAGAAGAAGACGGGGAAATTCTTCGTGTTGGCGCGGCAGACGGTGTATGAATCCAATAAGGAAACTCTGAATGAACTCATACAGAATTTCCAGACGTACCCGAGTGAGACGACAAAGACGCGGTTTATTTTGATGGATATCAAGGATATTCTTTCTGAATAATTTTTCTATGGGCATTGTAGAATGGCTAAGAAATCCAGACGCGCTACGAGACGCAGTGGCTCTAAACGCATTGTTGCCCGTGTATATGCCCCCGTAGGATTCGTGTTAAACTCTGCGGGCCACATTGTGAAGGGAGTTGCCTCCACTGCTGGAAAGATGGTTCGCCAGGGATTCCATGGCGTGCGTAAAATCGGAAACTCGGTGGCGAACAGCGCGAATAATATGATTAACCGGGTTACGCGCCGCAGACGCCGTAACTAAAAATTGAAAGGGGCGATACCAGCGGATAGCCCTTTAATTCAAATTAACCGGCATTCATAGAATGCCCAAGAATACCATTCGGAGTAAGAAGGAGTCTGGCAACCCGGGAGAGAATCCCCCGGGTCGCAAGAAGCCAACAAAGAATGTGCGTCGTGGAGGGGGGCAGCACGATGACGATGATGACAGCGTGGATAGTCATGGAAATATACGAGGGCTCATTTCCTATAGTGATGGGGAAGAGAGTGCCTCTATGCGATCGGATGACGTTCCTGTAAAGAAAACTCGTAAGGTGCCTGAAAAGGTGGCAGTGTTGCCGCGTACCAGAAGTCAGGCGAAAAAGGGTGCTGCCGTGCCGCCTCCTATAAGAGTCCCGTCATCTACCAGTCTGGCGTCATCCGTCGGTAGTAAGTCGGTAGTAAGTCCGAAGAAGGGGCGTACTCCGAAGGAGGAGGAGCTGATGGAGATTGAGTCGGAAGAGGAAGAGTCTGAGGAGGAATACACTGATGAGGACGATGAAACCGACGATGATGACGAGGATGAAGAGGAGTATAAGCCGAAGTCAAAGCGTGGCCCTGCCGAAATCAGTATTAGTTTCGGTGGAATGGGGGCGGAGGATGCCCAGGAGCGCCTAATACCGAAACGGCATAATATGAAGAAGGAGAGCGAAATCACCAATAAATTCGTGAAACTTATTACGGAACCGCGCGACGAAGGTGGTATTGACGAACAGATTGACCAATTCAACTCGCTGCCCGCCGATAAACAGAAGCAGCTTGTCGCAAGTCTGGAGAGACGTCCTGCTGTGGCCGAGGAGAACATGATGTTCAAGATTCTCACGATGAATCTTTCTGCCGAGACACAGGGTATCGTGCTCTCAAAATACAATGCCCTACAGGGAATGGACCCGTCTTCTGGGGAATATTATAAGCATAGAGCATGGCTGGAGAAGCTGACTTCACTCCCTCTTGGAATCTACAAGGAAATGCCGGTTAAATTGGAGGATGGCCCGGATTCTTGTGGGGCTTTTATGGAGCGGGCGCGGAAGCATCTTGGAGAGGCGATTTATGGACAGGATGAGTCAAAGCTACAGATTCTTCAATTCATCGCGTCCAAGATTGCGAATTCCGGGGCGCGCGGCCTGAGTTTGCTCCTTCTCGGACCTCCTGGTATTGGAAAGACGAGTTTGATTAAGAATGGTATCGCGAAAGCTCTGAACTGGCCCTTCCAATTCATCTCGCTAGGTGGTGATTCGGATGCCACGACTTATACGGGGCACCAGATGGTCTATGAGGGGTCGCACGCAGGAAAGATTGTGAACTCGCTGGCTACCGCGAAGAGTATGTCAATGGTTCTGATGTTTGACGAGCTGGACAAGATTTCCGCCACACCGAAGGGCGAGGAGGTCCAGAATCTCCTCATCCATATGACGGATTCCGTACAGAACTGCGAATTTGAGGACAAGTATCTTTCGGGTATCCCCCTGGACTTGAGCCGCACGATGTTCGTTTTCTCTGGAAATGATATCAATAAGATTGACAAGGTGCTCCTTGACCGAATGATTGTGATTCAGCTGGAGGGCTATGAGAAGAAGGAAAAGCTTGTGATTGCCGAGAGCTTTCTGTTGCCATCGGCACTGAAGGATGTGAATCTCCAGGAGAAGATGTCAATTGGAAAGGATGTGCTGGAGCATATTATTGCGGAGTATGCGAGCAAGGAGGCGGGAGTTCGCGAGCTGAAGCGGTGTATTGAGCAGATTACCCAGAAAGTGAATATGCTGCGAATCTTCAATACGAAGGACCTGCCTTTCCATATTGCCGATTTCCAGCTCCCGTTTGTGGTGAAGAAGCATCATGTAGATCTGTTTCTCAAGAAGAATGAGCCAAAGATTGACATTTCGGTACAGCAGATGTACATGTAAGCTAAGCTAAGCTTTTTTAAGCTTTTTGGAAAAAAGCTTGGCAAAAAAATTAAAGGTCTGCGACGCAGGAAGTTCTAACAATCTCTAACATATCTGGGTTTTTGCCAAGCTTTTTTCCAAAAAGCTTAAAAAAGCTTAGCTTATTATGCCTCCTTATAACCTTCATCTTCATTGCGCTCTTCAAAGTATTGTAGTATACTATCCAACATAGCCTGTGGGCAGTCCTTTGTAGGTACTAATAAGCCATCATTGTTCTTAGTAATATGTATTTCGGGGTTGTATTGGTTATCAACTAATATACACCAGCGCTCCTGATACTTACGATTCTTCTTAGACCCGTGAAAATAATGTCTAATAACACCAGGTACATAGCCTAAGCGGAGCTGGTTTGCCTTTGATTCAAAATCATTAATAGACTGTTTGTACTCATCGGTTGTATTAATATTGATACTCTTTTTTCCATTACCAATAAAAGAAAAGCTCATGTTGTGGTCGCCTGAACCCAAAATACTCAAATCGTACAAACCACCCATCTTATCATAGGCTTTACGGGTGCATGCCCAAGCAAATCCAGGATGCCACATGTTTACACCAGTGCCACCATAAAGACTTTTCTTGCTATACTGAAATCCGAAACTGGGAAAAATAGACATGGCGTTGTGCCGTTTGTCCATATCAACCGCATGGCTGAAAAGCTGGACCACATCTCTTGAGCCATTTAGAACTTTGAGAGCGTCAAGTGCCCAACAAGTATTCTCAAATTCAATATCTGCATCAATCCATGCCACGGCTTTCCATGTTTTGGGTAGTAACTTTTTTACACCAATATTAACCATGTTTTCTTTGTGCCATAATGGAACTGTTCCACGTAGCTGTAGGTGTCTTTTGTTTTTTGGGTCTGTTACATAGTATTGTTGGTTGCCATATGCTAACTCTACAATGTATAAAATGATGTTTTCCTCAAATTCCATACGGGCAATAAACTCACGTGCTAAAATATATCGGCGCGCAAACTGACAGGGGTTTGAAATAACAGCAATTACATGAAGCTTGTCTAATAATGGTTCATTATTGATAATAGCCTGTTTAATTTCATCAATTGATATCTTATTAATATCAATCTCTATTCCGTTAATAATTGTCATTCCCTATAATTAGAAAAGAAGATTTCTTAGGTTGGAAATAATGATTTCCAATCCTGTAATAATGAGTTCTTACAATTAGAACTTCACAAATTTCTACTTAGTTATCTGTTCGTAAAGCGAACATCACAGTGGAGAGTTTGTAATCTTCGGTATGATGTTTTCTCATTTCTTTTTACTAAAAGTGTCCGTTTAAAATGCCAATCGGTCTAAGAGTTCGCAAACTGCCGAATCTGTTTCTTCAAGAGGGTGTCGCTATCCTTCTCAGAAACATTCACACCAAATAGTTCCGTATCTTGACGCTGCCGTTCTGCCATACTGTTTAATAGCTTTGATTCAATTTCCTTTACGGCCGCCGTATTGGAGGGCCTGTCGGGGCACGTACCAGCCTTATTTTGCCGCCGTCTGGAGCATATTATCATTTCTGTTTGGGTTAAAGATTTTTATGTCAAATCTTTTAGAAATGATAACCGCACGAAATATTACGAATGCTAACATCTCCACAGACCTACAGAACATTCCGATTGACACCAACGAGTTTTATGAAGTTCCTGGAAAGGAGCACTATGGGCTTCTAAGTTATTTGGCAACGATGTTCTCTGACTCCACAATCATTGATATTGGAACTCACATGGGCTCCTCGGCTCTTGCCCTAAGTGTAAATCCCACGAACACAATCTACTCCTTTGACATTACTCGCAAGACGCCCCTTTCAGATTTGCCCAATGTGAATTTTGAGATTGTGGATCTTTGGAATCCTGTGACCCTCGCCTTCTGGGCTCCCATCGTTCTCGGCTCCTCACTCATTGTCTTGGATATCGATCCGCATTCAGGCAATCCTGAATATGAGTTTTACTTGTGGCTCAAAGAAAATGACTACAAGGGACTCCTTTTCTGCGATGATATTCACTATTTCAAGGAAATGCGCGATAATTTCTGGTTCAAGGTGCCTCACTCCGAAAAGATTGATATTACTGCTATAGGACACTGGTCGGGCTCAGGCATCATTTCATTTCAGCCGAGACCGGAACTGGTCTGGGAGACCTATGCGGGTCTTCAAACGATAGGTACCGCGGCACCTGTAAGCCCTTGGACCGTAGTCACCGCTTACTTTGACTTGACAAAGATGCCTGACGCCACTGCCGCAATCAATGCCAGAGACCGAAAGCATTATTTGGAGAGTGCGGCAACCACCATGAATCTGGATCAGAATCTCGTCATCTTCTGCGAAGAGGATATGCTGGAAGAACTCAAGGCGCTTCGCCCTGCCCGTCTCCTGGAGAAGACGCGTTTCTACACTGTGGATTTTGAGGACCTACCCATGACAAAATACCGCGTCAAGATTGCGGAGAATCGGCTAAGACAGTCCTATGCGCCCGATCCGAGAAACACTCCCTCCTATTATCTCCTTTGTATGGCGCGCTACGCCCTTTTGAAGCGTGTAATGGAGGAGAATCCGTTCGGATCCACGCATTTTTCCTGGCTGAATCTCTGTATTGAGCGAATGGGCTTCAGCAATATTGTTCATTTGGAGGAGGTCTACAGTGCCCCCCCTCGTGACAAGGTTTCAACAACCTACATTGACTATTTATCCAAGGAGTTCATCCAGAATCTCCCTGAATATTTCAAGTTCCGCAGATGTACGCTCTGTAGCGGATTCTTCACAGGAAAAAAGGAATACTTCATGGAATTTTGTAATCGTATTGAAGAACAATTCATGGAGTATCTGGAGGCTGGCTATGGCCACGCGGATGAGCAGCTCTACAGCCCCGTGTATTTCAAGTATCCTGAGCTGTTTGACCTATACTACGGAGACTACCAACAGATGGTCACGAACTATCGTTTCACCTATGAAAATCCGGGCATTACTCTGGGTCTCGTAATTCCGAAGTCCGCGGCAGCTGGCGATTGGATAACGTGCTTGAATGCCTGTAAATTTCTCTGGACATCTCATGAACAGGGAAAAATAGTTTTATCGCCGACTAATGTGGAGATCTGTAAGAGCTTCTATGAAAGGGCTTTGATATCTACTATGGCGACTATTTAAGCTTTTTGGGAAAAAGCTTGGCAAAAACCCAGACCTGTTAGAGTGTCTATAGATTCTCTAAGCTTTTTGGGAAAAAGCTTGGCAAAAATAAGCTTTTTGGAAAAAAGCTTGGCAAAAAGATTAAAGGTCTGCGACGCAGGAATTTATAATATAAACTATTGGAAATTGTTTATATTATATTGCTATTTGTAAAAGTTTATAGGGTTCCTGCGTCGCAGACCTTTAATAAGCTTTTTGGAAAAAAGCTTGGCAAAAATCCAGACCAATATAGAATTTCCTGCGTCGCAGACCTTTAATTTTTTTGCCAAGCTTTTTTCCAAAAAAGCTTAAGCTTGGCAAAAATCCAGACATGTTAGAGATTGTTAGAACTTCCTGCGTCGCAGACCTTTAATTTTTTGCCAAGCTTTTTTTTAAAAAGCTTATTTTTGCCAAACTTTTTTTTAAAAAGTTTAAGCTTATAGATATGGCCTTCCCACCGCCCGCCCCTCATGTCCTGGCGATTGCCACAAATCCCATAGAGGCGTTTTTCGGGTCATTCAATACGAATACATACTTCATCGGCATGATGATGATTCTTCTAAACTTGGGAGGTCGTCACTTGGCCACGAGTCTTACACCGGAACAGGACAGGGCTTTTCAACATCCCTGGGTTCGTCGCACCCTCCTATTTGTTGTAATTTTCGTGGCAACTCGTAATATATTTACCGCCTTCTGGATGTCAATCAGTATCATTCTCATTTTAGGATATCTCTCAAACGAATCCAGCAGATTTTATGTATTTGGAAAGCCGCTGGATGCTCCCCCTTTGAGCCCGAACCCCGAAGGCCTCAACGCCGAGGAGAACGAGATTTTCAAGAAGCTCCATGAGAAATCAAAGCGGTTTGAAGAGCACTTCAAAAAGCCGAAGGATGTCGTTGTACCCTATCAGGAAGTCTTTACGAATTCATATGTTGCGGCGATGTCGTCTCTGTAACAGGCGTAGCATTATCGCGTATATCATGCCGGCACGTCGGGCACTGGGTGCTTCTCTGATACCAAGTATCAATACAATCTATATGAAAGATGTGGTTACATCCACGAAGTTTCCGAACAACATTTCCAATTACGATTACATCTTGACAAATCGCACATGGAGATTCGGACGGCCCGATGGTTTGATATACCATTGACCCTCGTTCAACCTGGTCAAGCGAAGGGCTAATCAGAATCGCATCCATAAATCCAGCTGGAATTCCCATAGCATTATTAAAAAGGGTATCAAGCGCCCCCTGTATATAAACTGTTGAAAAGTTGGCCATATTCCGACCCGGCATCTGATTTGTAAAGTTATTCGCATTATTCCGGTTTGCTGCTATCGTGCGATAGGCATACTGATTATTTGAGAAAGTGTCAAACCGGCCTCTCATTTCTCCCTGAACGTATTGGAATACATCCTGAATACCGCGAAATCGGCCGGCATCATACAGAAGGGCGGGAAAATGTGTATGGAGTTCATTTAATATGGGGGAGTTTCCATAGGGCCCTGTAGGAGCCACGTATGGATTCGGCATACCGGCGGCGTACGGGTTGTAAAACGGCTGCATCTAAAAATTGAAGTAAAATCGGGTTAAGGTGTCTTTTATAAGACTTACTCAGCATGGGTGATTTACAAATGGGAGGCATTGTGAATATGGGCATGACCTGTTACGCCAATGCCGTCCTACAGGCATTTCGTCATTGTAAGAAAATTCCGTGGATTTGTAAAGAGGAACGATATTCCACGCTATTCAAAAAGAACCCTGACGCCATGCGCGATAGCCAACAGCGACTGTTCAAATCATTCTCAAATGTCACCCAGCTTCTGGAGCAGTGTAAGCATAAACAGAGCGTCCGCCCCGCCGATTTCTGGGGGAAGTTTCACCAGTGTATTCGGGTTCATTCCTTCGGAACATTTGAGAAATTCACCAGTAAGATGTGCCACGATAGCCACGAATTCTACATGTGTATGTTGGATATTCTCCATGAGGCCACGGCTCAAGAGGTGGAAATGCGTATTCTGCGCCCGGCGCCCGTCACAGAAACCGATAAACATTGTACGCAGGCTCTTACCGCATGGAAGCAGCAATTCAGCAAGACCTACAGTCCCTTCGTGGATCTCTTCTATGGCCTCTATCATTTCGTCGTGACATGTAAGGGCTGCGGGAAGGAGTCGCATCGCTGGGAGCCTTTCACAGAGCTGAAGGGCGTGCCCACGGGATCCGATGCCAACCTTGAATCTATGATTAATGAGGAGTTTAGTCCGGTAACTATCGCTGATTATGACTGTGAGTCCTGCCGACCGACCAGAAAGGAGGCCGTACAGACGGTCTCTATCTGGAGACTTCCGCAGTATCTCATTGTACATCTCAAGCGTTTCAGTTCGGATGGAAGAAAGATTCGTACTCGGCTGACCCCGCTCATCCTTATGGGCGAGGGACTCGTGTCATTTAAGCAATTCTTCTCTAAAGAGTCACCCGAATACAATGAGAAACAGCCTTATAAGCTGATTTCCATAGTAGATCATCACGGGAGTGCAAATGGGGGGCATTACACGGCACAGTGCCGGTCTGTCGCCGATACTACGAAATGGAATCTGTATGATGATGACAACTGTCATCCGATTCCGAATCCGACGTTTGGGGAGAGTTCGTATATGTTGTGGTTTGAGCGCGTCTAAGCTTTTTAAAAAAAGCTTGGCAAAAAGAGCTTTTTAAAAAAAGCTTGGCAAAAAGAGCTTTTTAAAAAAAAGCTTGGCAAAAAGAGCTTTTTAAAAAAAGCTTGGCAAAAAAATTAAAGGTCTGCGACGCAGGAAGTTCTAACAATCTCTAACATATCTGGGTTTTTGCCAAGCTT
>Ga0073936_10008512_pt1 | contig 12990 bp, 6 predicted proteins | sample AliMusrvi5mmetaG_FD_87041 | JGI IMG/M metagenome (GOLD analysis project Ga0073936, IMG submission 87041) | Freshwater lake bacterial and archeal communities from Alinen Mustajarvi, Finland, to study Microbial Dark Matter (Phase II) - Alinen... | ecosystem: Environmental > Aquatic > Freshwater >... | reverse complement strand
GTCTGGAATAGGTTAATATATAGCCGTTTACAATATTTTATTATGAATTTATCTACCTACGATTCCCATAAAAAACAGCTATGATATTTGTTACCGGCGGAACCGGAATGGTTGGTGCCCATTTAATCTATGAACTGGTGCTTAAAGGGGAGAAAGTTCGTGCCCTTAAACGTTCCGGCAGCAGCCTGCAACGGACCGAAAAGATATTTGCCTTTTACTGCCATGACCCGCAGCCTCTCATTCAAAAGATCGAATGGGTTGAAGGTGATCTGCTGGATAAAGAAGGGCTTCGCGAACTCTTAAACGGGGTGGATCAGATTTATCATGCTGCGGCAATTATCTCATTTGATTCGCGGGAAAGGGAGGTTATCATTCATAATAATTGCGAAGGGACAGCTAATCTGGCTGATCTGGCAATCTCGATGGGAATTCAGCGTTTTTGCCATGTAAGCTCAATAGCCGCCATTGGTTCCCCTCCTGAGGGGATTGAAGCCAGCGAAGATCATCCCTGGCGTAACTCACGGGACCACTCCGCTTACAGTGAAAGTAAATACCTTTCGGAAATGGAAGTTTGGCGGGCAATTTTACAAGGATTGAACGCCGTAATCGTGAACCCATCGGTAATTATTGGCCCCGGTGACTGGAAATCGGGAAGTTCGCTGGTATTTTCGAAGGTCTGGCATGGACTAAAATTTTACACCAAAGGGGGTACCGGATTTGTCGATGTGCGCGATGTAACTTCAGCCATGCAGCTTCTAATGGCAAAGGAAACCTGGGAAACGGTTAAGAATCAGAGATATATTTTGAGTGCCGAAAATCTTACTTTCCGTGAATTCTTTAATCAGATTGCAGATAATCTCCGGATGAGCCGTCCTAAAATCTTAGCAGGAAAAACGTTGCTGAAAATTGCCTGGCGATTTTTTGCCCTTTTAAAACTCCTAACCGGAATTAAACCAGCCATCACCCGGGAAACAGCCAGGAGCGCCTGTAAATTAAGTTATTATGATGGCTCTAAAATCTGCCGGACCATTGGATTCAAATATACTCCGGCTGAGGTTTCAATCCGTCAGCTCTCCCTGATTTTTCTGAAAGATCATAAATAGTCCTTATGTATTTAACCATCCTTCCCATTTTTTAAAAGAATATGATCAAAAATACCAATAGAACCAACCCTGGTACAGTACTTCTTTTTTCTGTAATTCTCCTGTTGTTTTTTGGGGGATCTTCCTGTGGAAACCAGTCTGGTGAGAAGATAGAGAAGCAGGTCTCCGGATTTCTGAATAAATCAACAGAAGATGATTCGGAGAGTTTTGAATCACAAGGGGTAAATGGCTTGCTGATATCGCCTAAAAATCCCCGTCCGGGAGAGGTTTTCCACGTACTGGCAACTGGTGGGAAAAGTATCCTAAAGGCTCAGATAGCAGTAAGTGGTGTTTCCGGTTCAGTTGAGTGCAGGAAAAGCAGAAACGGGAATGGATTACCCTACTGGAAAATTGATGAGTTCATTGCCGGTACAGAAGGTAAATATGATGTTAGTTTGTTGATTGATAATGTAAAGATTAAGAATCTTGGTTTCGTAATCTCATCTAAACCATCCTTGACTTCCTCCAAAGCGATCTGGCAAAGTGAACTATCCTGGAGCGCTGAAACAGAAGCCCTCTATTCGGCATGGATAAATGCACTTTTTTATGATGCTGACGAAAGTGCCTCATGGACATCGCTTCATGCTGTGATGCAAAACGGCGACCGAAATTTTCTTTACAATCATCTATCCCTCGATGAGGATAATCCTGCCGGAAAGACCCGGATTATCATGCAGCCCGACTGTGCCGATAACCCGTTTTGTCTCCGGGCCTATTTTGCCTGGAAACTCGGTCTTCCGTTTGGGTACCATGAATGCGATCGTGGCGCACTTGGCCGGAATCCCAAAACAGGGAGATGGATCACCAATGATTCTCAATCCTCAAAAACCAACCCGGTTCCGGCGTTCAATTCATTCCTGAGAAGGGTAATGGATGGTGTCCACTCGGGAACTGCCAGAACGGCACTTCGTGATGAAAGCTCCGATTACTATCCTGTTCCGTTAACCAGAAGTGCATTACGTCCGGGCGTAGTTTTTGCTGATCCATATGGTCACACGTTAACCCTTGTAAAGTGGATTCCTCAATCTTCTGGCAAACCAGGCACGCTTCTTTCCGTTGACGCACAACCGGATGGTACAGTTGCAATTAAACGATTCTGGAAAGGAAACTTTTTGTTTACCACCACGGGAGTAATCGGCGAACCTGGCTTCAAAGCATTCCGCCCGATCATCCGGAAAGGGGGACAATCCATTCTGTTAAGTAATAGTGAAATATCGGCAGATACCGGATTAACCGGCTTTTCACTTCAGCAAAAAGGGTTGACCGGTGATTCGTTTTATCATACTATGGACCGGAATATTAACCCGAAACCTCTTGATCCTGAAACTGCTTTGCTCGATTTGATCCAGGCGCTCTACGAACAACTTTTAGTAAGAGTTACCTCCGTAAATGTCGGGGAGAATTATATGAAATCACATCCCGGGGCAATTGTCCCGATGCCATCGAGTGCTGCAGGTGTTTTCCAGACAGGTGGCCAATGGGAAGACTTCTCAACCCCGAACCGCGATCTGAGACTCCTGATTGCAATGGATGCGGTACTCGATTTTCCGGATAAGATAGTCCGATCTCCGGAGGACTTCAAGATGTCAATACTACAATCTCCGGAGAAGGTTAAGAAAAATCTGGATGCCCTCTTATCCCGAAAATTGTCTGAACTTTCGATCACCTACACCCGCACAAATGGTTCAGAACAAAAGCTCACAATTGCCGATATTTTACAACGAAGGGAAGCGTTTGAAATCGGATATAACCCGAATGACGGGATTGAGATCCGTTGGGGAGCACCCGAAAACAGTGAGGAACGATCATCTTGTCACCGCCATGTGCCACCAGGCCAGATGCAGACCATGCGGTCAGTTCGTACCTGGTTTAATAAGAGGTTGCACCCGCCAACATAAAATTGTCGCTTCTGAATTTCCGGGAATCTATCTGGTAATTATTAAAGCACTGACTGAAAAGGACTTAAACTCCGGAAATTAGGATGAGGGTGCCTAACAAGTCAGTATTAACCGCAAAGTGCGCCAGGAAAGCCCAAAGTACGCAATGTTTGATTATTGATTTGATGATATTTGTAACATTTAGGAGATTCCTCCGCGACCTTTGCAGTTTATTTTTTCCTGGAATAATAGCGTTAAGTTAAATGCCTGGTCCAAATATCCCAACTAATAATTAGTCCCCCCTCACTGCGGGTGAAAGAAACTCCTAACATTGAAGGCCTGCGTTTCAAGTTACAATAATAAGCTGGCTGGTAATTCCATATTTCGAAAACTTTGTTTTACCCAAGGAGCTACCACTAAAATTTGTATTTTTACCCGGATTAACTCCACGAATAGGCCGGATCTTGATCTGCCTTAACTGATGAAACTCAAATTTTCGAAAACTTACTAATAATAAACATAGAGAACCTTTCGGAGCGCTTTTCAGTCCTCTGAATTCTGATCTCCCTGGAGGTATGCCCTTGTTAAAAATTATTAATTATGAAACTGATTTCTATCGTATTAGCTTCTTTTTGCTATTTTTCAGTCGCAGGACAACCTCAGTCAGATTTATCACATTGGCATAGAGAACAATTGGCATCCGGAATCGATTGGCTGACTGAGAAAGCCGAAGCCAAAACTAACCTTTACCAAACTGATGATGGCAAACTAGTATTCAGTAACGGATTGGTTGCCAGAACTTTTGCATTAGTACCCAACGGGGCAACTATTGTCCTCGATCTGTTAAAGGTCAATGAATCTTTATTAAGATCTGTGAGGCCCGAAGCCGAAATAGAGATTAACGGAATACGGTTTGTAGTTGGCGGGTTGACGGGACAGCCAATTCATAATTACCTGTTACCCGAATGGCTGCCAAAAATGAAAGCTGATCCCCTCTCCTTTAAATTGGTTGATTATAAGATTGGAGAAATTAAAGCCCGTTTCCCCTGGAAAAAGAGGGAAGAGTGGATGCCAAAGAATCTGCCGTGGCCTTTACCCGGTAAGGAGCTTGTCTTCCGGTACCGCCTCGATGATATGGCTATCCGGTTATTGTCTGAAAGAGTCAAAACAGAAGATAAATCCAGGTTTGAGTATTTGAAGTCCATTGCGGTGGAGGTTCATTACGAATTATATGACGGAATGCCAGTATTCTCGAAGTGGATAAAGGTGATCAATGCAACAGGCGGGGAGATTAAAATAAATACCTTTAAAAGTGAAATACTGGCGGTCACAGAGCCCGAAAGCGCAGTCGATTCAAAGAAGAATTGGGATCTTCCCAATATAACGGTGGAGTCGGATTACAATTTTGGGGGTATGTCCAATGAAACACTTTTTCGCTCAAGTATTGGCTGGAATATTGACACCCTTTATAAAACACAGGTAAGCTATGAGCGAACGACCCCCTGCCTGCTGGAAGCCTACCCTGAATACGGGCCATTTCAGACAATACAGGCAGGCCAGTCATTCGAATCCTTCCGGATCTGGGAGCTTATCCATGACAGTTGGGACAGGGAGCGCAAAGGTTTGGAACATCGCCGGATGTTGGAGGCACTGGCACCCTGGGCTACGGAAAATCCGGTTTTAATGCATGTTAGCGGCTCGCAGTATGAACCTGTGAAAAAAGCAATTGACCAATGTGCGGAGGTTGGTTTCGAGATGGTGATCATGACTTTTGGAAGCGGGTTTAATGTGGAGGATGAATCTGCGGGGAATCTGGAGCGGATGCGTAAACTCGCAGACTATGCCCATTCGAAAGGAATTGCTTTGGGAGGATATTCCTTGCTGGCAAGCCGTAAGGTAGGCGATGGAAATGATGTGGTCATGCCAAAGGGGATGAGCCCCACTTTCGGAAATTCTCCATGTCTGGAAAGCAATTGGGGAATCAATTATTTCAGGCGGCTCTATAATTTTTACGAAAAAACAGGTCTGGACATTCTGGAACATGACGGCTCTTACCCGGGCGATATCTGCATTTCAAAAGATCATCCCGGCCACACGGGGCTGGAAGATTCACAATGGAATCAGTATAAAAGGATTACCGACTTTTATAAATGGTGCCGTGGAAAAGGGATTTACCTGAATGTGCCTGATTACTATTTTCTGAGCGGAAGCAATAAAACCGGAATGGGCTACCGTGAAACCAACTGGTCGCTGCCGCGCGCTCAGCAGGAAATTATCGAACGTCAGAATATTTATGACGGGACCTGGGACAAAGCCCCATCAATGGGGTGGATGTTTGTTCCGCTCGTTGAATATCAGGGAGGTGGAGAAGCCGCAACTATTGAACCTTTAAAGGAACACCTTCCGCATTACGGTCAGCGACTGGCAAATCTTTTTGGCGCCGGTGTTCAGGCCTGCTACCGTGGTCCTCAGCTTTATGATTCCCCGGAAACCGAAGCATTGGTCAAAAAATGGGTCACATTCTATAAAAAACACAGGGAAGTGCTGGATGGTGATATTATCCATGTCCGCCGACCGGACGGTCGTGATTATGATGCGATACTTCATGTTAATCCGTTTGGAGAAGAACGAGGTCTGCTGATGATTTATAATCCATTGGATGAGGCAATATCACGACATCTCGAAATTCCTGTCCATTATACCGGACTGAAAAACAAGATAAATGTGCAGGAACAGGAGGATGGCTCCAAAGTTTCTATAGTTCCTGTTGTTTCGGATGGTCTGGCAGATAAGATTTCCTTAACAATTAAGGTTCCGGCACATAGCTATAATTACTACATTTTTAAATAGTAAAAGTACTATCTTTATTACCGGGAATTTGTCAACAATGTATTGATTCCTAAACTTCACGGATTTGAAGTGCTCTTTTTTTCTGCAAAGCTGTCAATGAATTAAATGTTTATATTAGAACCAAATTACTGAATATCTGATGAATCATCTGTACTCCACACTGGCTCTTATACTTTTCATTCTTTTTGCTAAACCTGCTGATGGACAACATCTTGCTTTGCATGGTGAACCTATGGCCAAGACTATCCTCTCTGTTTCGAGTGATTTGCCCGATTTTGAAAGCAACTATCAGTTTACGTGGTCAGGGTACGCAACGACAAGCGGAAAATGGGAGGTATTGCCCGGAATAAATACCAAAGAAATAGTTTTGCTTTCCGGTTATGCCGGCAAGTACATTAAATGTGAGCTCTCTCCGATCGGGAAGATAAAAAATGGAAAGAAACTCACTGTCATGACGAAGAGCCCTGTCATTTTCAATGGAAATCCCAATACAGACTGGTTCAGAAATGCAGGAGTTGGGGTGATGCTTCATTTTCTAAAAGCTGTTTTTGTTCCCGAAGGGGGTTCCAAAGAATATAATGAGATTGCAGATCATTTTGATGTTGAGAATTTTGCTGAAAACTGCAGGGAGGCCGGAGCCAATTATGTGATGTTTGCTCTCGGACAGAATGATGGCTACTATTGCTCGCCCAATCATGCCTATGATTCAATTGTTGGGGTATCCCCCGGGGAGCTGTGCAGCAGACGTGATTTGCCTGCCGATCTTTTCAAGGCACTGGATAAGAGAGGTATCCGGATGATGTTTTATTTGCCGGGAAATCCCCCGATCCGGAATGAACTAGTGGATCAGAAATTCAAATACACTTTTGGAAAAGACTCCCCGACTTCGCAATTCACCCAGTCGTGCTGGGAGGCGGTAATCCGGGAATGGAGCCTCCGTTACGGTAAAAACCTCTCTGGCTGGTGGTTCGACGGGATGTACCGGGGCGACATTATTGAAACCCGGTCGGATATGAAGCTGGAGCATAACATAAGCACCCATACACTAGCGGCAAAAGCAGGAAATCACAGCAGTATAGTGACTTACAATTATGGGGTCAATACAATTCAGTCAAACTCTCCCTATGATGATTATAGCGCCGGCGAAGAGGGAAGGATTGTTCAGGTACCCCAAAACCGCTGGGTGACCGATGGTGTGCAATGGTTCCTTTTTACCTATCTCGGTGAGACATGGGGCAAGGGAGGCATGCGTTTTAAAACATCCGATTTGGTGGCATGGTCACAGAAGGTTTTTGACAAGGATGGGGTGATTTGTTTTGATATCCACGCCGATAAAACCGGATCAATTGATCAGGATCAGATCAGACAGGTCCGGGAAGTGAGAAAAGCATTGGATCTGTCCTTAAAGGGAAGATTGATGAATTAGAAAATGTGCCACTTTGCGTTTCCCTGCGTCTTTGCGCGAATACCAGATCTCGCAAAGTCCGCAAGGAACGCAAAGGGGATAAATTGAAATAAATCAATTGAAATAGTTTCTAAAAATAATTATGAATGAAAATCCGTAAAACAAAAAAGCTGCTTTGGCTGATCATATTGATTGCTTTTATGCTCAACAGTTGCACTTCCGGGAATATGGATGAAGAAAAGAAATGGACAATTGCAAGCATAGGCGAACTTTTTAAGGCTCCACCTAAAGGGATAAACAGCCGTTGGATCAGCCCGGAAAATCCAACCGGGGAAAAGGGGAAAGGAGGTCTCACCAACAAGGGGGCCAAGGGAAATGCATTTTTCATCATCGCACCAGGTGAAAAAAAAGTCCTTTTTGATGTTAAAGGGGCAGGTATTATCAACCGGATGTGGCTGAGTGGTACAATCGGTGTCAACCAGATTCAGCGCCGAGCTGTGCGGATTGACATGTTCTGGGATGGATCCTCAAAGCCTGCTGTTTCAGCTCCTGTCGGCGATTTTTTCGGCATCGGACTTGGGTTGATTGCCAGGTATGATAATGCCCTTTTTTCAAGTCCTGAAGCCCGCTCATTCAACTTCACGATCTCTATGCCTTACCATAAATCGGCATTGATCACCCTGACCAATGAGTCGGCTGAAGAGGTTTGGATCTGGTATGACATCAATTACCTGGAATTGGATAAACTGCCCGGTGATGCCATGTATTTCCACGCCTACTGGAACAGGAACTTAAAAACAACTCCGGGTGAGGATTATGTAATTCTGCCCAAAGTTGAGGGAACAGGAAGATATATCGGGGCCAATATCGGAGTGATTGGTGATTCATTGTACCGGGGAACATGGTTTGGAGAGGGGGAAGCAAAGATATACCTCGATGGAGATCAGGTTCAACCTTCGCTTGTGGGAACAGGTACCGAAGATTTTATTGGGTCAGGCTGGGGACAGGGTGAATATGCTTCACGCTCTTTTGGATCTCTGGTTTCAGATCGCGACAGTGATATTTATGCCTTTTATCGCTACCATATTGCTGACCCCATCTATTTTCATTCGAATTGTAGAGTCACCCTTCAGCAGATGGGAAGTGCAGACAAAAATCAACTGCTTAGAATCAGGAAAAAAGGGGGTGCAGTTATTCCTGTCTGGCTGCTGGGTAAGGATGGAAACAGAACTTTTCAGCGCCGGTTGCTCGACGAAACAAATCCTCCCAAAATTGAAGACAAGGAGTTTCCTGTAACCGCTACTAACTATTACCGCAGCGACGATGTATCTGCAACAGCCTATTTTTACCTCGATAAACCTGAAAATAACCTGCCGGAATTGCCTCCTTTGAATTTGAGGGTGAAGGACCTGGATAGAAGGGTGTTTAAGGTGATCCGGGTAAAAAAGTAGAATTCTGAATCCTGAGATTCTTGCATTGGTAAATCTTAACCTTTGCGACTTTGCGGCTCCTATATAACTCTTTTTATATCTGACACTAAGATTCAAAGGTGCATAGCACAGTTTATATTTGTAGAACAGGGATTAAATGTAATCAAACAAGGTACAGCGTGCCGCAATATCTTCTTTTTGAATTGTTTAAATAGAAATATTAGATCGGTACGCTGTACCTCCCGGTAACGGTAATTCATTTTTTCTACAAATCTTGCGGTACTCCGTACCTTTTCTTATAGAATCATTCTCAAAAGTTATCTGTTTTGAGGTTGGAGTTTCACAACTCCCGAGTACTTTGCGTGATCAAAAAGAGTTTTAGTGGGGACAGCATAGATAACAATTGCGACAATATATCTTTACATCGTTTTAATTCATATGTAACCGGGAAATAAAAGTTTTAAGATGAAGAAATTCCAAATGCTGCTATTTATCTTTCTTGTATTCGTAACCTTGACCTATGCGGAAGATAATCCATCCGTTTTACCATCAAAAGCCCAGTTAAATTGGGCCGATTCTGAAATCGGAGTGCTGATCCATTTTGATATGCCGGTCTTTGAACCCGAATATGATTTCAGAAAAGACTGGAATTATCATCCTGATTTGTCGATCTTTAATCCGAAAGAACTGGATACGGATCAATGGATCAAAGCTGCAAAGTCAGCCGGTGCGACTTATGCCGTCTTAGTGGCCAAACATTGCAGCGGATTCAGTTTATGGCCGACAAAAGCGCACCCGTATAGTATCAAAAATACCTCCTGGCGGAATGGTCAGGGAGATATCGTTAAGGATTTTATTGCTTCGTGCAGGAAGTACGGTCTTAAACCAGGAATTTATGCCAGTACAACCGCGAATGGCTACCTTAAAGTGGATAATCCTGGTAAAGTCGTCTCCGGAAATCCCGATGAACAACGGAAATATAACGAAATTGTGAAAATGCAGCTGACCGAACTCTGGTCTGAGTATGGCCCGTTATCTGAAGTCTGGTTTGATGGAGGGGTATTGCCACCCGAAAAAGGGGATTCGATGTGCTTGCGATGTTGAAGAGATACCAGCCTGAGGCCATCGCATTTCAGGGTCCGTTCGGCTATGAAAACAATATCCGGTGGGTTGGTAACGAAGAGGGAGTTGATCCCTATCCATGCTGGTCACGTGCCGACTCCACTACCTCAGCATCCGGAGTAATTGAAATCAAGGGACTGAACGGGAATCCCGAAGGACTTTTCTGGTGCCCCGGGGAGTCTGATTTTCCGCTCCGTTTGAATTCATCTTTCCAGGGTGGTTGGTTCTGGCATAAAGATCAGGATGATCAGCTTCGCACCCTCAATGAACTGAAGGATAAGTATTGCAAAAGCGTTGGAAGAAACACCAACATGTTACTTGGAATTGTAGTGGATAACAGAGGGTTGGTGCCGGATGCCGATGTCAGAAGGCTCGAAGAGTTTGGAAATAAAATTACCAGTGACTTCTCTTCGCCGATAGGTTTGACATCAGGAAAGGGGACTGAATTTGAAATAAAATTCAAGACTTCCCAAAAGCTTTCGACTGTGATTATTATGGAAGATATCGTTAAAGGGGAGAGAATCCGTGAATATGAACTCTACGGAATGCAGATCGGTGCGTGGAACCTGATTTCGAAAGGAACCAGCATTGGGCACAAGCGGATTGAAAACACAAACGGAACCTATGAAGCCATCAAACTGACAATCACTAAATCCGAAGGAACCCCTTTTATCCAAAAAATGGCATGTTACGTCTCAGATAATCAGTTAAATAAAATAAAACACTAACAGAATGAAACTTAAATCGTTTGTGCTGATACTGATCCTATTGTCGGCTTTTCAGAATATAAAAGTATGTGCCTCTGAATGGCCTGTTCTAAAGTCTTATGACCAGGAACATACCTATAAAATTGCACTTCCAATCGGCGGTATCGGAACGGGAACTATTTCTTTGGGCGGAAGAGGAAATCTCCAGGATTTTGAAATTATGAGTACACCGGCAAAAGGGTATAACCCTGGTTCCGGAAGGGATAATTCAACCTTTTTTACTTTGTTTACAAATGTAGACAGAAAGAAAGATCTTCGATTACTTGAGGGCCCGGTCCCTTTTTATCTTTATGAAGGGAGCTCGGGCGCCATCGCAACCAACCATGGCTTGCCCCGGTTTAAAACTTCAACCTTCGATGCGGCTTATCCGTTTGGGCAGGTCAACCTGAGCACGCCGCAACTGCCGGTTAAAGTAAGGATTAAGGCATTCAATCCGCTTATTCCCGGTGATATTGACAACAGCAGCATTCCAATGGCTGTGCTCGATTTCCAGCTCACAAACGGCTCTGATAAGGAAATATCATTCAGCCTTTGTGGAACTATGCAGAATTTTATCGGTGAAGACGGAAGTAATGGGAAGTCCATCCGAAATAAGAATTCATATCTTTCAAAAGGGGGATTAAACGGAATCTTATTTACTTCCAGGGGTGTTGATCAGAAAACTGACCAGTGGGGAGAGATGGCGATGGTTAGTCCGTCGCAGGGTACAATAACCTATAGGACAGCTTGGTTACCTGAACGATGGGGATCTTCAATGCTTGACTTCTGGGACGATTTATCCAAAGATGGGAAACTCCAGAACCGCGTTGATACGATATCCGATAAACCCATGGCATCGCTTGCCATTAGTGATTTATTGCCGCCACACGGAACCAAAACAATCAGGTTTCTACTGACCTGGTATTTTCCAAACAGAACTGCCTGGTCCGAAGTCCCTTTAAAGAATTATTATACCACCCAATACAATGGAGCCTGGGATGTTGCTGCCAAAACGCTTCCAAAACTGCAAAGTCTGGAAGATAAGACCATTCAATTTGTCGGTTCATTCTGTAAGAGCGACCTGCCGGAGAGCGTTAAGGAAGCAGCACTGTTCAATGTGAGCACCCTCAGATCACAAACGTGTTTCCGCCTGTCTGATGGTAACTTTTTTGGGTGGGAAGGGTGTAACGACCACGAAGGGTGTTGCTTTGGAACCTGCACCCATGTCTGGAATTACGAAACTACAACATCCTTTCTTTTTGGCGAACTGGCAAAATCGATGCGGAATGTTGAATTTGGAATTGCAACAGAAGACAATGGATTGATGAGTTTCCGGGTTAAATTGCCGTTTGACAGCATTCCCAAATTCGCTAAAGTTGCGGCTGACGGTCAGATGGGATGTATTCTTAAATTATACCGCGAATGGCAACTTTCGGGGGATAATGACTTTCTTAAGAAATTGTATCCCAAGGGGAAAAGCGCTCTAAGCTATGCGTGGCAAAAGGGAGGCTGGGACGCCAACCAGGATGGAGTCTTTGAAGGGGTTCAGCACAATACGATGGATGTCGAGTATTATGGCCCGAATCCGCAGATGACAATCTGGTACCTGGGAGCCCTCAGATCGATGGAGGAGATGGCTATCTATATGAAAGACAAGGCAATGGCAATTAAATGCAGGAAGCTTTTTGAAAGCGGAAGCAAATGGACAGACGAGAACCTCTTTAATGGCGAATATTATGTACAAAAACTTATGGTGCCTAAAAGAGAGGATATTCCTAAGGAACAATTGATTGGAATGGGATCTTCCGATTACGGGAATCCTGATTACCAGCTCGGAGAAGCGTGTCTTGTTGACCAGCTGGTCGGCCAGTATATGGCTAAGATTTGCGGTCTTGGGTATCTGGTTAAGAAGGAGAACGTGGCCAAAACTCTGCAAAGCATTTTAAGATACAATTATCAGAGTGATCTAACCGACCATTTCAATTGCCTCCGGAGTTTTGCCCTGGGAGAGGAATCAGCCTTGCTTATGGCCTCCTATCCCCGAACCAGACCGGTAAATCCATTTCCCTATTTCACCGAGGTCATGACAGGATTTGAATATGTTGCTGCAATTGGGATGGTCCAGGAAGGGCAGACAGATGACGGGGTACAATGTATCAAAAACATCCGCGACCGATATGACGGTCGAAAACGAAGCCCATTTGATGAGGCCGAATGTGGCCATCATTATGGCAGGGCAATGGCAGCCTGGTCTGCTTCTCTTGCATTATCGGGATTCCATTATTCAGGAGTCACCAAATCAATCTCATTTACATCAAAGCCCGGGACCTATTTCTGGAGTAACGGTTATGCCTGGGGAACTTGCAAAGTTGAAGGACGAAAGGCAACCCTTGCAGTTTTGTACGGTCAGCTTGAACT
>Ga0073936_10008506_pt1 | contig 12997 bp, 8 predicted proteins | sample AliMusrvi5mmetaG_FD_87041 | JGI IMG/M metagenome (GOLD analysis project Ga0073936, IMG submission 87041) | Freshwater lake bacterial and archeal communities from Alinen Mustajarvi, Finland, to study Microbial Dark Matter (Phase II) - Alinen... | ecosystem: Environmental > Aquatic > Freshwater >... | reverse complement strand
GGTCTCATCGTCCAACTTTAAAGCCATATCGGCAAACCACGATAGGTTTTGCAGGCTGGTCGGAGCGAGTTTAAGCGCGCTTTGTGCCACCTGGTAGGCTTCATCCTTTAAATCAGCCGCCAGGAAGGCTTCCGCAAGCATGCGCTGCAGGTAGACATTTTCCGGTTGGGCATGCGATGCCTCTTTGAGCACAGCCAGGGCCGTTTCAATTTCTCTCAGGTCCAGCGCGACTTTGCCAAACCCGCCGTAAATCCGCCCCTGCCATTCGGGGATCGTGGCGTTGGGGTGGTCAATCAGGCCCTGGTAGCATTCAAACGCCTCGGTCCGGTCGCCCTTGGCTGCCAGAATTTCAGCCCTGATCACGCGGGCATTAAAATCGTCGGGGTTGAGCGCCAGCGCCTTCTCAAGCGCCTGCTGGGCATTGGTCAGCCGGGCAAACTCCTCTTCAGATACAGCCGCGATAATGGGGAACAACTGCTCGCCAAGTAAAGCTTTGAGGTAAAGCATATATTCATCAAAACCGGGGCGGCCCATTTGCAGCACGACTTCCATGGCGGGCAGAGCCGCCCTGGTATCGCCCATGGCAGCCATGGTGCGCGCTGCGAGCAGCGCCAGGTCGGGATCCACCGGGTATTTTAGCCGGGCGCGTTCCAATGCCTGGCGTGCTTCCCCCAGGTGGCCCAGGGATTTAAGCGTTTCACCCAGCTGCATCGCCAGTTTCACCGATTCTGGGGAAAGCAGGGCGGCCTTGCGCAGGAAGGGCAAGGCGTCGGCCAGTTTTCCCTGTTCCAGGCAGGTCTGAGCCAGCTCATAATTAACCTCGGCAGAATCGGGGTTGGCCAGGATGGCTGACCGCAGGGTTTCAAACAGTTTCGGTTGGTCATTCCTCTGGCGGAAAATATCCGCCAGCATCAGCCAGTTTTTGGCGATCGAAGGCGAGAGCACTGCCGCACGCCCGAGGTAAACCACGGCCGCGTCTTTATCGCCAAGCCGGAATAGCGACTGCCCCATCAGGGTCACCGCTTCCGGGTTATCCGGTTGGGTTTCCACCACCCGGTTGCACGCATCCACCACCTGCAGCAAATCTTCCGCCTGGAAGGCGCATTTGGCATAAGCCAGCCAATCGCCTGTCTGCGCATCCCGGTCCTGGTCGAGCACCCGGCGGCGGTGATTCATCGCCGAGCGGAATTCGCCCATGCCCTCAAGCAGTTCAGCCACCCTGCGGTGGGCTTTAAAATTGTTCGGGGCAAATGTCAGGCCAATCAGGTTGTAATTCAGCGCTTTTTCGATGTCGCCCAGCAGGTCATACAGTTGGGAAGCGAGTTCGATCAATTCGTTATCGTTCGGGCGCACCCGCAAAAAGACCTGCACGGCTTTCAGCGCGTCTGCGGGCAGGTCCAGGTCCACCAGGGTCTGGATATAACGCCCTGGCTGCCAGGAATACAGGAACTGGGTGGAAGTGAACGGATTTTCGGTTTCCAGCCAGTCCACCATGTTTTTCACCGCCCCGCGCGCCATCATCTCGGCTTTAACCCGGTCGCCTTCTTCAGCAGCCTCGGCTGATTTCTGGATATCCATAAACGGATTCTCCATGTTGAGCGGGAATTGTTTTTTTAAAGCCTTTGCGTGCGGGCTGTTATCGACAGACAGGGCATATTCGGTCTGCAGCAGTTTTGATTCAGGTAAAGCGGCATAGGACTGTTGGAAGGATGAGACGATTGAATCCGCATTTTCCTCGCCTGCGCCCACGTCCAACAGCTGCAGATTGACCCCTGCCAGGTAGTGCTGTACCGCCTTCTGCGAGCGTTTCAACAGGGGCAGCGCTTTTTCCGGCTGCCCTGAAAGCTGGAACAGGCCCGCCAGCTGTTGAAAACTGACGGCCCCGTGCAGCAGGTTATTCATGTCCATTTTTTCCAGGTCGACCTCTCCCAGCGCGAGCTGGTCTGTCAACCCGGACTGCAGCAGGCGGTCAGCCAGCTGGATGATTAGATCGTTTTGGCCCTGCAAATTCAGCGACCTCAACCAGGTCAGCTGGCTGGCAACGGGCAGTTCATCCAGCAGCGAGGTAAAAATCGCCACCCGGTCGGCCGGCATCTGCGGGTTGCTGAAGACGGCATTGGAAACGATCTCAACCGCGTTCTGGAAATTGATCCCCTTTACCAGCGCCGCAAGCATCTTTTCGGGGTCAGGCAGCATGCCAAACAGGCAGGCGAAGGCTGTTTTCCAGCTGCCCACCGCGCCCGGCTGGTTGAGTTGTAAGTCCTTGCCCAATCCATCCCAGGTGCCGCTCATGCGCCCCTGTTCGCGCAGGGCCAGCGCCAGTAAACCGGCCTCAACCAGCGTTTCGGGCTTGACCGAACTGCCGTTGTGCAGGGTTTGTTCATAAAGCTGGAAAGCCCGGGTGCGCAGGCTTTCTTCGGGAACAGCAAGCGGGTCTTTTAGAAAAGCGTCCACCGCATCAGCGTTCATTCCCAGTTCCAGCAGGGATAGGAAAGCGGGCTGCCACGCCTCCATTTGAGGCAAAAAAGCGCCCAACTTTGAAACCAGGTCGGTGTTCTGCACATCGTACCACACCAGATCATCCTGTCTCAAAGCCGTCATTACACGCGCAGCGTCACCAGCCTGGAACGCCTGCTGAATTTCGATTAGTAGTTCTGACAGTTTCATCAATTTTTACCCGCCCGGATACCCCCAACTTTAGTTGTGGGGAGGAAGGGCGGCTCCTTTCTGCTGGTATGAATAACCATCCCGCAGGGACAGAGTAAAGCAGTATTTGTAGCTAATGCCCTGCACCGTCCCGCTGGAAGTTGTGATATTGAACGACCCGCTGGCGCGTACTGCCACTTTGCCAGTGTACACGCCAGCATATTTACCCGCAGGCACGATAGCTTTTACCATATCCCCGGTACGGAAACCAAACACGGGGTTTGTGGTTTTTGCTGTTGTGCGCGGGAAACCGTACTTATCCATCCGGCACATTTGCCGACTCCCGTGCCCGGTCGCCTTGATGTGGAGGGCATCCAGTCCAGCCGGGACAAAGATGTTTGATCCAGACTCACCCACGCAGGCCGCATCCAGCCAATGTGTTTTGGGTAGGTTCTGGTTGATCCGATTGAATTTTGTCCTGCCCCCTGATCCACATTCCACAGGCATACCCAAAGCAGATAATCTCTCGTTCAATTCCCACCGGGTCGTGTTGACAGCGGCGGCATCTTTGAGAGGGAGACTTGCTTTGGTCTGTATTTCCGGGTGACCAAACTCTGCGGCGGTGCGGTTGCCCTTCTTCTGGTTGCAGTCCCGGCAGGCAAGCGTCAAATTACTTACCCGGTTATCGTGAAACCGTGATCTGGGATTGATATGCTCGATCTCCAATGGTTTGTCTGTCGCGCCGCAATAAGCACACTTGCGACCCCACTTTTCAAGCAGGTATTCCCTGACTTCGTAGCCATAAAGCGTGCCCTGCTGGTACTCTACACCCGATATTTCCGGGTTTTCCATTGCCTGTGTGTCAAACTTGACCAGTTCCATCGACAGGTAGTACACGGACACGCAGCGGGCCAACCTGTTCACCCACGTTTGGGTGTTTGAGAGTCGGCTTTCCAGACTGGGAGGGAGCCACCCATCGCGCCTGCGACGGTTGTCAAACCGGGCGGGGCGATAACGCGTGTGACGTGCCCTGCGATTATGACGTAATGCCCGTCTGGATGTAAGCGCATCCACAATCGCCTGTCCCCGGTGTTCGATTTCCCCGGCCCACAAAACCTTGTTGTCATCCACCCGGACAAGCGCAACCCCGGTTGTTTTGCTCCTCGGATCAAGCTTGACCCGGTGCGCATGGATGACCGATTTTTCCTGTACACGGTCTTTCAGGATGATGGTAAATGGAAAGCAGCGAAACACAGCCGCGTGACCAGATGCCAGCAGTTTCCGCGCCCGCGCCGGGTGGCATGGATCTAGCTGGTTTTTATTCTGGTCGATCACAAATACGCATTGCATTTACTTCTACCTTTCGCCGTAAGGCGATACTCCCATCGCTGGGGTTATGTTTGCCTCGCAAATGATTTTGGTCAGTACACCCGGTAAGCACTTGATTAGACCCTCATCATGTTTAACTTATCGGTTACAGGGTTTGGGGCTGGCACGCACTCCAAAGTGTGTTCTCGAACTCTCCCAAAATCGTAGTCTTTGTTTCAAGACTTTTGCTGGTCAACTCGGCCTGTGGTTTTCACAAGCCCCCGGCTTCTCCTGTAGGGATACCCTCACTTCCAATGCAATTCGTGTGTGGTATAGCCGTGGGGTTGTTGACCTGTGCTCCTGTTCTCTATAAAACCTTTCTTCACCGGGGAAAAACAGTGAACCGCTCAGCTTAGGTTGTTTTTTTATTTAATCTGGATCAGTAAATAATAAGCGGTCATCATCAGCACAAAGCCGACGATTACCAGGAAAATACCCACACCGGAAGCCGTGCGCACCAGGTCGTTCAACGAATCCACCAATTTGGACGCATTGCCCACCAGACCGGTCACATCTTCGGCGATGCCTTTTTTTGCCAGGTCGCTGGCCTGGGCCGTGATCAGTTTAATATCCCCGCCCATGACTTTGGTCACAAGGATGACCACGCCGCAACCAATACCCACGATGCCCAGCAGGAATAAGACGGCAGAAATGGATAACAAAAGATCATTTACAGTTAATGGCAACATCACAGCCTCCTAAAAATAGCTTATAGGCTGTTTTGATGCAAGATATATACCAGTTATGAGTTTCGGATCGGGTTTTTAAACGGTGCGCACCACGTCGCGCGGCAGGTGACCAATATCAATCGCCTCGCCGTCGCAGAAAAGCATCGCGCGTTCAATCGCATTCGACAGTTCGCGGATATTGCCCGGCCAGGGATAGCCGACCAGCATTTCCAAAGCCCGCGGGGAAATATCGGTGATATTCATCCCCAGGCGCGAATTATTAAGCCGGATGAAAAAACCCACCAGGTCAGGGATATCCTGTTTGCGCTCGCGCAGGGGTGGCAGGTGCAGATCGACCACCTTTAAGCGGTAATACAGGTCCTCGCGGAACAGGGCTTCTTTGATCATATGTTTCAGGTCGCGGTTGGAAGCCGCCAGAATCTGGACATCCACCTTGATTAAGTTGGTACCGCCCACCCTGCGGAAAGCGCGCTCTTCAAGCGCACGCAGCAGCTTGGCCTGGATATCCAGCGGCATGGATGAAATTTCGTCCAGGAACAGGATGCCCCCGTCTGCCACTTCCATCAAGCCGTGTTTGCGCTTGTCAGCGCCGGTAAAAGCCCCGGCTTCGTATCCAAACAATTCTGCTTCCAGCATCGTATTCTGAATCGCGGCACAGTTAATTGCGATAAAGGGTTTGCTCGCGCGCATCCCGGTGCGGTGAATAAAATTGGCCAGCACTTCCTTGCCCGTCCCGGTTTCGCCTGTCACCAGGACCGAGACCGACGCGGTGGCGGCGCGTTCAGCCTGGCTCACCACCAGCTGCATCGCCCCGGTTTTTCCGACGATAAACTCGGTTTTTTGCTGCGATTGGCGCAAATGGGCCAGCTCGCGGCGCATGCTCACCAGTTCATAGGCGCGCTGCAGCGATTTTTCCAGCCGGTCAAACTCCACCGGCTTGGTCAAAAAGTCATGCGCTCCGTTTTTCATCGCATCCACAGCCATTTCGATATCGCCGTAAGCGGTAATCAGGATAATGGGAGGTCGCACGGGTAAGGCTGCGGCTTCATACAGCAGGTTGGGGCCGTAGCCGTCGGGTAAATTAACATCCAGCAGGATCACATCGGCAATGCCGCGTTGGACATTGGCCCTGGCTTCGGCCAGTGTGGCTGCCCCAATGGTTTCATATCCCTTGGAATTTAAGTACTGCCCGATATTCAGGCGCGCATTTTCTTCATCATCCACAATTAGAACGGTAATGCCCATGATTTAATCTCCCAGATACGCAGGTAAGTATACCTGAAATAAAGTCCCGCCGGGAAAGGATTTCACTTCGATGGTGCCTTTATGCGAAGTAACGATGTTTTTAACGATTGCCAACCCCAGCCCCGTACCCGAGAGCTTGTTGGTCACAAACGGTTCGAAGATATGCTCGCGCAGTTCATCCGGAATACCCGGCCCGTTATCTGAAATTGCGACCTCGACGTGCTGTTTTCCAGCATAATTTTCAATAAAGGCCAGCCGCACCGTCAGGTTTCCACCCGTACGGCTCATGGCTTCGACGGCGTTGCTGATCAGGTTGGTGAAAACCTGCTCCAGGGTGCGCGGATCCCCCCACACCTTGGGAATTTTTTCGGAAGCTTTAAAATACTTGGCTTCAACATGCGCTTTGGCCAGCTTGGGGCGCCAGCGGTCGAGGATGCGCTGCAGGAAAATTTCGAGATCGATTTCCTCATTTTTTGTCCCCGATGCCCGCGCGTAATTTAACACCGATTCCATCAGGTGGTTCAGGCGGAAATAGTCCTGGGTCATGCGGTTGATCAGGTCCTGGATTTGTTCGTCGTCCGGGAAGCGTGACGCCAGCAGCTGCAGCCCGGTGAAGATATTATTGATCGGGTTGCGCACTTCATGCGCAAAGACAGCCATTAATTCACCGAGGATGGCGCGGTGCTCCAACTGCTGGGTGCGCACCCGGATTTGTTCAAAGTCCGATACGTCGCTCAGAAAAATCATGATGCCCAGCACCACTCCGTCGCGCTGCACCGGCACCACTTTGATCTGCGCCGGGAAGGAATGCCCATTGCGCTTGTGCACCGATACGCTGCCCATATCCGGGGTGACAATCCCCCGGCTCGCATCCTGCAAAATCGGCATCAAGTTTTCCGGGCCGATTAAGACATTTTCGATCTGCTGCCCGCGAACTTCCCGGTCCGCATATCCCAGCATTTCCTCGGCGGCAGGGTTGATTTCGATGATTTTTAAGTCCGGTTCAATCACCAGCAGGCCTTCTTTTGAAAAATCAACCAGGTCGTTGCGCACCGCCAGGATGCGTTCCCTGGACCCCAGCTGGGCCTTGAGGTTGTTGACCAGCACGTAATGCTGAAAGGCGCTGCTGATATGCTGGCTTAATACGTCCAGCAGGTGAACCTGCTGGTCATCAATTAAAAATTCCTTGTCTCCCACGACCAGCAGCCCAAACAGGGCTCCCGGCTGTCCCAGCGGCGCCGAGGCAACATAAGCCAGGTTTTCCACCCGTCCGGCGCGGTGAATTTCAGTTAATACTCTTTTTCCCGGCGACCAGATGAAAGGGTGCGCCAGGCGGATCAGGTCGGTCGAGGGCAGTGTTTGCGGAAAGATGGGGGTTGTTTCCAGCGAAGCCACTTTTCTCAGCTGGGGAAACATGCCGTCCGCCTGGTAAATACAGATCTGGTCTGTATCCAGCAGGGTGCGTGCGATTTGCAGGGCGGATTCAAATGCCTGGCCGCTGTCATTTTTCCCTGACAGGGAAGCCAGGTCAAGCAGTCCCTGGAAAACGCGTTCCTGGCGCTGCACGGCGCTTTCCTGGCGGTGCAGCAGGGGGATCAGGGTCACCAGCAGCCACTGATTTTCAATGTCCAGGTAACTTCCCTGGGCCATGGCCAGCGCCGAGGTGCGGTTGCGCCGGTTCACTTCAACCTGGCGTTCCTCGCCGGGCATCAACCCGTAAACCTTGCTGTCGCCAAAGAGATGGTCAGCCGGGAAGGCACTCAGTTCATCCTGGGCATAAGCGGTGAACTTAAGCAAGGCGCTGTTCCCGAGCATGATCATGTTGCGCGAGCGGTCCAGGATCACCGCCGGCCGGTCAATTTGATTGATCAGCCCGGTGAATTCCGCCAAACCGGGGATTTTTCCCCTCCAGAGGGTTGCCAGTGAGGGATTGGTAGGGGTCATGCGCGGCTGATCGACCGGCGCAGATGGGCCGGCAAAATACCTTCCATGGACCTGTATTTTGCCACTGTGCGGCGGGCGACTTCAAATCCTTTCTTGGCCAGCAACTCAACCAGTTCAGAATCACTCAAGGGTTTATCTTCCTGGGTAATAATATCTTTTAAAATCGTGCGCACATTCAAACTGCGGTCGAAAAACGAAGACAGGGGCACAATTTTTTTATTGGGGAGCTGCACGGTTTTACCGGACACCGCCCGCGAAATGGTCGATTCATGCACTTCAAGGTCTTTGGAGATGCTCACCCGCGTGACCGGTTTCAGGTGTTTTTCACCATTCAGGATGAAATCCTTCTGCATCACCACCAGGCAGAACATCATGCGCGTCATGGTATGGTTGCGCTGCTGCATGCACTTCACAAATAACGAAGCCCGGTCATAATCATTGCGCATGGCATCCTTGTTTTCATCCGTTGCCAGGTGAATGGCGTCACGGAAAAGCGGGTTGACATGCAGCGTTCCGCAGACCGGCATCACAATTTCCACCACCAGCGGGTTAGCCGGATCGTCGTTCAAATGGCTGATGATAATGTCAGGGCGGCGGTAGACTTCCACCCCGGAGGAGGAAGGCTGGCGCATATCCCCCCAGTGCGAACGTCCGGGAAATGGGTTCAGGTTTTCAGAAATAAACTTGACTGCCAGCTGCACCTGTTTCACCGCGACGTCAAACTGGCGCGCCAGCTCGGCATACTGGCGGTGGCTCAGGGAATGCATGCCGCTGCTCACAATCAGGCGCGCCAGGTCAGGCACAATCATCGTGTCTTTCAGCGTTTCAATTTGCACCAGCAGCGCTTCCTGGGTGGAAACCGATCCCACACCAACCGGCTCGGCGCGCTGGATCATTTTGCGCACATTTTCAACCCGCGAGAGCGGGATGTGATAATACATCGCCACTTCCACCGGCTTGATCGTCAGCAGTCCATCCTCATCCAGGTGGGCCAGGATGTAAGCCGCCAGCTTGCGGTCTTCAACTTGCAGTTCGGGAGCGATCTGGCGCAGGACGAAGGTGGGTAAATCATCCGAGACAGGCGAATAATCCTGCTCATCGGCCAGACAATCGTCGGTAACATGCGTGGATGTGTAAAAATCTTCGCGCGGGGAAACAAAAACCACCGGCTCATCCGGGGCAGCGTTTTGTGGGCGGCTGCAAACAGGGCAGACAGTCCGTTCCGGCAGAAGACGGTGGCAGGTCGGGCAGCGCCGTTCCTCTTTTAACTCCAGTGCCGGGTTGGAGGACAGTTCCTTGTCAATCTGTTCCTTCAATTCGTCAATCGTCAGGCTCAATAATGTCATGGTTTGGGCCAGATGGGCCGTGGTCAGGGGCCGTAAAGATTGCGTTTGAAAATGAGTTTGAAACATGGCAGCCACCTCTTTACCTTATCAATAAGTATATATGATCAGTAACCATGTTGCAACTTTTATGCCAAATTAATTCGGTGGTAAAATCCCTGCAGGAGACGCATTTCTTGAAACATGAGCTGACCATTATCGGTGGAGGGCTGGCAGGTTGCGAAGCCGCATGGCAGGCAGCCCAGCTTGGCTGCCGCGTGCGCCTGTTCGAAATGCGACCGGGACGGCCCACCGGGGCGCATACTGGCGACCGCCTGGCAGAACTGATTTGTTCCAATTCGCTCGGTTCCTCCCTGCCGGACCGTTCCTCGGGCCTGCTCAAGGAAGAACTGCGCCTGCTGGGGTCCCTGCTGCTGCGCTGCGCCGAGGAATGCGCTGTGCCTGCCGGCGGGGCACTGGCGGTGGACCGCGACGTTTTCTCGCTTAAAGTGTCCGCTGCGCTTGAAGCTCACCCGCAAATCAGCATCATCCGCGAAGAAATCACGCGCATTCCCCCCGGGCCAACCATCATCGCCTCCGGCCCGCTCACCTCGCTTGCGCTTTCCGCGTCCATCCAGGAACTCACCGGGCAGGCGCACCTCGCCTTCTTTGATGCCATTGCCCCCATCGTCACCTGCGAATCGATCAATATGGGGGTTGCCTACCGCGCCTCGCGCTACGGCAGCGAGGAAGTGGGTGAAGGCGATTACATCAACTGCCCGTTTGAAAAAGACGAGTATGAAGCCTTTGTCGAGGCCCTGGCCGGCGCCGAGCAAATTCCCCTGCGCGATTTTGAACTGCCGATCCAGCAGGGAATCGACGCCGGGCAGTATTTTGAAGGCTGCCTGCCGGTTGAACAAATCGCCCGCCGCGGCTTAAAAACCCTGGCTTTTGGGCCGATGCGCCCGCTGGGGCTGCGCGACCCGCGCACCGAAAAACGCCCCTATGCCGTTTTACAGCTGCGCCAGGATAACCTGGCTGGAACGCTCTACAACCTGGTGGGTTTCCAGACCAACCTGGTCTATGCGGAACAACGCCGCATTTTCCGCATGGTGCCCGGACTTGAAAACGCCGAATTTGTGCGCTACGGCCAGATGCACCGCAATACATTTATTGCCTCCCCTGCCCTGCTCCTTCCCACCCTGCAGTTAATCCAGCGTCCCGACCTGTTTTTCGCCGGCCAGATTTGCGGGGTTGAAGGGTACATGGGCAACATTGCCACGGGGCTGCTGGCAGGATTAAATATGGGCCGTTTGATCTCTGGCCTGGATCCAATTGAACTGCCCGTCACCACCATGCTCGGCGCTCTCTGTCATTACATCACCCACTGCCCGCTAAATGAATTTCAACCGATGAAAGCCAACTACGGCATCCTGCCCCCAATCGAAAACCCGGCCCAGGGTAAAAGGGACCGCGCCCGGCAGTACGGCAAACGCTCCCTGGCAGATTTGCGGAGCTTAATGGCCGGCGGCGGGTTTCCCTCCCCCAGCCTGGACCGGCTGCAATGAAATTTTTTTTAAAAGGCAAGGCCGGCCTGGCAGCCCTGGCCGGCCTTCTGGTCCTCTTGCTGGGCGCATGGCTGCTGTGGTTATACTTTTCACCCGGGCCGCAGGGCTTCGACAGCCAGCGCGCCTTTCAGGACGCCGCCTACCAGATGTCCCTCGGCCCGCGTATCCCCGCTTCCAGCGAGCACGAACAGGCCCGCCAGTGGATGACAGGCGAACTTCAGCACGCGGGCTGGGAAGTGAGCGAGCAGGATGCCGTCAGCATGGGGCATCCCGTGCAGAATATCGTCGCAAAACGCGGTAAAGGCGCTCCCTGGATCATCCTTGCCGCCCACTACGATTCGCGCCTGAAATCCGACCAGGAAAAAGACCCGGCTTTGATCGACACGCCTGTCCCCGGGGCGGATGACGGCGCCTCAGGCGTGGCGGTTTTGCTGGAACTGGCCCGCGCCCTGCCCTCGAACCTGGACCGTGAAGTCTGGCTGGTTTTTATCGATGCGGAAGACCAGGGCGATTTTCCCGGCTGGGACTGGGTTTTAGGCTCGCGCGTTTTTGCCGGTTCGCTCACCACTTACCCCCAGGCTGTTGTCGTGGTCGATATGGTCGGCGACCGCGATCTCAACATCTATTATGAAAAGAATTCAAACCAGGCCATTATGGCCGAAATCTGGCAGGTGGCGGCTCAAAACGGGTTCAGCCGGCAGTTTATCCCCTCCTTCAAGTGGAGCATGGAAGATGATCATACGCCCTTTCTGCAAAAAGGCATCGCGGCAGCCGACATCATTGATTTTGACTATCCTTACTGGCATACCACCTCGGACACCCTCGATAAAATTTCCCCCGCCAGCCTGAACGTGGTCGGCACGACTCTCTACCAGTGGATATTAAAAACCCGCGGCAATTGGCAAAAATAAGAACCTGGCGTACACTATTCTTATATGAGCAACAGCGATTTGTTAAAGATCATCAGGGAAGCGTGGCTGGAAAAAGCCCACCATGTCCTGGATAAAAACAATCACTTTTCCGGAGAATTATCCAACCAGTTGGAGCATTTTTACGCCCGGCTTGAAACGGCGGTGGAAACCAATGACCCGGCAGGCTTTGATTCCACGCTCTCGGCCTGGGCTTTATCCCTGACCCAGACAGACCTCGAATTAACCTCCAGCAGCCTGGCCCAGTTTTCCAACAACCTGATGCTGATCACCTTTGATACATTAAATGAGAACTTTTCCCCGCGCGAAGTCGCCGATCTGCTCAAGCATATTTTGCCCCTGTTTGTCGACATCTCCCAAAAAGCAGCCCAATATGAGGTGGAACACAAGCTTTCGCACGCCACGCAGCGTCTTGAAGAAGTGCAGTTAAACCTGGAACGTCTCGATAAAAGTAAATCGGATTTTATATCCGTGGCGGCCCACGAGCTTAAAACCCCGCTCACCCTCATCCAGGGTTACACCGCCATGCTGCAGGACAGCCTCTCAAAACAAAAACTGGGTCCGGCAGACCAGCTGCTCCTGGACGGCATCAACAAGGGAACGACCCGCCTGCATATGATCATTAATGACATGATCGACGTATCCCTGATCGACAACGATTTGCTTAAACTTAATTTTCAACCCATCTGGCTGGACCGTATTTTTGAATCCTTGATTTTTGAATTTTCGCCCGACCTGCACGGCCGCCGGTTGGACCTGGTGATCGACCCTTTTGAAGGAAACCACGAGGCCATTTTCGGGGATCCTGAACGCTTGATGCAGGTTTTTCGCAACCTGCTGAGCAATGCGATAAAATTCACTCCCGACGGCGGCAAAATCGTGGTCGACGGCCATAAACTGCCCGGTTTTATTGAAATCACCATCGCAGACACCGGCATCGGCATCGACCCGGAAGAGCAAATCCTGATCTTTCAGAATTTTCACAAGGTGGGCAATCCCATCCTGCACTCATCCGGGAAGACCAAGTTTAAAGGCGGCGGTCCCGGTTTGGGATTGCATATTGTCAAAGGCATTGTCGAAGTTCACGGCGGTTCGATCTGGGTCGATTCGCCCGGGCACGATGAAACCCGCTGTCCGGGTTCAACCTTCCACGTCATGTTGCCCATCCGCAAAGAGTCGATTGACTCGAAAATGGTAAAATTATTTGGTACAATCAGTTCAGTATCGGCGTCCAAACTAAACCAACAGGGAAATTCTTCTTAATGGAACCAAAAAAAACCTTCATT
>Ga0073936_10008498_pt1 | contig 13004 bp, 8 predicted proteins | sample AliMusrvi5mmetaG_FD_87041 | JGI IMG/M metagenome (GOLD analysis project Ga0073936, IMG submission 87041) | Freshwater lake bacterial and archeal communities from Alinen Mustajarvi, Finland, to study Microbial Dark Matter (Phase II) - Alinen... | ecosystem: Environmental > Aquatic > Freshwater >... | reverse complement strand
GACTGATATTGTTCAAACGAGAGCGTGGGTGCGGTGACGGCGGTTGCGGTTTTTGTCATGGGGTTTGTGCTGAATGGTTAAAAGTAAATTTTTTCCATTTACACAATTTAGTTTACAGTCTCCAAATATCGGCGTGCACCATCTTCCTGATGAATACAGAAGAGGAGATATCTTTGTTGCTTCAGAAGGCACGATAGACTTTTCAAGCTCTGATTCCATACGTAATGAGTTTAATAATATTCTCATGGGAGTTGCAAAGAAGCTTAAATCGCGCGCATGGAAAGTCGTGTACATATTACCCTTTGGTCCAGCGGTGCTTTCTATGCAATTAAAGCTTCTTGTCTATAGGGTCTGTGGTTTAGAATCAATTGATATTATGAATGTTCCTGGGGCAGACAGAGTAGAAATATCCCTCAATTTGCGTCAATTGATTATTGATAGCGATAAGACAGATTAGAGTTCGCGCCCGCGCAACTTTAAATGGCCATATATAATCAATTGTTAACGTAGGCCATGTCGTCGTGAATAGACTGCTTTTGGGCGGTCGGGGTGCACACTCGGCCGCCCCTTTTACGTTTCGAAGCTGGGGGATACGACATGGGGATACAGCGCGGATACGGCATCGCCCTGAGCCTCATCCCGATATCTCTGCCATCTCAAAGCGATACCCCTGCCCGTATCCTCCCCCATTCACCCCGACTTCTACTGTTTTTCACTCCGTACAAGGAGCGGCAACCTGCCGCCCGGCTTCGCCGGTCGGCAGCAATGGAGTCCCCTTTCTTTTCTTGCGAGATATCCCCTGGTAAGGTCATCGGTGCCGGCTGCGAACCAGCAGAGGAAAGCCGCTCCCCATCGCGCCGAGAACTATAATCTTTGGGAGGATGCACATGGGCTTCTTCGATTCACTGTTCGGTTCCCCCGAAACGCCCGAAGAAAAGGAGCTGAAGGAAACCATCGCCTTGTGGCAGGAGGTTCGCAAGGCGTGGCTCGACAGCAATTTTTCTGACGAACTCATTCGCGAAGCTTTTGTCAGAGTCATTTTCGACGAGGTGGAACATCACCTACCGATCCGTAATCACCTACTGCGGGCGGCACTGGCGCGGTGCCTTTTTGATGTCGTGAGCCGCGAGAAGTATGCATTCTCGTTCCCCGAGTTCGACTGGCAGTCGAAGCGGTTTACTCCGCAAGAAGTCGCCGCGATACGGCGGGAGGTGGAAAAGGTCCGCGCCCGACTGGCGCAAATCGATACCTGGATATCCGCACTGACTGGCCCCCTGACAGTCTTGGTGACAGAGCTGCTGAGTGCTGCCGAAGCAGTCGGCGCCAACCAACTGACCGGACTCTTCACCGTCCGCCTCATCGAGCTGTTGCCGCAGCCGGGGTACGTGGTTGGCAGCTTCAAGGACGCCATGTGGGGTGACGAGGCTCGCGCCTTGGGCTTGTTCAAGGAGCTGGAGCGGAAGCTAGCCGACAACGTGTGCAAAGCATCCGGACTGTCCCTGGCCGACGACATCAGCAAAAAACGACACTTGGTGGTCATGCCGGAACTGTCGCCGTTGCCGCCGCTCGAATTGGCCGTAACCTACCTTCACGACACCCCGTTCCTCGATCTGATGATGACGCCGGTCCCGCTGACGATGCCGCTCCAGACCCGCTTCGAGCACACGCACGTTCTGGCGGGCTCCGGCCACGGCAAGACGCAGACGCTCCAGCACCTCATCATGTCCGACTTGGAGCAAAAGCGCCCGCCCGCCCTCATCATCATCGACAGCCAGGGAGAGATGATCGACAAGCTGTCGCGACTTCGCGGCCAGGACGACCCGATCATCATCGACCCGCGCGACACCCCGGCGCTCAATCTCTTCGACGTGGACTTCGACCGTCTCTCCCACTATGGGCCGATGTACCGGGAGCAGATTCTCAACGGCGTCATCGAACTCTACGACTACCTGTTCGGCTCCCTGCTGGGTGCCGAGCTGACCCAGAAGCAGAGCGTCATCTTCCGGTATCTGGCGCGGCTGCTGCTGACCATCCCCGGCGCCACCATCCTTACCCTGATCGAGTTGCTCACCGACGAGAAGCCGTATCAGAAATATATCCAGGAACTCCCGGCCGGTGCGCGCCTGTTCTTCGAGACCGAGTTCCCGCACAAGTCGTTCACCGACACCAAGCGCCAGATTCAGCGGCGGCTCTGGGGCATCCTGGAAAACCCCACGTTCGAGCGGATGATGACCGCGCCGAAGAACCGGGTGAACATGTTCGATGCGCTTCAGGGCGGGCGGGTGGTGCTGGTCAATACCGCCAAGGACTTCCTTAAGGCGGAACGGTCGTCGTTCCTGGGAAGGTTCTTCATCGCCCTCACGCTTCAGGCAGTGTTGGAGCGGGCGGCATTGCCGGAGGGCAACCGGCGCCCGGCGTTCCTGTACATCGACGAAGCCGCTGACTATTTCGACAGCAACATCGATGACTTGCTAACTCAGGCGAGGAAATATAAATTAGGCGTTGTTTTTGCTCATCAATACCTCGATCAGTTAGCGCCGGGGCTGCGCTCTTCAATAGCTTCCAACACCAGCATCAAGTTTGCCGGGGGCGTCTCGGATCGGGACGCGCGGTCGCTGGCGCCGGACATGCGCACCACGCCCACCGTCATCATGGGACAGCGCAAGCAGCAGGACGCCACGCAGTTCGCCTGCTACATCCGCAACACCACGCCCCACGCGCTCTCGGTGTCGGTGCCGTTCGGAACCCTGGAGCGGCAGAAGACCCGCAGCGACGAGGACTATTTGAAACTGAGGGAACGGAACCGCCGGGCGGTATGCACGGAGAAGGTGGCGGCAGAGGAAAAGGCCGCCGCACCGGAGGCGCCCAAGGCTCCCGCACATGATCCGGATGACATCGATACCGCTGCGGGAAAGTGGTGAAAAATGTTTTTAGTCATCATGGGCGCTCATCGCAGAACATTCCGAAACATCTCTGAACATATCGCACGTTTACATGGAGGATATGGAAGCATATCTTGGGGATACGCCCTTTTCGTTTAGGAGTATCCCGCCATGGAAACTCAATCTGTTGCCGCCGCTTCTTCACATCTCACCCACCGTCGCAGCCGGATGCACCGGCAGAGCGTCGGGAAACACATCGAGTTGACCGAGCGTGATCGGGAGGTGTTCGCGCTGCTTGCCCGCTACCGGTATCTGCGCTCGACGTATCTCCATGCGTTCGTCGGCGGCGCCTCGCAGACCCGCTTCCTGGAGCGGCTCGGTGCCCTCTACCACGACGGCCGGTATGTGAACCGCCCCACGGCGCAGTGGGACGCTGCCGATGCCCGGTGCGCCCCGGCGGTGTACGAGCTGGATCGGCTTGGACGAGAAGCGCTGGCCGGCAGGATGCCCGACCGAGCACTGTTCTGGGACAAGCGCGACAATGCCGCCAGTCACTTCCACCATTCGCTCATGGTGTGCGAGGTTCTGGCATCCATCGAACTCGGCATCCGGCAGTCGCCCGGCGTGCGGTTCGTGTCCTGCGGCGAGATTCTGTCGCGGGTGCCCGGCGCCACCCTGAACCTCTCGGCCTTCGTCGCCAACAACCACTTCACCATCGTCCCCGACGCCCTGTTCGGCATTCAGTATGCCGACACCGCCTACCGCTTCTTCGCCCTGGAGGTGGAGCGGCGCAACCGGGTGGACTGCGCCAATCTCACGCAGACGAGCTGGCGGAAGAAAGTGCTGTGCTATCGAGACATCGCGGCGCGCAAGACCTACGCCGCGCTCGGCATTCCCAACCTCCTGGTGCTGGCGGTGGCGCCGTCCGCCGCCCACATCGCCAACATGAAGAAGCTGGTGCTGGAAGTCACCGAGGGGAAAGGCAGTCCGATGTTTCTGTTCCGATCCATCAATCACGAAAACAAGCGGCCGATGGTGGAGCTGTTGTCGGAGGCGTGGGAGCGCTCCGGTCGCGAAGACTTCCATATATCAAAGGCATGATACCCTGATGGGTGCTAATTAAAGAAATCTGTACAGTTGTTCTGCCGACATTGAAATGATGCGATGTATGTAATATCCGGAATTGGCATTTCTCCAGTTTCTGTTTTATGAACTTTGATGCCGCGAACCTTAATGGCAAGAATCAGTGTCTCACCTCCGCCAAACTGAGTGCTGGGAACATCCGATATCATCAAGGCGTCAGGACAGATACCCAAGAAACAGCTACCAGAGCCAAACAGCGCTTCTCCTTCTGAGATCATTTTAACAAAAGTTGTTTTAATGCCGACAACCGATCCTTTAAAGCGAAAAGGATTTGCCGTGATCTGTTCGCTGCTAGGCCAGCTCTGAATGCCATTCTCTCTGATGAACGACATTCGTCGTTCTTGGACTGCGCGATATATTCGAAGTCGCTCCTCTTCCTGTGCGTGTGCGGCGGCTTCCTCAGCCTGTTCTTTCTGCATTTCGGCAAGTATCCTGGGCCTCTCGTTATCCTGAATTTCCCACACCTTTTGACCCGCTTGAAGCTGCGCGTAGAACGCTTCAATTTTTATATGCTGGGTATTGGAAACGACCTTTGCCCGGCGAATCCTCACCATATATCCACACCACCTTCGGCTTTCTTTTCTAATGAACTCAAGAAATCGCCCCATCATCTCGCCATCGGTAGACATAAAAAGATTTATTACGGCGTCATCATCTCGATCTTTAAACCATACATCACTAAATATCCTGTCATCTTCGCATTTAACCTCCCACTTCAAGTTTTTTAAACTTTCAAACTCCTTATTTACGCATTGCCAAATCTGCATCTGCTTCCATGCGCCCATTTCATCGGCGTTTGGTTCTTGATAGAGTCCATGATAGGGGGCGCCTGGATCGGGCAAATTCCGACAGTGCTCTGGAATATCTCCGGCGCCGTTACCAGTCGCCCAAGCCGAACCGCCAAATGTGAGGATAACGACAAACCACGCAGTCGCCGAAGTGAATCGCATAAACTTCATGAGAACGCTCCTCGCAGAGTGGTGCGTGCCGCACGGCTTCCCTAGAGAGCCAATCGGTCCATCAAAAATCAGCCTGTCCATTGATATCAAATGCATTGCCTTCAGTCAAAGAGTAAGAAAACTTTTTTGAATATAACTGGTAGAAATGCAGCCAGTGTATCGAACCACACCCAAAACAAGAGACCGATGCCGGAGTTGTTCTCGGAAGCATGGGAGCGCTCCGGCCGCGATGACTTCCAAATATCCCGATTGTGATATATGCTGTTTCTCAATATATCGCCCCGTATAATTCTGCACAGTTTCCGTGCATTCTCACGTCATGTTTGTTCCGGCCCTTTTCGATATCCTTACCAATGGAGCAGTTCTTTGACGAAGATCATCGCAGACGTAGCGGTGACTTCATGATGAGAGCCTGAGTTCCTACGGTGATTAGCTACGCTGAGGAAAAGGGCCATGGATACGAGCGTGAATAGTTCTTTCAAGGTCGATGTGACGCGCGGGCAATGCATCTCGCGGGTATCATCGGAGTGGTTCTCTCGCCCCGCCGATGAGCGGTATCTGAGCGTCGATGAGCTGTACGGGGCAGTCCGGGCACGGGCTGACCATTGCCGCTCTCGCACGGTCGAAAGCCGTTCGGTTCGGATTCAGGCGCAGAGGGAGGATGCGGAAAGCCTGTCGGTCATCCTGCCGGGCGCCGCATCACCGCTCTCGCCGACCCACTGGAGTTTTGGACAGATGTGCACCATCGCTGGCGCTCCCGCAGGATACCTGCGGGAGTTGCCGGCGTCATTGTGCGGCATCAACCTTCAGTGGGGGCTTCAGCACAATAGGGCTGAACAGGTGAAGGTGCTGGAGATGGACAACGGCCGCGCCGAACTGCGCGCCGTCACCGGTCCCGACTACGGCCGTATCTTCGACCATGAACTGGTCGGGGCGGTGAAGCGGATCGCCGGCAACGGCACCGGAGAGACGCGGTGGAAGGTGCCAGGGGTGCTCGATTGGGGCAGCATGACCTACAACCCCCATGTCGATGTCACCAAGGAAACCACCACCCTCTACGCCAGCGACCGGGACGTGTTCCTGTTCCTGGTGGACGACACGCACCCGATTGAGGCCGGCACGCTGCCGGACGGTTCCCCCGATCTCTACTTCCGAGGCTTCTATTGTTGGAACTCTGAGGTGGGCAGCAAGACCCTGGGCATCGCCTCCTTCTATCTGCGGGCGGTGTGCCAGAACCGGAACCTGTGGGGCGTGGAGGATTTCCAGGAGATATCCATCCGGCATTCCAAGTACGCCGCTTCTCGGTTCGCCCATGAGGCGGCCCCGGCTCTGGAGCGGTTCGCCGAGTCCAGTCCGGCCGGGTTCGTCAAAGGCATCCGGGCGGCACGGGAGAAGATCGTCGCTCGCGATGATGACGACCGTGCCGGCTTCCTCAAGGGGATCGGATTCAGCAAGCCGGAGGCAAACCGAGTCGTGGACATGGTGCTGAAGGAAGAGGGGCATCCGCCCGAGAGCATCTTCGACTTCGTGCAGGGCATCACGGCTCTGGCGCGCGGGAGGGAGCATCAGGACGGGAGGATCGAGTTGGAGCAGAAGGCGAAGCGGTTGATGGAGCGGGTTGGGTAAACTTTAGGCCGGTGGTTTTACCACCGGCCTTTTCTATGATCGTCACCGAGCGCGCGATCACTTTCCCCCACCTGCCTTCTGGCCGGCGTAGTGTGAGACGGCGGCGGACACGGCGTCGAACAGGCTCATGCGAGCATCCTCGGAATCGTAGAAGCGGCGGGGCGGCGGGAGTTGCGCGGCGAAGAACGCGAAGCGGTTGGCGATGGCCTGAGCGATCTGGTAGCGGGTGGGTTTGAAGAAGGCGCGGCCGGCGGTTCCCCCTCCGGGCAGATCGGTAGCGAAGGCGGCACGGATGTCGGCGCGGGTGACGGTGTGCGCCGGGATGCCCTGCTTTATGGCGAGCGCGGCGATGTCCCGGACAAGCTTGCGGATTCGTTCAGAGCGGCCTTCCGGTGCCGGCAACAGCAGCACGTCGGGTTGGTACTGGGTGATGATCTGCTTGATGCCGAGGAGCGTGAGGGCGTTCTTGGCCTTGCCGCGAATGTCCCTAACGCCCCAGTCGGTTGGTGACTGCGGTGCCTCGAACAGAGCGAAGGCGAAGCCGCGACAAAATGGCTTGACGGAGAGAACGAGATTGGTTTTAGATTTCATAGTTGATGATGGTTAGCGTGGGTAGTGATACGTTCGCGAATCTGGTGGAATAGCTGCATTCTTTGCTTTGCTTTTGGTGATGTTTTTGGTTCGTACTTCTTGTGCAACCGCTCGACGCCATCCTTGACCGTAGTGGCGGCTTCTTCGTAGAGGTGCGGGAACATATGGAAGGCGGACAAGCCGAAGATCAGGCCACAGGCGGTGAGTTCGGAGGCGGACGGTTCGGAAAGGCCGTGCTCCAACCGGCCAATGCGGTTCCGACCGCAGCCGGGAATGAGCGAGGCGAGATCGTGCTGCGAAAGACTCCATCCGCGCCGGAGGGTGCGCAGACGACACTTCAAAGGTGGTGACATGATGACGATGTTGATAGCCGAAGCCGGCTAAAGGTGCGGGATCGGTATCTGTATCGTCGCGCGAATAGGTTAATGAAAATATGTGGGAAAATGCACAGAATGTGTGCAAGTTTTATTTATTGAGGTATGATGTATGTGCCGACAAGTTAATATGCAGCTCTACCGCTTTTCGAGCGGCTACACGTGTCCCGAAAGGGCATCCTAACAGGAAACATGTGTAGCAGCTTTGCTGTTAACTTGTCGGCACCTGTTTGGGGTGCCCTTTTTCGTTTCGGCATACATATACCAGTGGAGCGTGAACAAATAAACGTACGAATATGTTATTAGCTGCGAAACACGCAATTGCGTATATTTTGTTAATACTAGGAGCGGCATTTCCACAATGTCATACAGATAAATCTAATGGAGGAGAGCTGCTAAAATGCAACTCGGCTGGATCATTTGATCAGCCACATGGGGAAGAAAGTTGGTGTAGTCCAGGCGGACTTGAGTATTTATACACCCCCCATCACTACCTTTCAGGATACTGCACGAACGGAAAGTATGTTTATTGGACAGACACTGCGCGCGATGCAGATCATTATGTTGATTCATATTCCCCCTTGCCACATGTTGATGCAAAATCATTTGAAGTTATTTCTGATGACGATGGATCGTACTCTAAAGATGTTGACCATGTTTACTTTGAAGGAGGGCTGATTGTGGGTGCGGATGCGAACACATTTAAGTCACATGGATACTATGCGATAGATAATGGTGCCGTATATTTCCTCGGCATTCGAATTCCCACGGCAGATTGTAGAACATTTATTGCACTGAACGCTGGTTACGGAAAAGATTCGGCCCATGTGTACAAGGGAGTAGGACTTATTACGGGAGCAGACCCCAGCTCTTTTGTTGTTCTTGACGGAGAGTACGCGACTGATAAAAACCACGTATATAAACAAGGGGTGGTGCTTGATGGTGTTCTCCCAAAAACATTTTCGATACCGCCAACGATACTTGAGGGAAAAACTACTGTATCACAGAATATGTATAGTTTTCGACCTGCCCCCCTGCACCAGCAACAAACATTCTCTGGTCAACTTTCGCAGGATGCCCGTCGCTCTGATCAAGTATACTCATACCAATCACGCTTCCTTGTGAGTTTGTAATATATCCCAAAAAAATTGCTGCGTGCGGCTCTCTCCTGCCAGATCCGTTGGGATTTGGGTCGGTATCCATTATATTTGCATTCGGCGGTGGATATTTTCCATTCTGCATAAAAGTTGCAATGGGAGTTCCTGGGACAATAGCTGGATAAGACCCGTTGGTTGCTGATATTTCAACGCCTTGATTCCATATGCCTGTTGCTTTATTTGCAGCAGGGCCTAATGCCTTAACTAATGATACGCACTCTTCACCAAGACTAATATCTGTGCCAACCGGCGACAGATACCCACCATGGGAAATTGCTGAACTATTCCCAGGGACTAACGCATTTATGATATCGGATACCGACATATTTGCAGAAATATTTCCAGAACCTGCTGCGATATTTGCCCCAACACCAGCCCCCATAACCGCTCCCGCGCCATTATTTGCAGGATTAGAGCTTCCGGCTCCACCAGGGGTCGAGCCGCTTGTGGCCGGCGTGGTTCCCGCCATACCAAAATTTGTCACACTCCCATTTCCGTTGAGTGACAACCCCGGTATATCAGGCAGCGCCGATGGGGTGTTGTTCGTTGTTGTGCCCGCCGGCGCAGTATTTCGAGCAGCAAGGATTTCTGCGAAAGTCAGGGTCTTTGTATACTCGGTTGTCGTCGCAACGGCCGTTGTGGTTGTTCCCGTCGAAGACCCGCTATCATTGTTCGACGTGTTGCTACTAGAGCCAGTCAACGAAAGCCCACTGAACGTCACGGTTCCGTTTGAATAAACAGTAACGCCATTAGGCGGAGTTGATGAGTTGTTGGTATAAAGGACTCCGCCATCAGGGCTATATGAAAACGGATATCCACCGTAAATAGCCGATGTGCGAGTAGGCATTGCGCCAGAAACAATGGCAAAATATCCGGTGCTCGAAGAGCTTATTAAATTTCCGTTGCCGCTGAACACGACAGATCCGGCCCCGCCGGTATTCCCTGGATTGAGAATAAGGCTTCCGGTTCCCTGGTTGCTAATAATCGCTCCGATCAGATCAATATTTCCGGCAGCGCTCAGAAGCAAGCCGCTGCTGGCGCTCCATGAGAGATTGCTGGTGATATAGATATTGCCACCTTGGCTGCCGTTTGAGCTGGTGCTGATGGCAAGGTTTCCGTTATTCAGCAACGACTCCACTGTTTCCGTTGCGATGACAGAATCTGATGTGGCCGCAACATATCCGGAACCGGTGCCGCACGTCGTTGAGCCGCTGATGGTGTAGCACAGCCTTGCTGTTCCGGTGCTGAAGGAACTCGTGTTCCCTCCGCTGGTGATCGTTATGTTGTACGGATCGAGCAACAGCGTTCCGTCTCGTCCAACTGCCGCCTTGCGATTCACCGTTCCGTTGAAATCAAGCTGATGCCCCGACACCTCCACAAACCCGCCGTTGCCGCCCTGCGCACCGCCCCTCGCGGAGATCGAGCCGTGGTAGCTGGTCACCTCATCCGCCCAGACCACGACCTTGCCGCCCGCGCCGTTGGTGATGGCATCGGCGTCGATGGTGGCGCCCGCATCGACCACCGTCAGCGCCGAGTTCGGCACTGCCGGCTTGTGCGTCGGGTGCGTGGCGTACTCGGCGTAGTCGGCGGCGGTCGCATTGCCGCCCCGGAACTCGCCGCCGATCAGCACGTCGCCGCCGCCGGCCGCGCCTGAGACGTCAATCTTCGACGTGCTCGTGAGCGCCACACTCTCCCCGAGCGCCAACACCGTGCCGCCGGTCTGCCCGGCGCCCTTGCCGCTGGCATCGAGCGTACCGGAGTTCACCACCGCTCCGGCATCATCGCCCGCGAGGATGATCTTGCCGTTCTTCTGCTCGACTGACCGCGCCTGAATGACGCCGCCGTTGTTGATGACGGTATCGACCACGCCCTTGGCGGCAGCAGCGGTCAACTGTACCAAGCCGCCGTCCGCGAATATCTTGCCGTCGTTGTGGACGAGCGAGGTCAAAGGTTTGCCGTCGCTGCCGAGCACCTGCTGCGCCACCTCGTTGCTCAGCACCAGATTGATCTTCTGGTCGCCGTAGAAGTCCACGGTGAAGGCATTGCCCGAGGCCAGCGTCACTTCACCGAGCCGGGCGGTGATGATGCCGTGGTTGACCACGCCCGGCGCGACGAACGCGACCAGACCGGCGTCGGCCGCCGTGATGCTGCCCCGGTTCTCGATGATGCCGGAGGGCTGGGTGTCGCTTTGGAACACATAGCGCCCGGCGATGAAGTCGCTGTTCTTGATGTCATGGGTGGTGGCGATCAAGCCGCCAACGTTGACCCTGGCATTGGGACCGAAGAACACGCCCGCCGGGTTGACGATCCAGATTTGCCCGTTGGCGCCAAGGTAGCCAAGAATCTGCGAGGAGCTGCCGCCGGTCACCCGGTTGAGCGCGATGGCACTGGCATTCGGCTGGAAGAACTTAACCGTTTCACCAGCCCCGATGCTGAAGCTCTGCCAATTTATGATCGCTTTGGCCGTGGTCTGCGTGATGTCCAGCTCGTTGGCGCCCTTGTTGGTGAAGGTGACGCCGCCGCTGACCACCGTGGGGGTCTTGGGCGCGGCCTTCACTTCTGGGGCGATGCCGACGATGGACAGCGCAACGACGCCTGACAAGGCGGTGCGGGACAGGAGGCCGGAGCGCAGGGTCTCGGTGCGGGTCACGCTCAGGGAACGAATGCGAACGGTCATGGCTCAATACCTCGCGGTCACGCTGAAGAACCCGCGAATGTCGCGGTTGTTGTTGGTGCTGGTATCCCGAATGAACGGCTTGGCGAGTTCGAACGAACCCGTGGCGTTGTCGGTGATGCCGACGCGCGCGCCGATGCCGGCCGACGCCAGGGTCTGCCAGCCGGTGACGGTAGTGTCGGGCGCGTTGTTCACCACGCCGCCGCCGTCAACGAAGGTATAGAGCTGGATGTACTTGACCTTGGGTATCTCCACGGTCGGCGTGTAGGAGAGTTCGAGCTTGCCGGCCAGTCCGTTGTCGCCGAGCACTTCCGAGCTGTCGAAGGCGCGGCCGTACTGCGCGCCGCCGAGACCGAACTGCTCGGAGGTCAGCAACGGGTGCGGACTCAACTGCGCGTCCATGCCGATCTGCACGCCGAAGCCGTCCGGCAGGGGCTGATTGTGCAGCATCGAGACCGTCATCTTGCGGAAGTCGCTGCGCCCGCCGGTCCGGCTCAGATCGGTGCTGCCGTTCTGGCTGGCATTCATCATGTCCAGCCCCTGGCTGAACCGGACGCTGACGAGATTGCTGCCCTGGAGCACATCGGCGAAGTCATAGGAAGCGCCGAGGGACAGCACCCGCAGGCGATCCTGATTCAGCAGCGTCCCAAAGCTGTTGGTGCGGCTGTTCTTGTAGTCGAAACCGAGGTCGCCTCGGAGCGTGTCCGAGCGGCTGCGGATGAACGGGTGAGCGAAGTCGAAGCGGATCGTGTCGCTCAAGCTCTTTATATCGGAGTCCCGGAGCGTATACCCCGGATCGGACCAACTGCGCTTCACGCCGACGAGGCCGGTGGTGCCTTCGGAATCGAGTAGCTCGGTGTGGGCGACATCCACGTAGCGCAGTTCATCGACGTGCGGGGTGATGATGCCGCGCACGGTGGTCTGATCGAAGACGCCGATAAGGTCATTGAGCGAGACCGAGCCGTCTATCTGGTAGGGGCCGATGGATTTGGTGCCTCGGTTGTCGATGGTGAGGCTGGCGTCAAACGGCTTGCGCTCGATGGCGACTTCCAGGTCGGAGCCGGCCTTGGTTCCGGGGGTGGGTTTGAGGGTGGTCTTGACCTTGATGCCGGGGAGGTCGTCCATCAGGAGGACGTAGCGTTCCAGGTCACCCGCCCGCAGGGGCTTCGCGGCCTTGATCTTCTCGGCGAACTTCTCCAAGAGGCCGAAGCGATCGGCCACAGCATCCCCTTCGAAGTGGATGCTGTTGATGCCGCCCTCGACGATCTTGATCCGAACGATGCCGGCTTCGACGGTCTGCGCGGGGATGAATGCGGCCGAGAGGATGTAGCCCTCGTTGCGCAGGCGGGCGGTGATCGCGTCGCGCAGCTTGTAGATGTCCAGGAGGGAAACGTCGTGGCCGAGAAGGTTGTCATACAGCGGCCGGAGCGAGTCCGTGCTGATGACCGCATTGCCCTCGAAGACGACGCTGGTCAGCTTGAACCGCACCTTTTCCGCTTGGGCGGGAGGGGGCGCCTGCTCGGGTGCCGGGAAGACCAGTTGCGGCTTCGATTGGGGCGCCAACGGCTTCTCGAAGCGCTTATCGAGACGGCCGGGCT
>Ga0073936_10008486_pt1 | contig 13016 bp, 12 predicted proteins | sample AliMusrvi5mmetaG_FD_87041 | JGI IMG/M metagenome (GOLD analysis project Ga0073936, IMG submission 87041) | Freshwater lake bacterial and archeal communities from Alinen Mustajarvi, Finland, to study Microbial Dark Matter (Phase II) - Alinen... | ecosystem: Environmental > Aquatic > Freshwater >... | reverse complement strand
TCGCGCGCAACGCCTGGGCGTTTATTGCCACCCCGTTGCGCGCGATCGCCGACGCGGTTTATCTTCACAAGGAGATTACCTGGGAGCGGAATGGCATAGAGTACCTGACCGAGTCGCTGCGCATAGAGGAAGACGACCTGTACTCGCTCTTTTTTGACGATGTGGATGAGATTATTGCCAGCATCCGCAGCCGACGCGTGCGCGCCTACCTGGAAGCGTTGGGAGGAGTCGTGCACCATGCTGGATAGGATCCTGAGCGCGAGAATTCGCGACTATGCGCCGGCAAATACGGTAGAGCAAGAAAACGTGCTGCAGGAACTCATGCAGCATTATGTGTTGTCCAGTCTGTCGCGCGCGGGCTTGTTCGCGGACGCGATGTTTCACGGCGGCACCTGCCTGCGCATTGTCTATGGGACAAACCGGTTTTCGGAAGATCTGGACTTCCTGCTCAAGCAATCTGACTCGAATTTCCGCTGGCAGGGCTACCTGGAGTTCGTACAGAAAGACTGCGCGCAGCAAGGCATCCCTTTCGAGGTGCAGGACAAGTCCCAGGCCGGAACGACGGTACAGAAGGCATTTCTGAAGACGGATTCCATCGGCAAAATTCTTGTAATGGAGTTACCCTTCGAACGTTATCACTCGCGCAAGTTTCGCATCAAGTTGGAGATCGACACCAATCCCCCCGTCGGCTCAACTTTCACAACCAGCTTCATCACCTTCCCCGCGACGGCTCCGCTGACGACGCAGTCTCTGGAATCTGGATTTGCCCTCAAACTGCACGCGTTGCTCTGCCGTGGCTATGTCAAAGGCCGCGACTGGTATGATTTCGTGTGGTACATTGCACGCAACACCAGGCCCGATCTGGAGTTGTTGCGCCAGGCCTTGCAGCAGCAGGGGCCATGGGCCGGGCAATGCATCACCGTGAACCTGCATTGGGTGCAGAAAAGCATGGAGGCAACCATCCGGCGCATCGACTGGGGCATGGCGCGCGATGACGTTCAGCGCTTCCTGCCTTTGCGCGAGCAGGAGGGTCTCCAGGTGTGGAACGCAGACTTTTTCCTGCATTATCTCGCACGCATGAACGAGTAGGTACCCTCTTCAGCTCTTCACTTACCCTGGCAAACTCATTCGCTAGCTGGAGCAGAGAATAAAGAGAGATTAAGCATGGAGATGAAGCAGCGAGAAGAAGATGACAACAACCCTGCACGGGAGTCAGTTCTCCTTTTCACTCACAACTACCCACAAAAAACCTTTATAGCGCCATATTCGAACGCCACCGCCTGGTGTCCGTTGAAACTCGGTACGATGACGCGTGTGCCGGCGGTGGTTTGCTGCAGCGGCAGCGTCTCTGTTGACGGCGCCAGGTAGGCGCGTATGATCTGCTGCGGCACATTGAGGGTGAGCGGCACTTGAGTCAGCGTGGGCAGGTCCTCGATCACCAGGCATGCGCCGCGCTGCAAAGGGGGGCCATACATCAGGTGCGCCACATAGCGAAGGTGTTGCGGCTGGTGGGTCAGCGTCACCCGCCCGGCGCTGGGGAGTGCCGTGGCCACCATCGGGTGGTCATAGATCAGCTTGAGGGCATTAACAAAAAGCTGCCGGTGCAGGCGCGCGCCTTTCTCATAATATTGCGCTCCCAGGCGATGAGGCAGGTAGACGATAGTTCCGTGGCGCCAGGCGCCCGGGTGCACAGCCGGCTCTGCTCGATTCGGTGTATTCTGGTGCGAGCAGTAATGGGCATAGGTACGGTCGAAATAAGGTTCGTAGATCTTCGCCAGCGCCTCGCCGCCGTTCAGTTCGGCGCGCAGCGCCGCGGAATAGTTCAGGAAGGGCGAGGACACCATACCTGCGGCCAACACGTCCCTAACTTCGGTATAATCAAGTTGATAGTTGCCGGGGCCGATATAGCGCGCCCCCACTTCCAACAGGAAACGCGACCGCTCCGCATCAAGCCCACTTTCTCCCAGTATCAACAGCGAGCCGCCTGACTCGACGTAGGATTGCAACCCGGCGGCGCTCTCCGCGGTTAAACATTGCGCGCCCGGGAGGATAATCGTCCGGTAACGGTTGAAGTCGCTAGCCGGAGTGACGATTTCGAAATCCATCTGGCTTTCCAGCAACATATTGGCCACCCCCTGGTCGTCCGGAATGCTGCCGCTTTGCCAGAGACCGAGATTGGCTGCCGGTTCGCCATCCAGCCCATATGGTTCGAGTTGTTCGACATAGGCATAGGCTTCACCGATGTTGGCGTAGGTTGCCGGGTCCATCTGACCCAGCGGATGCAATTGATCGCCGAAACTGCAGCGCGCGCCGTAGGCTACCATGCAGGCAGCCTCGAATTTCATCGCTTCCGGATGCTTGAAGCCGCCAAATTCACCCCAGGAAGTATGAAACTTGCCGCTCACCGCCAGGTAATCTTTGCCAAAGTTGGCAAAATATTTTGCACGGATGGGGAATTTGTCATAGCCGCCCCAGGTGGTGGGCAGGTCTTCCAATTCGTGATGCGTCTGCCAGTCATGCCATTGCGGCTGATACTGGTTGCCGCCGCCGCCATTGTAAAAGATGGTGGCTTCCGAATGGTCCGCCGTAATGATCTCGTTGCATTCGCTCATGAAGCGCTGCCAGCGCAGGATATTAAAGCGCGCGGCATCAGCCTCGATCTCCGGGGCAAGCCCCGCCGCCTGCATGCCGGCGCGGCAATTCGCGCAATAGCACGGCGAGTTATGGCAGATATCATAAAAGAAGCCGTCTACCGGAAAAGCCGCGCAGATTTCGCGCGTCTGCGCATAGATATGCTCAGCATAACCGCCCGTCGGGCAGAGAAACTTCCAGGAGAAGCCCGGCTTCGGTTCCGACGGTGTGGCGGCAAGGTCATAGCTGCACGTCTGAATAGAACCGTCTTTATTGCGCGCAGTCCACTCCGGATGCCATTCAGCGTCGTTCGCCGACCAGCCCACGGTGTAGTAAATCGGCGCACGCACGCCAATGGCGTGGCATGCCGCAATCTGCTCCCCAAGCAAGTTACGCTTCAGCGTGGGGTGCGGCTTGCCAATCTGCGTCGGGTAATAACTCCAACTGTGATGGCACTTGGCAAAGACAGTAATGGAATTCACATGGCCGTCCTGCAAGGCAGCCTGAAACTGGGCTGCAGCAAAGTCGCGTCCCACGTCGGGGATGTGCTCTGAGGTATGGAAGTCCAGGTGAATCTGGCGTGACGGCAGCTTAATCAATGAAACCTCCTGGGAGCGCAGGTGATAACTCATGGCTTAAATATCAGCTTATGATTTCGCCACCCCAAAGAGCCTTTCCTGCCGCAAGCTGGATTTTTACAAACCAGCACATCTCTATGACTCCACTGCCTAAATGCCATAGCCTTCCCACGACTGATCGAGGATTATCAGCAAGCATCAAGCAAAGTCAACACGCATACGGGATGTTGCCTAACGCTCACACTAATGCTAGCTGCACGGTTTGCTGAAACAGACAAGACTTGCTATTCTATACCCAGGACAAAGAGATGGTAGAGTTTATATCCTGGTACGACCAGGCTGTTACGATAATGAAAGGTGGGTAAGGTGGCAAAGATAGAAGGATTCAGAATTAAGAACTTTAGAGCGTTAAAAGACGTCACCCTTGGTCGCTTATGGAATCTTCGACAAGCCGAACCTCTCACCCCCATGACGGCAGTCATTGGTAAAAATGGAGTTGGTAAAAGCAGTTTGTTCGATGCTTTCGGTTTCTTGTCTGATTGTTTAAAGTCTGGAGTAGAGGAAGCTTGCGATGCTCGTGGCCGCGGTGGCTTTGAAAGAATACGTTCACAAGGGCAGATCGGTCCCATTGAATTTGAGGTGTATTACAAAGAAGAAGGAAGTACACGTCCAATAACTTATGAACTTGCAATTGATTTGGATAATACTGGACGTCCGTATGTTCTGAAGGAACGGCTCCGGCAAAGAAGAAAGGGACAGTCACGAGGATGGCCATTTTCGTTCCTTATACTGAACGATGGGAAAGGACTTGTATGGAAGGGGGAGCAAGTAGGTCATCAGATTAATGAAAGTAAAAAGGAACTGGACCTTTTAACGTTAAAGGAATTAATCGAATCAGTCAGGATTGCACGAGCAAAAGAGGAGCCCAAAGAAACTGAAGTCGTAGAATTAGATGACAAACGCAAACTCGGTATTGCTACACTGGGTTCTTTGAAACAACATCCCAGAATTTCCGCTTTTCGTAGATTCATTGAAGGATGGTACCTCAGCTACTTTACCCCCGATGCGGCGCGGAGCCTACCTCTGGCAGGCCCGCAGAAGCATCTGAATATTCATGGCGATAATATTGGTAATGTGGTGCAGTTCATGGAACGCGAACAACCTAAGAGTTTTCAATCAATTCTGCACAGGATTGCTGAGAAAATTCCAGGGATAGACAAGATCGACACTGAAAAAACAAACGATGGACGGTTGCTACTTCGCTTCAATGACAAAGGTTTCCAGGACCCATTTTATGCCCAGCAAATGTCTGATGGAACCCTGAAAGTCTTTGCCTATCTTCTTTTGCTCGAAGACCCGACTCCACCACCATTTTTATGTATCGAAGAACCAGAAAATGGCCTGTACCATAAGCTCCTGGAGTCTCTGGCCAGAGAATTTCGTGAACATGCAACTGGTCGCAAAGGCGGTTCACAGATTTTCATAACAACACATCAGCCATATTTTGTCGATGCTTTTGAGCCAGATGAGGTTTGGATTTTAGAAAAAGGGTTAGATGGTTTTTCAACAATCCGTCGAGCGAGTGACGACGCTCTCGTTAAGAATATGGTAGCAGAAGGTCTTCCTTTGGGCGGTCTCTGGTATAGCGATTACTTGGATGCGAGGTAATGCGATGCATTTTGAGATACTTGTTGAAGACCAACGCCTTGCAGATGCCATTTTCCCTGGCGGTTCACAAGCTCTTTCAGTCAAAGGGTATCAGGCAATTGGAACAGAAAAGTCGACCTGGGCAGAGAGAATCACTCCACACATGGATATCGACACCAATGCCTCTCCTAGTTTTCGTTATCTCCGAGATAAAATCCGTGAACTCGCCAAAGGTAATCTTTAATGTTTATGACTTCCGATAATTCCCAAAACAATACCCCGCGCCTCCCGTTTCGCGGATTGATGCTCGACGCGGCGCGGCTGATTGAGTCCGTCGCGTATTATCGCCGCTTCATCGACTTTTGCAGCGCATGGAAGATTAACACCGTCATCTTCCGGCTCACAGACGATCAGGGGTGCGCCATGCGCTTCCGCAGCCATCCGGAATTGGTGACGCATGCCAATGCGCTAACGCCTACCGAGGTGTCCGAGCTAGCGAGTTATGCCACGGAGCGCGGCATCGAGTTGATCCCGGAGATCGAATCGTTGGGACACTCGCATTACATAACGCGAACAGCAGAGCATGGTGATCTCAACGATCAAGGCACAGGCGGATTCGAGTGGGCTAACGCGTTAATTCCACTTCACCCGAAAACGCTGCAGATCATGGACGACTTATATACCGAGGCGACAGCGTTGTTCCCATCGCGTTACCTGCACGCCGGCTGCGATGAAACAAATTGGGGTGGCTCCGACTTCTCACGGCAATTGCTAACCACGCGCACACGAGCGCAAGTATGGGGTGAATATCTCAATAGTTTACGTGCGATGCTACAACGCCTGGATCGGGAGATGATTATCTGGGATGACATGGTGCTCCAACACGATCCCACTATCCTCGATTATCTCGACAAGCGCATTATTCTCCATGATTGGGAGTATGCGGGCGATGAACCGAATGCCGTTAGCGCCCGCCTTGCGCTGGCGCGAGAGAAGAGATTTCGCACAATCGGCGGACCGGCGCTCCACTGGTGCAAATGGGGGCCGAGAGTGGGCAGCGCGCAATTAGCCAATATTGACAGCTATGCCGATGTCTACCGCAACACTGCGGATAACGCGGTGATGGGCGTCATCGTCACCAACTGGGTGCCGTCACGCTATCTGCGGGATGCCATTTGGGATGGATTGGCCTATGCCGCGGTGGCAATAAACGAAGGAAGCACGGGAGCACGGATGCACGCGTTGCCTCAATTCGTCGCAGAGCATTATGGCGCCCGCTGGGATGAAATCTGGTCGGCAGTGTTTACCGCTATTTATGATGCCGCACCGACACGCTTCGGGGACCAGCCTGTTGCGCTGCTGATTCCGTGGGCGAATGAAGAAGAATTACGCCAGGCAATTGCCGCAGCTCCCCTACCCTCGCTGTCGTTTTGCGCACTGCTGCCAAAACTGGACGCTCTACAGCAGCATATACAGCGCAACCAGGCGGATTTTGCCGCCTTCCGCTTGAGCATTGAGTATCTGGCGCACCTTTACTGGCGGCACTCCGCAGTGAACAGCCTGACGGGACAGGAATTGGCGCCGGTGCTGCGCGAAGTCGCCCGGCGTGATGCCGCGCTGGCCGCGAAGCTGAGCGCGGATTGGCAATCCGGCCGCACAGGTACGCCATCGGCGTGGCTCACGCTGGCCGAAACCTGGGGGTTCAGCCCCGAGGATTTTCTGCACGCGCGTTTCATGACGGCGGCGGCATTCTCAGAGCAGGTGGCTCAAAAGGATAGTTTTAGACAGGATTCACAGGATTCGAAACAATTATGAATAATGCAGGCTATCCCGGATTATTCATGAAACGTAAGGACTGCCGGGCTAGCTGGGCATTATTCGAAGTAGTTATGAATTTAGCAACCCTATCCCTTTTCCGCTCCGGAAGTGGCCCAGATATTGGCGGGTTGATCTACAGGCAGCGTCCCGCGATACATACGTAGAAACGAGCGATGCTCACGCAAGTCGGACGCTGTCACCATGGCACGCGCAACGGTGTTCTGCTGCGGGATGTCAATAAGGACCGGATGACCGGCATATCGCGAGATGAGCCTGGCAAGCAATGCCGTTCCGGCCTGCGTGGTGGTCGCCAAACATGGCCCGAGAAACGTCGCGTTTGCTCCTGGCCGCACGGCGCCATACCCGAGAAGTTGCCCAGCACATTGATAGACCCATGTTGTCTCCAGATTTTCCGCCAACAGACGCGTGAGTAAAACACGGCGGTCATAGCCGCAGATTTGCGTATCCAACTGAATGAGCGCCGGCGCCAGTTCCGCGCGATACAGTTGGGCATCCGCTCCCGGTGCATGTGCCGGCAACACCCCGGCATAGCGTACTAATGGATATTCAGCCACAAATCCGAGCTTTTCATAGACCGGTTGTCCCTGTGGCGTCGCATCCAGCCTGATTGTAGCCACTCCACACGCATCGAGATAGGCCAGCGCATGCGACATCAACGCCGTTCCCAGCCCCTGCCCACGCATGCGCGCATCCACCAGCAGCATGGCGATCCAGGCAACCGTACCAAAGCGGCAGGTAGTTAGCGTCCCCACACCCACACCGTCCACTTCGGCGACAAAACAACCATCCGGCGCCATGGCAAGAAAACGGCGCCAGTCTTCCGCAAGCTGGTTCCAGTGTGCTTCATCCTTCAGGCGCATGCCTAACGAAAGATCAGCAAGTGTCATCGAGCGAATAGTCATCATGCCATATGATATCCCCAAAAAATAGATTTTTCACCGGCGAATCAGGTAAAACTCACAAATTCTCACACAATTTTTCCATTTTACGATTTCATATCGTGCAACACTCGGTAAAAAAATGGTATGCTGAGTGTGTGGTTATCTCATGCAATGAGCTAAACAGTTCGGAAGGAGATTATCAATGCCGCGAACGCGAATAATGGGTATTATATTCACCAGCATCATTTGCCTGGGTTTCGGCATGATCGGGTTTGCGCTTACGCGAGGGTATCTATCGCTACCCATCTTTTATGATTCGCATCATGTCGGCAGCAATTTGAGTATGGGCTGGCAGATCGCGGCTTATCTACTGTTCATACTGCTGGGATTATTAATCGGTCTGGTCATCGGTACCTTCCTGTATCACCGCATGACGGCCATTGCGAAAGACCTGAGGAAAATTCCGGCGGAAGATAAGGTTGCTTCCATCTTAGGCACAACCATTTCATTGCTGGTAGCCTATGCCTTCGGCGCGCCAATCGCGCGCTGGCAAGATTTGGGGGGAGAGGTACGTTTAGCCCTCATCATACTGGAATCCGTCATTGTCATCTGGCTATTCAACTTGATTATGCTGAGCATGAAGGAAGAGATTCGTTACCTATTTCCCACCCAACGTCCGAACGGCAATTCGGGATCAGAACCTACCAATAATGAGGCGCCACCGAAGTTACTGGACACCAATGTCATTATTGACGGACGCATTTACGATATCTGCCGGAGCGGATTCATTGACGGTTCCATTATCCTGCCCGGGTTTGTATTGGAGGAATTGCAGCACATCGCCGATTCCGCCGATTCGCTGCGCCGCAACCGCGGACGACGCGGTTTGGATATTTTGCAACAAATGCAAACAGATTTTGACAATTGCGTGACAATCGTCGATCGGTATAAAGTCACATTCACCCCGGGCGACGGTGTTGACATCAAACTGGTGAAGCTGGCAAAAGGCATGTCCGCCGATATCCTCACCAATGATTTCAATCTCAATAAAGTGGCAAAGCTCCATGGCGTGCGCGTGTTGAATATCAACGAACTGGCGAATGCCGTCAAACCGGTGGTACTGCCTGGCGAAGAGATGCATGTGAATATTGTACGGGAAGGAAAAGAGTATAACCAGGGTGTCGCCTATCTGGATGATGGCACGATGGTTGTGGTTGAGAATGGCAAAAAGATGTTGGGCGACACCGTGACGGTCGAGGTAGCCAGTGTGCTGCAAACCGTCGCCGGGAAGATGATTTTCGCGGAATTGAAATACGACACCGAACAGGAGGAACCTGACGAAAACAACGGTTATTATTCCGGCCGCGGGAACCGGCGCAAGATTAGCTAATACAGAACGAAAAGCCTGGGTACTGCTGAGTGGACGCCCCCTGCTCTCCTATGCCTTAACCACCTTCCGCACCCATCCCGAAGTGGATGAGATTATAGTGGTCGCTGCGGCCGATGATATGGAGCGAAGCAGGCAGTTGATTGCGCAAGGGCCGGCCAGAGTGACGGAAAAGGTAGTACTCGGCGGAGCAGAACGGCGCGATTCTGTCTGGGCAGGCTTACAAGAAGTCTCGGCGGGGACAGCAATCGTGTTGGTCCATGATGCGGCCCGGCCATTTATCTCCCGAGAAACTATTAGCGCATGCATCGCGGCCGTGCAGCGACACGGCGCCGCGGTAGTGGCCATGCCGGTGGCGGATACACTGAAACAGGCCACCCCGGATGGGATGGTCGCCGGTACGGTGCCGCGCGCACGCCTCTGGGGTGCGCAAACACCGCAGGGATTTAAATACCAACTGTTATTCACGGCTTATCAGCAAGCGATAGCGGAAAACTGGGCGGTGACGGATGATGCATCGGTGATGGAGCGAGCGGGACACCGCGTGGCGCTGGTCGAAGGTAATGCCATGAATTTTAAGATTACGCGACCGGATGATCACGCGATAGCGGAACGGCTGCTCGGTAACGGCATGCGGGTTGGATTTGGGTACGATGTCCACCGGTTAGTCACAGATCGCGCATTGGTGCTGGGTGGCGTGACAGTGCCCCATAGTCACGGTTTACTCGGTCATTCCGATGCGGATGTGCTCACCCATGCCATTATGGATGCGCTGTTGGGCGCCGCGGCGCTGGGCGATATCGGCCAACATTTTCCGGATACTGATCCACAATATCGCGGTATTGCCAGCTTAGCCTTATTATCCGATGTCGTCCTCCTGCTGAACGAAGCCGGTTATACGCCAACCAGCCTCGATGCAACACTGGTAGCCCAGACACCCCGATTAGCGCCGTTTATCCCGGAGATGCAAACCCGCCTTGCCGCCACGTTAGGCATAAGGCCAGAGCGTGTATCGGTGAAAGCGACGACCACCGAAGGTCTCGGCTTTGTCGGTGAAAACGCCGGCATGGCCGCGTATGCAACGGCTTGCATTGCATGTCTGCCGTTATGATGACGGCAAGTCGGCAGTGTATTTATGACCATAGTAGGGAATAAGAGAATATCTGCGCAAGAAAAAAAGGAGTGCACACTATGCAAATAATTTTCTTTGGCAAGCATGTAGAGGTCACCACGGCATTCCGTGAATACGCTGAATCCAAGTTGTCAAAATTAGAACGCTTGTTCGACCATGTCCATGAAGTGCACGTGGTCGAGAGTATTCTTCGCAACCAGCATACCGTCGAAGTGACATTGAAAGCTGACGGCACTACTATTCGTGCGGAAGAACGCTCACCGGATATGTATAGCTCCATTGATCTGGTTACTGCTAAGTTAGAGCGTCAGCTTACCAGATATAAAGATCGGTATGTCTCACATAAGCGCGAGTCATTGCAAGGCCTGAAACCAGGCGAAATCAATCTGGAAGAAATCCACGCTTCGGACGCCGGAGAGTCAATAGAATCGCCTGCCATCATGCGCACCAAGCGTTTTGCCATCAAACCCATGGATCCCGAAGAGGCTTCCCAGGAGATGGAGCTTATCGGGCATGATTTCTATGTCTTCCGCAATGCGGATAGTGAAGAAGTCAATGTGATCTATAAACGCCGCGACGGCAATTATGGGTTAATTGAGCCGCTTATCGATTAATACCTTCGCAGAGTCATTGGACACATCCTGTGTCCAATGACTCTGCTGAGGTAGGGTTCCCTCCCATGGATATAGAACAATTTCGCGACGAAATACGAACTGAATTCGGCAGCAAATTAGAACATGCAACCCCGAAACACATGCGGCAATTCCTGTATCGCATGTATAGCAGGTTGCATAGTCGGTTGGATGGCGGAGATCATCTGGATGGATTACCCTTCATCATTCCCGAGGAAAACGCCAGTAACTATGAGCAAGTCGTCGCGGAATTCTTCTCACATGTGCTCGATTACCCGCCGGACCTTGCCGTCATCACCCTCTGGCTGTTTGCCTGCGAGATGTTCTATACCCACCTGGAAGATGCCTATACCGATCAATTCCAGGATCTGTTCTCTATAGATTTGCCAGAGTAATACAGGCACAACGCTCCACCGCCATCCGCACAGTGAGAAAATATTGGGAACTGGCTCAATACCTGTGACTTAATCCCTTCGTTTTCGATTCGTAATCGTGCTCGTGCTAAAAAAATTCTTCATCGTCTCATCGTTTCGAGCACGAGCACGAGCACGAGCACGAGCACGAGCACGAGCACGAGCACGAAGACGAGGAGCTGAAGTCACAGGTATTGGCACTGACTCGAATCGTGCCTGTCCCCACTTTTCGCATCCGTGATTAACCCGGATTATTCACGAAACGTAAGGACTGCCGGGCTAACTGAGCATTATTCGAAATAGTTATGAATAATGCAGGTTAAAGAACTTTGAACTTTGAACTACTAACAAGGAGCACCTGATGCTCGAACAAGTTGACCTCTCGCTGACGTTAGCGCACGATAAATATGATAAAGAGATGCCGGACTTGCAATTGAAACTGCTGGAATTACAGCAGCAGGTGCGTAATACGGAAGCTCAAGTGATTATCATGTACGAAGGCTGGGATGCCAGCGGCAAGGGCGGAAGCATCCAGCGCATCACGGAAAAGCTCGATCCGCGCGGATATCGTGTCTGGTCTATCAGCGCGCCCAATGAGGTGGAACGGCAATATCACTACCTGTGGCGCTTTTGGACGCATATTCCGGCACACGGGCAGATAGCGATTTTTGATCGCAGTTGGTACGGCCGCGTGCTGGTGGAGCGCGTGGAAAAATTCGCCAAAAAAGAGGCGTGGAAACGCGCCTATCGCGAACTGCGCGATTTCGAGCGCCTATTGGTGAACGACGGCACCGTATTAATTAAATTTTGGTTGCATATCAGCAAGGACGAACAACTGAAACGTTTCAAAGAGCGCGAGGATGATAAGTTCAAAACCTGGAAGATCGGTCCGGAAGACTGGCGCAACCGTGAAAAATGGGATGAATACGTGGAAGCCGCGGAAGAAATGTTCGCCGAAACCAATACCCCGGAGGCGCCCTGGAATATCATCGCCGCCAACGATAAACACTACACACGCTTCGAGACTGCACATATCGTGTGCAAACGCCTGGAAGAAGCGTTAATAAAGGATAAAGGATGAAGGATGAAGGATGAAGTGTGAAAATGGGGTGCGCTTGCAGTTTCGCGGTTGTGTAAGCTGATAAAAAGGACCTAAAGGACGGAATGAACCCGGGTGAATCAACTATCCGTCCTTTACGTCCTTTAGGTCCTTTAGGTCCTTTAGGTCCTTCACCTCCAACGCCCTGATTACTGATTCAGACCCCAGCACCGCGGACAGAACTTTCCAAGTCGTCTATCGTCTAAACAAGAAACCTCCTGTTTTCCCCGTAACGGTGGCGTAACTACACCCCGAAAAGGAAGCTTGTTATGAGACTGATGACTACCTCGTTGCTCCTGTTGGGCCTGCTGAGCTGTGCTTTAGCGCAGAATACTCCCCAGACTACTCCCCTCAAAAACCAGATGATAGTGCCAGGTCGCTTTGCCATCCGCGACCATGCCGGCGTGGTGGCGCCCGCTATTGTTTCCGGACCGTTGGGCGTGTATGTTTTCAATAAAGGCGTGCTCGCGCGGTTTGATGCGAAGACGCTGCAGCAGCAAGGGCTGGTTGCGTTATATGGTACACCGGGTGAACTGCCTGACAATGTCACTGCGCAGTGGTGGCAAACCGTCGAGGAACGCGGTCAACGCCTGCTCCCCGCGGGTATGGCGTTGCATGGCGGCGACGTGATGATTTTGAGCGGGGACCAGTTTTTCCGCCTCGATCCAGCCACGCTGGCCATCAAAGTGAATGCTTCATTGCTTCCCGACAAGCAGCATGGTACGCGCGTCGACCAATTTTTAAACGCGCTGCCGCCGCAGATGGAGTTTTCCGGCG
>Ga0073936_10008484_pt1 | contig 13017 bp, 10 predicted proteins | sample AliMusrvi5mmetaG_FD_87041 | JGI IMG/M metagenome (GOLD analysis project Ga0073936, IMG submission 87041) | Freshwater lake bacterial and archeal communities from Alinen Mustajarvi, Finland, to study Microbial Dark Matter (Phase II) - Alinen... | ecosystem: Environmental > Aquatic > Freshwater >... | reverse complement strand
GTCGAAAAGGCGTATGTAAAGTGACCGCAAGGTTGGCATACGGTACGGCGGCATCTCCATGATGAAAGACGTCGTTTCACTGCGCAAAATGGTCGACTTCAAAACGCGGGCTGTCAAAATCGCAGCCAGGAAGCCGATGATGTAGAGACCCAGCATGGCAGCCGCGCGCTGGCCCAACAGCGGCCCGATAAAATTCTTGTCGGGAATGAACGCCGCGATCAGCAGCGTATACACAGGCAGCCGCGCTGAGCACGTCATAAACGGCGCAATCAAGATCGTCGCGATGCGGTCGCGCTTGTTTTCGATCGTGCGGGTGGCCATGATCGCAGGCACCGCGCAAGCATAGGCGGACAACAGAGGTATGAACGATTTGCCCTGCAGGCCGACCCGGCTCATCGTGCGATCGGCAATCAAAGCCGCGCGCGCCAGATAGCCGGAATCTTCCAACACGCCAATGAATAAAAACAGAATCAGAATTTGCGGCAGGAACACCAGAACCGAACCGACGCCGCTCCAGATGCCATCGATCAGCAGTGACCGCAGCAACCCTGCAGGAATCAAAGAACCCAACAGCGCACCCGAACGCAGCACCAACTCCTGCACGCCGTCCATCAGCGGCTTGGCGCCGGCAAAAATGGTCTGGAAGATCGCGCCCACCACCACCGCAAAAATCGCAGGCCCGGCCACGGGATGAAGAAAGATCGCATCCAGCCGGCGCGTCCACATCGGAGGCGCGGGCGCTACGTAACCGGCGCTTTGACCAACGCGGCCAGCCCACTGGCGGCACTTCGGCACGTCCTGCAAAACCGGCAGCTGCAGAATCGGCAACTGCACAACGGGACGGGCCTTGATGCCAGCGAGAAATTGGAAGACCTTATCGATGCCCTCTTCCTTCGCGGCGCTGACCAGGGCCACCGGTGCGGAAAGTTGCTTCGATAACGCCGCAATATCCAGATCGCCGCCACGCCGGGCCAGGTCATCGGCCATGTTCAAAATCACCAGTGTCGGCAGCTTGAGGCTCAAGACCGGGGCGGCCAGAACCATGTGGCGGTTGAGATTGGTCGAATCCAAAATCAGCAGCACGGCGTCAGGCTTGCCAATTGTTTCGTTAAGGCCGGTCAGTGCATCGTGGGTGACGCGTTCGTCCTCGGAACGGGGCGTCAGGCTATACACACCGGGAAGATCGACCAGGAAGATCTCTTCCTCTCCCGCGAACTTCACTTTGCCGATGTGATGTTCTACCGTGACACCTGGAAAATTGGCGACTTTCTGGCGCAACCCGGTAAGCACATTGAACAGCGTGGACTTACCGGAATTCGGTGGACCCACCAGGGCCACTACATGTTTCTTAGTTGCAGTTGGGTTGCGAAAGCCAGGAGGGGTGCCCGAGCCCTCATGGCAATTTGCCACGGGGTTCATGACTTGGCCGGTTTCGGCGCTCTGATCTTGAGATGACGCGCCGTAGTGGCGCGCAGCGCAACCTCTGAGCCATCCACGCGGAACACACGCGGATCACCACCAGGAGCACTGTGGGCCGCTGTTACGCTGGTCCCAGGAAGAAAACCGAGCTCCATCAGGCGGTGGCCAGTCTCGGTGGGCAGTTCCAGACGGTCAAGGACCGCTTGTTCACCGTGCGCGAGATCGAGGATGGAGGCTTGGGCCGGGAGGCTCCGGCGTTGAGTCTTCTTGAAACTCAGTTGCATAACACCTTCAGGATAGGGCAGCAATTTGTGGGTGTCAAGGGGGGTGCCGGCCGTGCGATTCGGCTACTTCACAAACCACGGACGGGTGGCCGCATCGGTCTTGAAGAAGTTCAGCATCAGCTCCGCGATCTTCGCCGATCCCTTGTCTGAAGGATGGAGGCCGTCCTCACGAACATCCTCGCGAAGATAGACGAAGCCGTCCTTGCGTCCCCTCATTCCATCGGTCCAGAAATACGGGCCCCACTCGATCCACGGGGAGCGGACTGCGCCCTTCGCCGGATCATAGTTCAGCTCCTGTTTGCCGGTCAGTTGATCAGTCACAACCCACTTGACGGAGAAACCGGTTTCGTAGGCCCATGGTTCGGGGCTGCCACCGAGTTCGGTATAGCCGCCATAAGTGCGGCTCGAGAGGAACGCAACCTTCACGTTCGGATACTTGTCATGCAGGTTGTGCAGCGTGGCGATGATGTTCTCATACAGCTTCTTCGATTCCACCGGAAACGGCTGCGAGGGGCCGGGGTTCACCTCTTTCAGCCAGATGGCCTGCACCTGCTTGCCGCTGACTCCGGCGGCCTTCAACCGATCTTCGACAATGTTCCAGTAGTTCGATTTCGGATCGGCAATCACACTCGCCGCCTGGCTGCCCACGCAGCCGTTCACCGTAACGAGCTTCGGATTCACCTCCGCATCCTGGGCCGCTCTTCTCTGAAATGCCGGGAACTCAATGCTCGGATTGGAGAAGCCGATGGAAAGCAGCACGATCCTGCCATCCTCGGCGGGGACGCCCTCCGCGTTGCGGGGCACGATGGTCTTGGCGATCCGCACTCCCGCGCTCAAATGCGCTGGCGGAGGTGTGTTGACGCCGCCGGGATAGAGGCCGCCCTCCTCGTCCTTATACTTCCCCTTGCCAAGATCCGTCAGCGGAATCAACCCCAGTGAACTCTGCGGCGGATGCTCCTTCATGTACTGTTCCCGGCGCTTCTGCATCTGCGCCTGAGCCTGACCGCCGCCTTGGCCACCTGCCTGAGTCTGGCCCGCGCGCTGCTGAATGAACCTGCGCTCCTCCGGTGTGAGTGGTTCGCCTCGCTGCACCTTTTGCCGCAGAACGGCCGGATCAAACGTCGCGGCAGGAGGCTGCACCTGGGCCACAGCATTCGCCAGGAACCACGGTTTCGCAGTCGGCTCCGTTTTCAGGAACTGCAGCAGCATCTTCGCAACTTTTTCGCGGCCCGACTCCGAAGGATGCATGCCATCGGCGCCGAAGTCGCCGCGCGTCCAGGTGAGCCCGTCTTTACGGCCCTTCACTCCATCGGCCCACATGTAGGGGCCCCAGGCGATCCACGGGAACCGAACGGCACCGCGCGCTGGATCGTAGTTGTATTCAAGGTAGCCGGCGATCTGATCAGCGATCATCCACTTTGGCGCAAAGCCGCTCTCGTAAGAATGCGGTTCGGGGTTTTGCGGCACCAGTGCGTTGCCGGCGAAGATGCGACTCGAAAGATAGGCAATCTTCAGATTTGAAAACCGCTCCCGCGAAACACGCAACGTATCGGTCATCAGATTCTGCAGCCGCCGCACATCCAGGGGAAAGGGACGATACGGAGTCACCACCACCTGGAACATCCATACCGCCTGAACCTGTTTCTGCGTTACGCCCGCAGCCTTCAACCGTTCGTCGACGACCTTCCAGTAATTCCCGTGAGCTTCCGATGTTTCGAGCGCCGATTGACCGCCCTGCGCTCCATCCACTAGCACCAGATGCGGATTCAGCTTTTCGCCTGCCGCCAGCTTCATGAAGGCCTGATACTCCATCGTGGTGTTCGACATTCCAATGGACATCATCACAATCTTGCCCGTGGGCGATGGTCTGCCCTCCGCGTCGAGCGGCACTATCTTCGATGCCTGCATCAGCCCTGCCTCACGATGTGCCGCGGGCATGAAGTTTTCTCCACTCGGATACAAACCGCCCTGTTCGCCTTTGTACAACCCCTTGCCCAGATCGGTCAGCGCCACCAGGCCTGTGGAACTTTGCGCCGGATGAAGCTGCGGAAACACCTTCATTATGAACTGTCGCTCTTCCGGCTTGATGCGGCCGCCGACGTGTTGTTTCTGCACGAGCTCGTCGTACTGGCGGCGAGTTGCATCATCGATCTGCGCCACTGCCAGGCCGGCAGAACAAAGAAGCGCAAGGCAAGGGATTGTGCTTCGCATTATGCCAGTTCAGCGAGACGGATCGTATCTTCCAACTCGTAGATTTTGTCTTCGAGATTCTTGGTGCTCTGCCCGGCAGCTCGTGCCGCCTCGAGCTTCTTGTTGGTCAGTTCCAGCTTCTTCCGCATCGCCTGAAGCTGCGAGCTTTCCGCCTTCGACGCCGTAGGCTTCTCTGCTTTAGCGGCAGGTACCGCAGCCGCAGCCGGAGCCTTTGCGGCCTTCACCGGCTTCTTCGCCTTGGCTTTCACGTTCGTCTTGAACTTGAATGCCGTTACCGCGGTGGGAGGCTTGAGGGCCGCTCCAAAATCTTCCCGGTAGAGATGGGCAATCTCCACGGCCTCCGTCAGGATGTCCCGAAAACGCGCCTCCATTGCCAGCTTCGCTTTGGTGCGCAGGCTCTCGCCCTGCTCTTTCCATTTTTGATATTCAGTGATCACGTTGTCCATGTAGTTCGCCAATGGACATTATAGACCCCTGGAACAGCGGCCACGATCAGCTCACGTTTTCCCGCCTACTTAATGCTCGATTCCAGATCGCGCGCCAGCACTTCAGCGCGGCGTGCCAGCTGCACCGCCGCCCGCAGATCCGTCCTGCGCGCCTGGTCCGCCTGATCGGCGAAGGTCTTGATCCGGGTAGCAATGTCGGCCTGCGCGCTGGTCAGCTTTTTCGCGCGCAGCCGGATGAGCGAGGCGCGCGCGGCCGTGGTGCTCTGATCCACCGTGCGATTCATCTCCGACTGCTGCGCCGGAGTCAGAATCTCTCCCAGCTGCGGAGCCGGGGCGGGCGTTGGTGCTGGGGCAGGTGGTTTCGCCGGACGCACCACAACCGGTTTCGGCGCTACCGGTTTCGGAGGCGTCACCGGGTCAGGCACAGGCACTGGTGCAGGTGCAGGCGCCGGAACCACAGCAGCCGGTGGCTGTGGCGCAGGCTTCTTCTTGAACATGCATCCGCTGGACGCCACCGCCAGCATCAATACAAGCGCGGCACGAACCCTCATGCCACGGACTCCAGAATCGGAATATGGATCGTAAACACTGTCCCCAAATCTTTCTTACTGTCTACCTGGATTTTACCGCCATGCAGTTGAACGGCGCGAAACGTCTGCGCCAGTCCAATGCCCGAACCATGCTCCTTGGTCGTATAGTAGAGTTGAAAAATCTTGCCGAGCTTCTCCGGCGGAATGCCCGTCCCGGAATCCTGAATCCGCAGGACGCAGTCATTGCCCTCACGTGCTGCGCTCACGCGAAGCTCACCGCCACCAGGCATCGCCTCCATCGCATTCATCACGATGTTGAGCAGTGCCTGGCGCAGCAGGTCCTTATCGGCGCTGATCATCGCCGCCTCTCCGGTCAAGGAAACTTGAATCTTGCGGCGCTCCGCGTCCGGCTGCAGGAACTTCAAAATGTCGCGCAACAGTTCAAACGCGTCCAGCGGCTGACGGTTCAACTCCACCGGCCGGCTGAACTCCAGGAACGTGCGCACCACACGATCCAGCCGCCGCACCTCTTCGGAGATGACATGCAACTCCTCCACCGTCTCCGGAGTCTTCATCTTCAGGACCTCCAGCAACAAGGTGATGGAGTTGAGCGGATTCTTGATCTCATGGGCCACGCCGCCGGTCAGCCGCTGCACGGCCGCAAGCCGGTTGGAAAGATCGAGTTCGGACTCCAGCTGCTTGCGGCCCTCCGGATCACGCACGCGGACAATCGTCCCGCCCGGGAAGAACTCCACATCCGCCAGCAGGTTCTGCAGCGGCATGTTCTGCACCGCTGTCTTGCGTTGAAACACCTCCGCAAGCGCCGCGCCGAAACTCAGCTCTTCGAGTTTGCGGCCCGTCTCCACCGCGCCCAGCAACCGCTTCGCAGGATTGCCGCACAGCACCAGGCGGCGGCTCGCGTCGAAAATCAATACCGCGTCTTCCAGCTTCTCCAACACGCTCTGAAAGCCACGGAATTGCTGGCCCAAGATATTCAACTTCGATTGCACCAGCGCGAATTCGCGCGACGGAACATCCGTGCGGGGCGGCGGCGCATCTCCGCTCGCAATGCGATCGATCTCTTCGCCCAGGCGCGTGATGTTGCGGAGCATGATGTTCGATAACCAGATGCTCAGCAGAATCGCCACGCCCAGAATCGCGCACGAGATCAGCGCGATGCTACGAATGCGCGGAACCAGTAAATCCCGCAGCAGCGCCGGAGAGACCAGCACCTGAATCACGAACACCGGCCGCTGCAGCTGCGGCACACCGATCGGCAGGCGCACTTCGAAGTCGGAACTCCCGGTCAGCAGCGCCGTCAACCGCGCAAAGGCATTGGCCTGGCGCAGAGCTTCGAGCGACGGTTTCGAATTCAGTGCGCGCTGCTTCCGCATCGGATCGCTCGACGAAAGCACGCGCCCGGCGGCATCGGCAATCGAGATCTCAATGATCGTCTGTGACCGCGCCATCTCTTTTTCGAGCAATTCCGGCAGCACTGCGTCTTGCTCCGCAAGCTTCACCCACAGCTGTTCGGTGTCCGCCATGGTCTCGGCGTTCTTGCCCCCAAGCCGCGCCAGCAGGCTCGCCTTCGCCTGTTGCGCTGCACTCCGCGCGAGTTCGGAGGAGCCGTCTAGCCACGTGATGGCAAGATCGTCAATCATCAGCAGCGTGAACAGCAGGCTGATGCCAGCCGCGACCCCGATAATGATCGACAACAGCCGCAGGCGTAGCGACATTATTCCCCGTCAGGTTGTTTGAGTTTATTGAACAGCGTCTTGAGGCTGATGCCCAGCAGCTCCGCCGCGCGTGTTTTGTTATTGTGTGTGTGCTTGAGCGTCAGCTGGATCAACTGCCGTTCGGCCTCTTCCACGGTAGTACCGGCAGCCAGGCGAATCGCCTCCTCGCCATTGGCACTCGCGACGTGTTCCACAGGCTTCTGTCCGCTGATGTTGCGCGGCAGATGCGACGGCCTGATCTCGCCTTCACCGGCCAGGATCACAGCCCGCTCCAGAACATTGCGCAGTTCGCGCACATTGCCGGGCCAACCGTAGGCCAGCAGCATCTCGAACGCTTCTTTCGAAAGGCCTGGAACGCGGCATTGGTGCTTGGTATTCAGCTGACCGATCAGCGTGTCGCAGATCGTGCTCAAGTCCGAAGGATGCTCCCGCAAGGGCGGCAGCGGAATGTGCATCACGTTGAGCCGGAAATAGAGGTCTTCGCGAAACGTGCCGTTCTTGACCGCGCTCTCCAGCGGCCTGTTCGTCGCCGCGAGCACCCGCGCATTCACGTCGATCTCCGTCGCCGCGCCCAACCGGCGAACGCGCCTTCCTTCGAGCACGCGCAGCAGCTTCGCCTGCAACGCCAGCGGCATCTCTCCAATTTCGTCTAAGAAGATGGTCCCGTTCTGGGCCAATTCGAAGCAGCCGCGACGCCGCTCAATCGCACCCGTAAAGGCGCCCTTCTCATGGCCGAACAGTTCGCTTTCGATCAATGACTCCGGGATGCCCGCGCAGTTCAGCGCAATGAACGGCCCCGCGCTGGCGTGCGACAGATCGTGCACCGCGCGCGCCGCCAGTTCCTTACCCGTGCCGCTCTCGCCGGTGATCAACACCGTCGCGGAGGTTGGCGCCACCTGCCGGATGAGGTGAAACACCTCCTGCATCGATTCCGACCTGCCCACCAGCGCGCCCAGCGTGCCGTTGTTCGCCAGCTGCCGTTCGAGGATCTCCGAGCGGCTCTCCAGCACCGATTGCGTCATGGCCCGTTCAATCAACGTGCGCAGCGATGGCGGATGCAGAGGCTTTTCCAGAAACCAGAACGCACCCAGATCGTGCACGGTGGTGACGGCGGTCTCGGGGTTTCCAAATGCGGTGAGAACAATCGCCGGCGGGTCCGTACGAAACCCCTTGCGAATGCGGCGCAGAAGCTCCATGCCGTCCATCTCCGGCATCATCAGATCCGTGATGAGCACATGCGGCGAGAAACTCTGTATCTTCTCCAGCGCCTCCACGCCATTGGCGGCGGTCTGCGCCTCAAAGCCCCAGCCCTTCAGCATGCTCGCCAAGGCCATACGCTGATTGGCTTCGTCGTCGACAACCAGGACTCTGCGCTCACCCGTTTTCACAGACCTATTCTAGGCTAGCGGCGCGGGTGGGCGCAAAACTTTCCGTTATCCTTGCCGCCCAACGCCAAGCTTCTTCAGGATGTCTTCCATCAGGCACCAGTTCGTGATGGAGGATTGCAGCAGGTTCACCCCCACGAAACCCGTGAACCAGAACCAGTTCGGATTCACCCAGATGCCCAGGCTGAGACTGGCCAGAACAAACGTCCCTGCGATCATGCGAATGTATCTTTCAACGGTCATGCCAACTTTCTCCTGTGATTGACAATAAAGTAAAGCACCGGCACCGTCATGCGCGACAGCGCCAGCGATGCGATTTCACCGGCCATCAGCGAGATGGCCAACCCTTGGAATATCGGATCGAAAAGAATCACCATCGATCCCACAACAACCGCCGCGGCGGTCAGCATCATCGGCCGGAAGCGCACGGCTCCGGCATCGATCACCGCTTCGTCCAGCGGCATTCCCTCTTTCAACCGCAGCTCCACAAAGTCCACCAGGATGATGGAATTGCGCACCACGATGCCCGCCCCGGCGATGAAACCGATCATGGATGTGGCGGTGAAAAAGCCATTCAGCAACCCGTGCGCCGGCAGGATGCCCACCAGCGAGAGCGGAATCACCGCCATGATGATCAGCGGCGTGACGAACGATTCGAACCAGCCCACCACCAGAATGTAGATCAGCACCAGCACTGCCGCGAACGCAATGCCCAGATCGCGGAACACCTCATAAGTGATATGCCACTCGCCATCCCACTTGATGGCGTACTTGCTGTCGTCCTTCGGCTGGGCCGCCACGAACTGCTCCAGGTTCATCTTGTCCATCTCCGGACCCAGCTTCTGAATCGCATAGACCGGCGCTTCCATCGACCCCGCCACATCCGCCGTCACGTAAGTCACCGGCATCAGATTCTTGTGATAGATGCTGCGGTCCTCCACCGAATTCTCCACCGTGGTGATCTCACGCATCGGCACCAGATGGCCGTCTCGCGTATCGATCTTCAGATCGCGCAAGGTATCGAAGTTCGTGCGCGCCGTTCGCGACAACCGCAGCTGCACCGGGATGTCTTCTTTCCACTGATCCACATGCAGCAATCCCGCAGGTTCTCCGGCGGAGGCGATGCGCATAGTGCGCGCGATATCGGCGTTGGTAATGCCGTGCAGTGCAGCCTTCTCGGCATCCAACACCAGGCGCTGTTTCGGGCGGTCGTCCTCTACATACCAATCCACGTCCACCACGCCATCGGTCTTCGTGAACAGGTCCTTCAACTGGCGCGCTACGCGAATCTGACCTTCCTGCGTCGGCCCGTAAACCTCGGCGACGAGGGTCTGCAGCACCGGCGGACCCGGCGGCACTTCGGCCACCTTGATGCGTGCCCCGGTCTTCTGCGCGATCGCCTGCAACGAAACCCGGACCGCTTTGGCGATCTCATGGCTCTGCCGCTTGCGGTCGTCCTTGCCCAGCAGGTTCACCTGAATATCGGCACTGTTGGCGCTGCTGCGCAGATAGTAGTGCCGCACCAGGCCGTTGAAGTTATACGGCGATGCCGTGCCCGCGTACGTTTGAACGTTGATCACTTCCGGTTGCTTCAACACCTCGGCCGCCAACATCCGTGCCGTGCGGGCGGTCTCTTCAAGAGTGGTGCCATTCGGCATGTCGATGATCACCTGGAACTCGCTCTTGTTATCGAAGGGCAGCATTTTGACCTTCACATACTTGATGTAGACCAGCGACATCGAGCCCAGCAGCATCACTACAATCGCCGCCAGGAAGCCCCAGCGGCGTAGCGGGTAGTGCAGCAAGCCGCCCATCACTCGCCGGTACAAGCGCGTCACGAAGTCTTCCTGATGATCGTGGCCATGCGAGTCGACCTTCTTCAGAATCCGCACCGCCGCCCACGGTGTAACCAGGAACGCAACGATCAACGAAAAAAGCATCGCCGACGTGGCGCCAATTGGAATCGGGCGCATGTAAGGTCCCATCAAGCCGCTGACGAAAGCCATCGGGAGAATCGCCGCCACCACGGTCATCGTCGCGAGTATAGTCGGATTGCCAACCTCACCCACCGCATCGATGGCAATGTCCTGCAATGACCTGTCTTTATTGGATGGCAGATGACAGTGCCTGACGATGTTCTCCACCACCACAATCGCATCGTCAACTAGTATTCCTATGGAAAAGATCAGCGCGAACAGCGTGATGCGGTTCAGCGTGAACCCATAGAAGTAAAACACAGACAACGTCAATGCCAGCGTCACCGGGATCGCCGTGAACACCACCAATGACTCGCGCAGCCCAAGAATCAGGCCGACCAGCACACTCACCGAAATGACCGCGATGCCCATGTGCAGCAACAGCTCATTCGACTTCTCCGCCGCCGTCTCGCCATACTGCCGCGTGATGTTGAGCTTCACGCCATCCGGCAGTTTGCGCGCATTCACACGCTCCAGCACCGCACTGGCAACATCGATCGCATTCGCGCCCTTGCGCTTGGAAACCGCAATCGTCACCGCGGGCGAAAAGTTCTGCCCCGAGGCGAACTGCACATACTGCGCCGGCTCCTCGCCTGCGTCAGTCACCTCCGCGACGTTGCGAACGTAGATCGCGCGTCCGTTGGCGACCGCCACCACCGTATTGCGGACATCATCCGCGCTGCGGAAGAAGTTCCCCGCTTCAACAATCACTTCCCGGCTGCCACGGGCATAACTACCAGCTGGCACGCGGACATTCGCTGCCGACAATGCACCCAACACCCGCGCCGCGGAGAGCGAATACGAGGAGAGCTTCCCCTCATCCAGCGTTACCCGCACCTGGCGCCGCTCGCCACCAATCACCACCGCGGTAGAAACCTCGGCGACCTGCTTGATCGGATCCAGCAATTCCAGAGCAACCCGGCGCAAATCGTATCCGCTGTAGCGAACACTTGAAAGCGTCAGCGCCAGAATCGGCACGTCGTCAATCGAGCGCGGCTTGATCAGCGGACGCGACGCTCCTGGAGGGATAATGTCGAAGTTGGCGGACATCTTCTGATTCAGCTTGACGATGCTCTTCTCTTCGTCTTCCCCAACCTTGAACCGCACGATGGCCAGCGCGCCGCCGGGGCTCGACGTGGAATAGATGTACTCCACTCCCGGAATCTCCCACAGCAACTTCTCCATCGGCCCGGTTACCCGCTGCTCCACTTCCTTCGCCGAAGCACCTGGCATGCCGACGAAAATATCCACCATCGGGACGATGATCTGCGGCTCTTCTTCACGCGGCAGCTTCCAGATGGCGAACCCACCCAACAATAGGGACGACACAATCACTAGCGGCGTCAGCGGCGAGTGAATGAACGTCGCGGCGATTTTTCCTGCGAAGTTGCGTTCCATTATTTGCTCTCGATTCTTGCGCCGTCCGCCAGTTCAGCGGGACGCGGATGAATGATGCGGTCGCCTGCGTTCAGGCCGGTCAGCACCTCAATGCGGTCGCCGCTCTTGCGGCCCAGTGACAACATGCGGCTCCGTGCGAACTCCCCTTCAGCCACCAGCACCGTCTCCACCGAACCCTGATGCACCACCGCCGCGGCCGGAATCGTCAGCACCTTTTCTGGTGCGGCCGGGATCTCCAGCCTGCCCGATAAGCCTGACCGGATCCCCTGCAACGCTGGCATCGCCACCTTCACCATCACCGACCGTGAACTTGCATCCACAACCGGCACGATCTCCGAAATCTTCAACGGGAGTGACTTGTCCAGCGCTTCCACCCGCACCGTCACGGCCTGCCCAACGCGCAACTTCGATAGCAGTGACTCTTCTACAGGCGCCTCGAAACGGTATCCCGCCGCCTGCTCCAAAATGAGCAGTGGCGCACCCGGCACCGCCATCGACCCCGGTTCCGCCTTGCGCTCCTTCACGATTCCAGCAAACGGTGCACGCACCTCGGCGTAGGTCCGTGCGATTTCAGCCGCGCGAACTCCCTGACGCCCCTGCTCGACCTTGGCATTCACCTGGGCCTGCTTTGACACCGCGGCATCGTAGCCGGTCTGCGCCAGCTTCACCCTGGAAGAGGCCTCATCGAACTCCTGACTGGAAATCGATTTCTTCTCAAACAGGTTCGACATGCGCGCGAAGGTGCTCTTTGCCAGCTCCAGTTGCGCATTCGCGGCGTTGATCCCCTGCTGCACCTCCGCCGTCGCCGCGCGTGCTTCGTTCAGCGCGGCGGTGGCCTGATGAACGGCCGTGTCCAGGTCGCGCGAATCGATCACGGCAATCACCTGATCGGCCCGCACCTGATCGCCAGCCTGTACTTTGATCTCTTTAATAAAGCCCATCGTTCGCGCCGATACTGGCGTGGTCACGCGCGCTTCCACTGTTCCGCTCGCCTCGTGAACGCCTGCCATCTCAGATTCGGCGACCGTCTCGGTAGTCACCCGCACCGCTGCGGCCTGCGGAGCCGCTTCCTTGGTGTGAGTCTCCTTCGAACAACCTGCCAGTAAGGCGGCAAGGGCTATGAATGCGAAGTGTCTATTTAAGTACATCTGAATCTCCTGTCAATGTTCCCGCTGCCAATTCCATCGCTGCCGCCGCTACACGCTGGTCGTAGATCGCCGCCAGCAACCGCGTCTGCGCGTCCAGATTTGCAGTCTCCTGCTGTAAAAGATCGGTGACCGTGGTGAGCCCGGCTTCGTAGCGGTTCTTGGTGATCCGCAGGCTCTCGGCCGACATGCCGGTGGTCTCCTTGGCGACCTTGATTCGCTCGCAGGCGCCCTTCCAGTTGGCATACGCACGATGGGCTTCCAGCCTGACTTGCGACGATACCTGCCTCGACTGCGCCCGCGCGCTGGCCATGCCCTCTGCCGCCTCGCCGATCCGTTCCTTATCCGCGTGGCCGTTAAACAGATTCCACTTCACCGTTGCCGCGAAGAACCAGTTGCCGCTGCCACCGATCACGAACTTCTCGCGATCCGCCTCGAGCATCGCCCGCGCTCCAACCTGCGGCAACAGAGCCGACCTCGCCGCCAT
>Ga0073936_10008473_pt1 | contig 13030 bp, 12 predicted proteins | sample AliMusrvi5mmetaG_FD_87041 | JGI IMG/M metagenome (GOLD analysis project Ga0073936, IMG submission 87041) | Freshwater lake bacterial and archeal communities from Alinen Mustajarvi, Finland, to study Microbial Dark Matter (Phase II) - Alinen... | ecosystem: Environmental > Aquatic > Freshwater >... | reverse complement strand
GGCCAACCCCACATGGGTACTGGTGTTACCGACATCCACGACAAAAAAGTGTTCCGTTGCCATTACTCCAGCTCCAATGACAAATCCGCCGCCGGGGCGGAATGGGTAAGCCCGCCGACCGAAATCGCATCCACCCCGGTGGCGGCGATCGCACCGACCGTCGCAAGCGTCACGCCGCCGGACGCCTCCAGCTTGCAACGTTTGGCGCAAATCGCCACGCAGTCACGCATCCGGTCCGGCTCCACATTGTCGAGCATGATCCACTCGGGACCGGCCCGCAAGGCGTCGCGTAATTCATGCTCGGACTCCACTTCAACTTCCACGGGTACGCCGGGAAATTTCTCCCGGGCAGCCGCAACCGCGCCCTGAAGGTTACTGATCCCGGCCGCCTGCCAGAGCCGGCGATGGTTGTCCTTGATCAGGACCATGTCGTAGAGTCCCATCCGGTGATTCGTCCCGCCGCCGCAGGTCACGGCATATTTTTCAAGAATACGCAGAGTCGGGGTGGTCTTGCGGGTATCGAGAATAATGGTCCCGTACGGCTTCACCTTGTCCACAAATTCGCGGGTGCGGGTGGCGATGCCGGTCAGACGCTGCATGAAATTGAGTGCCGTCCTCTCGCCGGTGAGGATCCCCCGGATCGGCCCTTCAATGGTCATGAGCGCGTCATCGGGCTTGACCGCCGTCCCGTCGGAGACCCGGTATTGGCAACGCAACGAGGGATCCACACTCGTGAACACAGCCCCGGCGACATCGAGGCCTGAAACAACATAGTGACCCCTCGACAGAATCACGGCCCGGCCCCGCGCGGCTTCTGGGATCACGGACAGGGACGTCACATCACCGCCCCCGACATCCTCCTCCAGAGCCCGCCGGATCAGATCTTTTACGATTGGATGTTCAGCGATATTGCCCACGGCCTCTTCTCCTAATCCTAACCGACCGTCCACTCACTCGGAAGATAACAGATGCCTTCAAACTTCTTCTCCGATTCCACGCCTATAGCGAAGGCATTATCCAACCGGTGGTAGTTCACCTTGTGGTCCGCGGAGTGGACTGAAAACGAGAAGAAATAGGTGCCCCGAGCCAGATTCAAACGGGGAATCCGCAGAACAACCGAACCCGGACCGGACAAGGCCGGAATGGCGACCTTCTCGATTTCCGTGTTACTGCCATGGACCAACCGCCCCTCCTCATCACTGATCCCGAACCCGAAAGTCGAGGGGCCGACCGGCGTATTGACGTCATAGCGTATGCGCACGTTAAGCGGCTGGTCCCAGGCAAACTTGGTGGTTGCCTCACCCCGGTCATCGAAAAATTCCGTGCCGGACAACACTACCTCGCGGGTCCCCCATTCACGGCGCCGTTCCCCGCCCGCCTGGCTCCGCGAGAAGGACTCATATTGCCCGATCACCTTGCCGGGCTCGCCCTCTCCCAGAACCCGGCCATGATCCAGGAAGAGGATTCTATCACTGACCGACTGGATGGTGTTCAGGTCATGCGAAATGATCAGCATCGTCTTCTTCTGTTCCCTGAACTCGGCCATCCGGCGAAGGCATTTCCGTTGGAACGAGGCATCGCCCACCGCCAGAACCTCGTCCACCAGCAGGATTTCCGGATCCACTTCCACCGCCACGGCAAACCCGAGCCGGACATACATGCCGGAGGAATAGTGTTTCACGGGCTGGTCAATAAACCGGCCGATATCGGCAAACTCCAGGATGGCATCGAACCGCCGGTTCATCTGCTCGCGCGTCAAACCCATGATGGCTCCCGCCAGGAACACATTCTCTCGCCCGGTCAGGTCGGGATGGAACCCCGCGCCGAGTTCGAGCAGGGACGAGATGACGCCCGAGGTCATAATCCGCCCCTCGCTGGGCATCATGGTGCCGGCCAGCAAGGCCAGCAGAGTGCTTTTTCCCGCGCCGTTGGCTCCGATCAGGCCGAGCGTTGTGCCCCGCGCGACCGTGAAATTAACATCCTTAAGCGCCCACAGGTCACGGTCGCCGCCCGGAGTCCGGATCCAATCCATAACCATGGACTTCAGGGTGCGTCCGCCGGCATTCCGCAACCGGAACCGCTTCCCAACCCCTTCAACCTGTATGGCAATGTCGCTCATATCGCTCTGTTGACCTTACAACTCATCGGCAAACCGAGTTTGGAGTTTTTGAAAAACCATGACGCCAACCGCGCACACCACGGCCGCGACTCCCACGGACAGCGCAACCAGGGAGGCGTCCGGGAGGGGGCTGCCCAACAAGGCCGCCCGGTAAAGCGCCAGGATCCCGGCCATGGGATTCAGGAAATACAATTGCCCCAGGACCGGGTGATGGGCGGTGATCGGGGCGATCATGGAAATGTCATACACCACCGGCGTCAGGAAGAACCACGCCATTGTGAAAATGCCGGTCAGGTGCTGGACATCGCGAAAGAAGACGTTCAAGGCACACAAGGCCAGGCTGACCCCCGTGCACAACGCGAGGTGGGCCAGCATCGCCAGAGGAAGCCAGGCGATGCCGCCGAAGCAGGGTCCGTTGAACAACAGATAAACCACCATGACCAGCAGGGACAGGAGGAAATTGACGAAATTCGCCAGCACGATCGAAAACGGCAGCAGAACCCGGGGAAAACAGGCTTTTTTCACCAGATTGGCATTGCCGATGATGGCAAACGACGAATCCCCGAGACACATGGCCAGATACTGCCAGACGAAAATGCCGGACACGAGAACGGTCATGGGCATGGGAAACTTCATGATGATCTTCATGAATACGGCATAGATGGCGATCAGGAAAACCGGCCCGAGTAGCGTCCAGAGGAATCCCAGCGCCGACTCCTTGTAGCGGATTTTGATGTTCCGCACGACCAGCATGGACAACAAGTCCCGCCGCGCCACGATGTCTTTGACGAATTCAACCATAAGTGGCTGATAATATGGGGAGCGATGTGGATGTGTCGATTTTTTTCACAGGGGTTCCGCCGGTGTCTTGATCGGCAGCACCCGATGCGCCACGTGGATCTTGAAAACCGAATCCGCCGGCAAGACTTCGCCATCCACCTGGGCGGACTCCGGATGGGCCATCCGGATTTCGATTTCACGGCCCTGGACATGCATGGCGCGCCTATGCAAATCCGCCGACAGATCCCGGATTTTGTCAGGATTATGGCGGATCGCCAACAGGTAGCGGGTCAGATAATCAACATGCGCATTGAAAAGGACGACATCCAACAGGCCATCATCAGGATAGGCATTCGTGCTGAAGTCAAAATCCCCGGCATAAATGCGGGTATTATTGACCACCACATTGATCAGGTGTCCCTTGTACCAGGGCTTCCCATCCACGATAATTTCACCCTCCGTGGGGGCATTCTGAAAAAAACGGGATCCCAAGGCGAGGGTATAGAGGAACCGGCCTCGTGCCAGATATTTCAGGAACGGAATATTCTCGATGGCCCGTTTCCGGGAATTCCGCTCGATCAGGATTCGGGAATCGAGTCCAACGGTGAGGGCATCGGCAAAATAGCGTCCGTTGATGACCCCCAGATCCAGGCAATAATCCGCGCCATGCACGATGGTGGAGACCGCCCTTCGGAGGTCGCGGGCGGAATAGTCATCCTGGAGCCTGACGCCCAACGACTTGGCGATGTCATTCCCGGTCCCCATCGGAATAAAGGCATATCGCGGCAGAGGCGCGGCGGGTGCGGCGGCGCGATAGCGCATGAGCCCGTTGATGATTTCGGCATGGGTTCCATCGCCGCCAATCCCCGCCACCACATCATAGAAACCGGGACCGGCAGCCTTCAAATGGTCATGAACCTGCTGTATGAGTGACAGGTCATTCTGGGAGGACAACAGATCGAACGCGGCACCCTGCCGGTGAAGCAAATCCGCGATTTCGGGCCATCGCTTCACGGCCAATCCGCCCGCCGCACCAGGATTGAGCACGCATAATACTTTCATGGAGCACCTGGCCCGAATGTAGCCAATATGGGGGTAAAAATGAATAAAAAACGCCAGCAGGGCCTTGGGGCCATACTGGCGAAACAAATCCCGAAATCGACAGGCTATTTCTTGAGCTTGGCCGGCCTTTTCAGCATCAGGCGAACCTCAAGCGCATTCATCGCCTTGACCTTATCTTCGGCCACGCCAAGCTTGACCAGACGGCTGCGCTGAACCTTCTCGCGACGCTTCTTATCCGACGCGCCCTTGACAGGCCGTCCCGAACGAGTATCTCCACCTTTTCCCGACATATTAGTCCTTCCCGCTCCCGGCTGCGTTAACTTCACCATCATGGTATGCGCCGGAATGCAAAGGCGCACACCATGCAAGGAAACGCCGTCCAAGTCAATATCATTCAGATTTCTCCCACAATTATGTTGACGCGCCGCCCGGATTATCATAAAAACACAACACTTTTCCGATTCTTAGGCGATTCCCTTGTTGACGGTGAGTGTGTGCTTGTTTTGAATTCAGCCTCCATTTATCCCAATTTTTTCCAGCATAACTGACGATAGTCAGCGGCTTGTTCCTCTTTATCCGGCTCCATAACCATGACCAAAATCGCATTAACCGGCGGTATCGCCTGTGGAAAGAGCGTTGTAGGACAAATACTGGCAACCTTGGGGATACCCGTATGCGAGACCGATGAGATCGGGCATACGGTTCTGGAACAGGATGCCGCTGTCCGGACGGCGGTGATCGGCGGGTTCGGGCAGGCCATTGTGGGCGCGGCGGGACGGATTGACCGGGACGCCCTGGCACGGATCGTATTCGCCAGTCCAGATCGGCTGGCCAGGCTGAATGCCATCATCCATCCGGTGATCATGAGGGCCCTGCGGAAATGGGTTGACGCCCAATCCGGCCTGGCGGCGGCCATCATCCCGTTGCTGTACGAGGTCGGTGCGGAAAAGGACTGGGACAAGGTGATTTGTGTGGCATCGCCGGAAGCGGACCAGCTCCGGCGGCTTTCGGAACGGGGACTTGCCCCGGATGAGGCCCGCGCACGGATCGGTGCCCAAATGAGCCTTGCCATGAAAATGGAGCAGGCTGACTATGTGATTTACAATTGCGGCAGCAAGGCATTGCTGGAGGAACAGACGAAACAAGTATTGCGGATAATCCGCGGAGTATAACTATGGAAGACAGACGCGAACATCATTCAGGCAGACCTGAGCATCGTGGGGGACGACGGGGCCGCGGGGGACGCCCTCAACAACGCCCCCGGATAGCACAACCGGACATGGACAGGCCCCCCCAACATCTACCCCATCACGACTCATCCTACCAGGGCCTTCCGTCGGATGCACAACCCTCATTCAACGGACAGCAGACCGTCCAGGGCACCCCTGCTTCAACACCACCGGCATCTCCCGATGGACAGCCCCAGCCGCAGACCGATGCCAACGGCAGTCCCCTCCCGTCAGCACCGCCCTCCCAGCGTCCCCAGGGCACGCCCCGGCCGCTAAACCTGTCGGATCTGCAATTAATGCCCGTCCCCGAATTGAACACCATGGCCGACAGTTACGGCCTGATTGATCTCGGCGCACTGCGCAAGCATGAGCTGATTTTCGAGGTCATGAAAGCCAACGGGCGGCTGAACGGATCCCTGCACGGCAAAGGAGTTCTGGAAATCCTGCCCGACAGTTTCGGATTCCTTCGATCCCCTTACTACAATTATCTCCCCTGCCCCGAGGACATCTATGTCTCCCCGTCGCAGATCCGCCGGTTTGCCCTGCGGACGGGCGATTTGGTCGAAGGTGAAATCCGGTCCCCCAAGGACAAGGAACGCTTCTTCGCCCTGATCAAGGTGGACAAGATCAATTCCGGCGATCCGGAAAAATCGAAGAGCAAGGTCCCGTTTGAAAACCTGACCCCGCTCTTCCCGAACCGCCGATTCATGCTGGAACGCGAACCGGGCGAGGTTTCCATGCGCGTCATGGACCTCTTTACGCCCATCGGCATGGGCCAGCGCGGGCTGATCGTCGCCCCACCGCGTACCGGCAAAACCGTGCTCCTCCAGAAGATCGCCAACAGCATCTCGGCCAACCATCCCGACGCCTACCTGATCGTCCTGCTGATTGACGAGCGGCCCGAGGAAGTGACCGACATGGAGCGGAGCACCAAGGCCCACGTGCTCAGCTCAACCTTCGACGAGCCGCCAGAACGGCATGTCCAGGTCGCCGAAATGGTGATCGAGATGGCTAAACGCATGGTCGAATGCGGCAAGGACGTGTGCATCCTGCTCGACAGCATCACGCGTCTGGCCCGCGCCTATAACACCCTGCAACCGCATAGTGGAAAAATCCTCTCAGGGGGTGTGGACGCCAATGCCCTGCACAAACCCAAGCGGTTCTTCGGAGCGGCCCGCAATATCGAACATGGAGGAAGCCTGACCATCATCGCCACGGCCCTGGTGGACACCGGAAGCCGGATGGACGAGGTGATCTTTGAAGAATTCAAGGGTACCGGCAACATGGAACTCTGCCTGGATCGCACCCTGGTGGACAAGCGGATCTTCCCCGCGATCAACATCGAGAAATCGGGAACCCGCAAAGAGGAACTCTTGCTCCATCCCGACGAGCTTAGTAAGATATGGATTTTGCGCCGTGCGATCAACGGGGTCCCGCCGGTTGAGGCGATGGAACTGATTGTGAACCGGCTTAAGAAAACCAAGAGTAATGTTGAATTCCTGATGGCGATGAAAGAATAGTGGAGATATCACGATCCTATGAAAGTTACAGTTGAAGAGGTGGGGCCCTGCCGGAAGGCTTTGCGTATTGAAGTTCCGGCGGACCAAGTCACGACCGAATACAAAAAAGTTATCAAGGAAATAGCCTCGAAAGCCCGGATCCCGGGATTCCGCCAGGGGAAGGCCCCGGCGACGGTCATCGAGCGGCAATTTTCCAAGGACGCTCTTGAGGAGACTCGCGAGCGCCTCCTGCCCAAGGCCTACCAAGAGGCGCTGAAACAGGAAAAACTCGTGCCTGTGGCTGTCACCGACGTGAGCGATGTCCAGATCACCAAGGAACTTCCCCTGACCTTCAAGGTCACCGTGGATCTCGTCCCGGACTTCACGCTTCCCGCCTACAAGGGAATCACGGTCACCGGCAAAAAGGTCGAGGTCAAGGCGGAGGATGTGGAGCAGGTCCTCGCCAACATGCGCGATCGTAGCGCCCATTTTGACCCCGTCACCAACCGGGCCGCCAAAAAAGAGGACGTGGTGGAAATTGACTATGCCGGGCTCTGCGAGGGGCGCCCCCTGCTGGAGGTCGCGCCCGGCAACCCCGAACTGGCCCAGGGCAAGGATTTCTGGGTGCTGTTGTCGGACAACATGCCGGAGTTCCTTCCCGGCATCAAAGCCCATGTCGAAGGCATGGAAATCGGCCAGACCCGCGAAGTGGCGATCGTCTTTCCCGCCGACTACCGCGTCGCCTCGATCGCCGGGAAAACCGCGACCTACACGGTAACGGCCAAGGGCATCCGCGAACGCAAGTCGCCTGAACTGAATGATGAATTTGCCAAGATCATGGGTGCCGACTCCGTTGACGCACTCCGCAAAATCGTCCACGAGAACCTGGCGGCCACCGGCGAAACCACCGAGAAAGGGCGCCAGAAGGATGAACTGGTGAAGTGGCTCATCGAGAACACCAACCTCTCCAGCCTTCCCCAGTCGCTGGTGGAGGAGGAAGCCCGCCACATTATCCAGGACGTGGTACAGGAGAATGTCCGACGTGGCGTAAACAAGGATGATATCGAGTCGCACCGGGACGACATCTTCAACCGCGCCGCCCAATCGGCATCGGACCGGGTCAAGATGAACTACATCCTCAATCGTATCGCGGAGGAGGAGGCCATCGCCGTCACCAACGCCGATGTGGAACAACGGATTGCGGAAATGGCCCGGCGTTACGGAACCGATCCCGCGCACATGAAGGCGGAACTGGCCAAGCGCGGCACCCTGGACAACTTGCGGGGAACCCTGCGTCTCGACAAGGCCGTGGACCTCCTCCATGCGGCGGCAAAAATCACACCCGAAGGATAAAACACACCATGCACCCGAAAAATCAATTGATCCCCATGGTGGTCGAACAGACCGGCCGTGGCGAGCGAGCCTATGACATCTATTCACGCCTGCTGAAGGACCGCATCATCTTCATCGGAAGCGGAATTGACGATGACATTTCCAACCTGATCATCGCCCAGATGTTGTTCCTTCAGAGCGAAGACGCCGAGAAGGATATCAGCCTGTACATCAATTCGCCGGGCGGCTCGGTGACCTCCGGGATGGCCATCTATGACACCATTCAGTTCTTGAAGTGCGATGTGGCCACCTACTGCGTCGGCCAGGCCGCGAGCATGGGAGCCGTGCTCCTGACCGCGGGAGCCAAAGGCAAACGGTTCGCCCTGCCCAACGCCCGCATCATGATCCACCAGCCCTGGGGCGGCGCCCAGGGCCAGGCGACGGATATCAGCATTCAGGCCAGGGAAATCCTGCGCCTGCGCGACCGGCTGAACGGCATCCTGGCTTTCCACACCGGGAAATCCCTGGAGACGATCACTCGGGATACCGACCGCGATTTCTTCATGTCCGCTGACGAGGCCAGCGCCTATGGTCTCGTGGATTCAGTGTTAGCGAGCCGAAAAGTAACGGTCAAGAAAGCTTAGTCATATGGCCAGATCCAAGAATCCAATGCCCGGTTGTTCATTTTGCGGACGGACACCTGAGGATGCAGGTAATCTTCTGGCTGGGCCTCCCGGCACGTATATCTGCAAGGACTGCGCCAAGTTGTGCCAGGATATGTTCACCAAGAACACGGCCAAACCGGCCGGCAACACCCCTGTCCCGAAAAAGGCAGAGGGCATCTCCAAGGTTCCCAAGCCCCATGAGATCTATGATTTCCTGAATCAATACGTCATCGGACAGGACCTTGCCAAAAAGGTGCTCTCCGTCGCCGTGCATAACCATTACAAACGGCTCCAGCAGGGCGAGCAGACAGAGGCGCTCAAGGCCTTCAAGGATGTTGAAATCGAGAAAAGCAATATCCTGCTCATCGGTCCAACCGGAACCGGCAAGACGTTGCTGGCCAGAACCCTGGCCCGCTGCCTGGACGTCCCGTTCAGCATTTCGGATGCCACCACCCTGACCGAGGCCGGCTATGTGGGCGAGGATGTCGAAAACGTCCTCCTCCGCCTGATCCAGGCGGCGGACGGCGATGTGGCCCGAGCCCAGCGCGGAATTGTCTATATCGATGAGATCGATAAAATCGCGCGCAAGACCGAGAACGTGTCCATCACACGCGATGTCTCCGGCGAAGGAGTGCAACAGGCCCTGTTGAAAATCATCGAGGGAACCGTGGCGAATGTCCCGCCGGGAGGTGGCCGCAAGCATCCCCAGCAGGAGTATCTGAAGATCAACACGGAACATATCCTCTTCATCTGCGGCGGGGCGTTTGTGGGGCTTGACGACATCCTGAACCGCCGCGTCAGCAACCAGACCTTGGGATTTGCCGATCCGCCCGTGAAAACCATTGTCGAGGAACTGAAACACCGGGTCGAACCGGAGGATCTGATGAAATACGGCATGATCCCCGAGTTCGTCGGCCGCCTGCCGGTTGTCACCACCTTGGATCCCCTCCGCGAGGAAGATCTGATCCGGGTGCTCACAGAACCCAAAAACGCCATGATCCGCCAGTATCAAAAACTGATGGCCATGGAAAATGTGAAGCTCACCTTCGCCGATACGGCGTTGCGCGAGATGGCGCGGCTGGCCGCCAAGAAAGGTACCGGCGCGCGCGGACTTCGAGCCATCCTGGAACACCTGATGTTGGAAGTGATGTTTGAGGTTCCAAAACGCGGAACAATCCGGGAATTCCACGTCACCAAGACGATGGTCACGGCACAACGGGTTAGCCTGGACCCTGTCGAGGAATCGGCGGCTTGAGAGAGGAAAGTGTTCAGTATTCAGTATAAAGTTTTCAGACTGAATTCCTTAGACTGAACACTGGATACTGAATACTTTCTTCAGACGGGGCACAGCCCGCCAACGATCTTGTTCTTCGCGTCCAGCCGCACAACACGGGGACGAACTTGCATGGCTTGGTCTGTCGGAACAAGGCCAAACGTAAAAATCGTCAGCCGGTCACCGGCTTTCCCGAGATGCGACGTGGCCCCGTTCAGGCAAATATCCCCTTTGCCGCGCTCGCCCGAAATGGCATAGGTTTCAAACCGGTTCCCGTTCTCAAGGTTGGCGACCAGGATCTTCTCATAGGGAAGGATTTTGACATAATCCATCAAATCCCGGTCAATCGTCAGACTGCCTTCATAATCCAGATTGGCGCCCGTCACCCGGGCCCCATGTAACTTTGATTTCAACATTGTCGAAAACATAATAACCCTGCCTGTCTGTGAAAGTGAGAAAAAACCTAACGCCCACCACGCCAAATCGCAAGGAAATTGATTACCGGCACCGGCCGCAGCAAACTTGACAGGGGGCCTGTTGATGCCTACTCTCTACACTACATCGCTTGTAAGGGTGGATGCGAGACATTCCAGACGATCATGAAAAAAGACCCGGTTGAACTGATTTGCAGCGTAAGCGAGCTGGCCAGCCTGTTTGAAAGCAAGGCCGGCCTGACTGGCTTTCTGCAAAAAGTGGTCAATCTGGTCGCCTATCACATGAAGGCCGCGGTCTGCTCGGTTTATCTCTACGATGAAAAAACCGAGGAGTTGGTCCTCACAGCCAATCAGGGACTCAATCCGGCGTTCGTGGGTAAATTGCGCATCAAACTCGGGGAAGGCATCACCGGCCAGGCATTAAAGGAACTACGGGCGATCCTTGAGGGGCGCGGCTCGCTTAATCCTCATTTCAAGTATATTCCCGATCTGCATGAGGATCAGTATCAGGCATTCCTGGCCGTCCCGATTCTCCACGGTAATCGCAAAGTCGGCGTCCTGGTCGTTCAGGACCCCCAGCCTTACTATTTCAGCGATAACGATGTGCGCGCCTTCCGGGCCATTGCCGCCCAGCTCGCCAGCACGATTGAAAGCGCCAAGCTGCTAATGAGCCTTCACGAAGAAACCAAGGCCGTGAAGCCACCTGCCGCGGTGGATGCCCACCTGTCCGGCAAAAGCCGGTTCATCAGGGGTGTTGCCGCCTGTGAAGGGCTTTCGACTGGAAAAGCCTTGATATTATTGGGAAGGGACAATGAATGGGCACCCATTCATACCGATTCCGGGGAAACTTTCACAGCGAACGATTTCATTCGCGCATTGAGCCAGACCGAGGAACAGTTGACCGACCTCCAGCGTCAACTCGGGGAACGCATGGCGGACGTCGCCTCCCTGATCTTTGACGCCCATGTTCTCATTCTGAAGGATGACGAATTTTCGGGAGCCATGCTTCGACTCATCCGCCAGGGGAAAACACCCGAACTGGCCATCCGGGAAGTGGTTGAAAACTACCTGGTCCTGTTTTCCAATAGCAGCAATCCGGCCTTGCGGGAAAAAGTGTACGACGTCCGCGACCTCGGCATGCGTCTGACCTCCAACCTTCGGAAAAAGACCTCCGCTGCGGTGGATTATCAGGGACTCATTGTCGTGGCGGACGACCTGTTGCCATCCGATCTCTTGAAACTCTCCGCCCAACGGGCGGCGGGCGTCATCCTGATCGGCGGCGGTGTTACCGCCCATGTATCTGTCCTGGCAAGGGCGCTCCGAATCCCCATGATCATCGTCAAGGATCCGCCTCTGGCTGAATCCGAAAAGGGGCCGGACACTACCATCATTCTGGATGCCGACCAGGGGAATATCATTATCAACCCTGCCGAAGATGTCCTGGCCCATTACCGTACGGTCATGGAAAGCCGGAAGGACAGTTCTCTGGACAAGGTGGTCCAACCCACCACGAGTACCGCGGATGGCCGCCGCATTCACCTCATGGCCAACATCAACCTCCTGAGCGAACTCTCGATCGCCCAGCACATGAAGGCGGAGGGAATCGGTCTCTACCGGAGCGAGTTCCCGTTCATCGTCCGCAACGATGTCCCCACCGAGGAGGAGCAATACCGCATCTACCGCAAGGTGATCGAGTCCATGCCGGAGCAGGACGTGGTCCTTCGCACCTTGGATGTCGGAGGCGACAAGTTGCTCTCGTATTACCCTGGCGCGGCGGAAACGAATCCCTTTCTCGGCTTACGCGCCATCCGCTTTTCCCTGCGCAACAAGGACATGTTCATGCAACAGTTGCGGGCCATGCTCCGTGCCGGCGCGGGCCGCCCCCTGAGCGTCATGTTCCCTCTGATCTCGGACGTGGACGATTTCCTCAACGCCCGCCAGATCGTGGAGGAATGTATCACCTCACTTAAGAATGAAGGCGCGGCCTGCAACGAACATCCCCGGCTCGGCGCTATGATCGAGGTTCCTTCCGCCGTCGAACTCGCCGACGACCTCGCTCAGGAAGCCGATTTCCTCTGTATCGGGAGCAACGATCTGGTCCAGTATATCCTGGCCGTAGACCGCACCAATGAGAATATCGCCGATCTCTATGTCCCTTACCACCCCGCCGTGATCCGGGCGCTCAAACGCGTTGTTGAAGGCGCCGTTGCCCACGGCAAGCCCGTTTCCCTGTGCGGCGACATGGCCACAAATCAGAACGTCCTGCCCATCCTGATCGGTCTTGGAATCCGGACCTTCAGTATGGATGCCCGCAGCATCCCGAAAATCCAGACTTTCATCAACACCCTGCGGTTCGACGAACTGAAGGATATGGTTGGCGAACTTCTTTGCCTCGGCAGCCTCAAGGATATCGAGCAGCGGCTCGGTATCAGCAATTCGCATTTTGGCCACGGGGACGGGGAAGAAGAGGGTAGAGAGCGGGCGAAAAGTGATCGAAAGTTGAGGGACTGAAAAAGAGTTATGTTTTTTTCTGGACTCACGCGAGGCGTTCGGGTATAGCCGTTATCCGTGGAGACGGAACGGATTATTCAAGGGCGGCGAGTGGGGCCGGAGGAACTGGCGCTGGTGCGGCATTGG
>Ga0073936_10008469_pt1 | contig 13037 bp, 6 predicted proteins | sample AliMusrvi5mmetaG_FD_87041 | JGI IMG/M metagenome (GOLD analysis project Ga0073936, IMG submission 87041) | Freshwater lake bacterial and archeal communities from Alinen Mustajarvi, Finland, to study Microbial Dark Matter (Phase II) - Alinen... | ecosystem: Environmental > Aquatic > Freshwater >... | reverse complement strand
GCTTGGCGCTCGATCTGTGCGGCCGTCAAGTCGTCGAGGCCCGGCACGGCATCGTCATCGTGCAACTGCACGCCTTCAAAACCTAGCGGCCGATAGAGGGCGTATTTCTTCTCATGCGGAAAAACCGCGCGAGTGTCAGGACCGAACGGATCGGCACCTTCGCTCATGTTCCAGGGACCAAATGAAAAGCGGTATTCGGTGGGGGTGGTGGATGGATTCATCGGCAGGGTTTTCGCAGATTTCGGCGTGATAAGCTACGCTGCTGGTCTCGATTTTAGCGATGATTGTCTCAGGGGGCATCCGAAACATTTAGACGGATGAAGTCGCTGGCAGTTGATGCAATCGGTCCGCCAGTGCGGAAGGTGTGGTATTCATATCCCGCTGGCAGCGTCGGCAGGCCGTCGGTGATGGGGGTGATTTCACTGATGGTATCTGTCCAAGAATCAAGCCCGAGCGAGCCTTCGATCCGATAGATGATACCGTCGATGGTGGCTTCCATCGAGCCGTCGGTGCCGCTGGCAAAGACCGCCCCTGCACGTGCGGCGATCGTTTGAACCAGAGCCGGGCTGCCATCCACCATTTGAACATTGCCGGTAGAAACGCCGTTGTCAGCGGCACTGAGCGGGTTGCCTCCCAGCGCGTATTCCATCAGGTTGGAGACGCCGTCGCCATACGGATCCTGCATTTTGCCATCGTTGACACCGACGGTCAGGCCCATGGCTGCGGCCCATGAGTCGTACCCGCCTCTGATGAGCACGATCTGTTTGTTAGCGGCATCGTATTGCAAGGAATACGATGCCGGCAATCCGGTGACGGTGGCGAAGGTGCCGGTCAGGGTGTCGGTATAGGTTGCAAGCACATAACTCGCCTCCAGAAGTGGCGAGAGGGTGGTGATGGCGAGGGTGGCACCGGTGATATCGAGGCTGCCGGTTGTGGCGATGCGGTCGCAAATCGAGCCATCAAACTCGCAGGCGTAGGTGCCGGCAAGTGTCGTATGGCCCGAGCTGAAGGTGCCCACGCCGTCGCCGGGTTCCAAGGTGCCCCCGGTGCTGATGGCGAGGGTGCCGAGGACTCCGCCTTTGCCCTTCAGGGTCGCGCCGCTGGCTACGGTGGTGGCGGTGGCCGAGGAAACGCAATCCATTTGCAGGGTGCCTTCGGTGACCATTGTCGTTCCGGTATTGCTCATGCCGCCACTGAGGATCTGGGTGCCGGTACCGGTCTTGACCAGCGATATATAGCCGCTGCCAGTGCCCGCGTCCATATCGCGGATGCCACCGTTGTAGCTATAGGTGTTAGATCCGGTCGTATGGATGATCAGGGTTGCATTGGGGTAGTTGGCGGTATCGGTATAGCCGCGGTTCTCGATCTCCGGGTCCAAGCCTGCTGCCGTGCAATTCAGACCGCCGATCGTTTCGGTGTGGCCGTTGAGGCGTAAGGTGCCGCCGTAGCCGCCACTCGTCCAAGTGATCACCGAATTATCGGCAATTTGCTCGTCAGCTGCCAGCACGATGCCCGAGGCATTGCCGTTCCATAGCGAGCTGGATATGTTGAGTCTGCGGCAGGGTAAAGGCAACCGGCGCGCCGCTGGCATTCGGGCTCACTTCATTGAGCCAATGCAAAGCATCCGACCACACTCCGCCGCCATCCAAGTTCCAGGAGGCGGTGGTAACGGTATGATAGATGGCTTCGGCCACCGGGCTGCTCGCCTGGCCGGACTTGCTGGCAAATGCCTGCAATGTCACGATAGAGTCAGCCGGCACCGGAATGCCGGTGATCGGACTGAGGCCGGCCGGGGAAAATGCGTTCGGAGTCCTGCCATCGATCGTGTAATGGATGGTCGAACCGGGGTCCGAGCTGATCGTGACGGTTTGTCCGCCGACGTAGCCGCCGCTGGCTGGATTGAAGCTGGGAGTGCTGACATAATTGACCACCGTGATGCGGCCGAAGCCAAGCAAGCCCGTGGTTTCCCATTGCAGACCTGGAGTGAGAGTGGGCAGACCCACGATGCTCGCGAAGACACCGCCAAAGGTGCCGCCGGTTCCCGGTACGAACAATTGATAGCTGTCACCGAGTGCCGGTGCGTCGCCGGTAGCAATGAGGCTCAGGGTGCCGCCATAGTTGATGCTGGAGAAGCCGCTGAGCGAATCGCTAGTGAGGAAGCCGCCGGATTTGTTGATCTTGAAAGTACTCGTACCCGCCAGAGCCACGCTGCCGTTGGCCTTGATGTTGCCGATGTCGGCAGTTTCTGGGTGCCGCTGCCTGTCTTGGTGAAGGCCATGATCGCGGTGCCGCTGCCGCCGTCCTTGTCGCGGATGAAGCCGTTGAAGGAATAGATGCTAGATCCGGTGGCGTTGACAATTAGCGTGCCGTTGGGATAGTCACCACCGTCGCCGAAGCCCCGGTTTTCGATGCCGGCTTTACCGCCGTCGCCAGTGGAAACCAAGCCGCCGATGGTTTCGGTGTGACCGTTTGGCCGCAGGAACGAATCCATTTGGACGCCGCCGCCCAGCGCGGTGGTTGTCCACGTCAGGATTGCGCTATCAGCGATTTGCTCGTCGCCGCCCAGAACGATACCCGATGCGTTGCCATTCCAAGTCGTTGATGACAGGTTGATGTTGCCGGCGATGGCGAAGGCACCACCGGTCTTGGCCAACACCAGTTTGCCGTTACCGCCCAAGGTGGTGACCCCGGTGTAGGTATTGGCGATGCTGCCGCCCAGGATCAATGCGCCGCCATCGGTCTTGGCTAAACCCCCGTCACCGGTGATCTGACTGAGAACCGTGCAAGTATCGCCATAGCCGATGCGGATGCTACCGCCCACAGCACCAGTCACATAGATGGTTCGGCCCGTGCCGAGCGTGAAAACGGCATGATTGGGCCAGCTGCCACTCGCAGACGGATTGTACATATTGGTGATCGTGCCGCCATGGGTCAGCGTGATGGGATTGGAGGGATCACCCAGTGCGCCGTCGGTGTTGAAACCGACTATGCCGTGGGAGTCGTTGCCATCCAGAAAGCCGGTGCCATTGACCGTGATGGAGCCCTTGAACGTGTTGGCGGCGTTGGAGATCGATGAGTTGGATGCCGTGCCGCCGGCGGTGGAGTTGAATACGAGGTCGAGATTGCCCGTGCTGGGCGTGGCAAGCAGGCCCGAGAACGTACCCGCCGCACTGGCCGGAAGACTCACCGTCAAGGTCGAGCTGGTGGCCGCGGAGTTGGTGATCGTGCCGCCGCCGCCGAGGTTGCTGACGGACTGGTTGAGCGCATTGAGATCAAAAGTGCCACCGTTGACGGTCAATCCACCCAATCCCAGTTGCCCGGCCCCGGCCAATTGGAGGAGGCCTGTATTGACTGTGGTGCTGCCGTGGTAGGCGTTAGTCCCAGCCAGGACCTGGATACCCGCGCCGTTTTTCACCAAGCTGATCGCATTGGCACTGCCACTATCACTGATGATCCCGCTGAATGTGCTGCTTCCCGCTGCCGCTCCAAGCGTCAAGGCCACCGGCTTGCTGCTGGCACTGTTGATGACGGACCCACTGCCGACGCCGGTGTCCGCCAGCGCTGCAATGACCTGATTGGTGCCGTTGAGATCCAGATCGGCACCGCTGGCGAGCTGCACCGCCGACGATGCCGGAATATTGCCGACACCGAGGAGCGGATAGGCATTGGCCGCACCGTCGTTAGCCGCGTTGGTTACCGTGGCGTAACTGCCGGTGGTGCTCGACCAAGTGTAGGTGGAGCTCGGACCCACCTGATCAACGGCCGAGCGGTCGTCGAGGGTCACCCAGGTGCTATTGTCGTTGCTGCCGGTGACGATCCACCGGCGCGGATTGCGGCCCGGCGTGCTGTCGTTGGCGCTTGACCATGTGATAAATCGGCTTGACCCATGAGTTTTTGCAGAATCCTCCGTGTTTCGCTACGCTGTTGGTCTCTATTTTATGCGATGATTGTCTCAATTTAAGTGGATTTTCATCAATTGGGTTGCAAATGGCAGGCCAAATCGCCACGCAAAGTGCCATGCAAAGCGACCGCGAACAGATCCGTCTCCCGAGCGGACATTCGTTCCGCGTGCTTCGCTGGACACGAAATCTTCGCGAGGTGGAATCCGTGCTGGCACCGGATCGGATCGAGTGCATCACGGGAGAAGGCATGCACTGGCATTACCACGGCGAGATGGAGTTGACCGTATTCGCTGCGGGTGAAGGTACGCGATTCGTTGGTGACCACATTGGGCAGTTTGCGGCGGGAGATGTCGTGTTGCTTGGTTCGAAACTCCCTCACTACTGGCACACGCAAGGTTCGTCAGCCGGGCTCTCGGTGCAATGGAGTTTTCCGTTCGGCCATGCCTTTTGGTCGTTTCCCGAAACATCCGCCTGCAACAGGTTGTTTCATCGCGCCGGGCGGGGCATCCAATTCACAGGCCCCACAGCGGAGTCCATCCACGACGGGTTGCAGCAGCTTGTTGTTAGCAACGGCACGCTCCGGCTCGGCGGATTGCTGCGCTTGCTAGGCCTGATGGTTGACGCCCCGGATTCGAATTTGCACGACCTCTCAACGCGTTCGTTTGCTTTGGCGGACTCCGCAATTCACCAGGATGTGATGGCCGATGTCATGCGCCATCTGATGGTCAATTTCCGGGATGAAGTCCGGTTGGACGAGGTGCTACGAATCGCGCGGATGAGCAAACCGACGTTTGCCCGGCAGTTCAAAAATCATTCCGGAAAAACCTTCAGCGACTTCATCACGCAGATCCGCCTGCAGGCCGCCTGCCGGGAACTGGTGGAAACCGACCGTTCCGTGTTGGAAATTGCATTGAATTGCGGCTTCAGTCATATATCATTTTTCAACCGCATCTTCCGCCGCATCCTGCGCCGCAACCCGACGGATTACCGCCAAATCAAACGCCTGCGAGCAACGGGCGGCAATCTATCCAATCTCAATCTGGTATGAAACGACTCGATAAAAAACTCGCCAACCTTCACAACGGGTCCACCGCACCCGGGGATTTCATCATCGCCGATGCCAAGGATGGAGACATGGCATTCGGCATCACCGCGCCCGGCCCGCAGACTGGATCCTGCCGCCACGGCTATAACGAAAGCGAGGGCTGTTGGAAAACCCTCGCCCAATATCGCGAGCAGATTCGCGCGGTCATCACTCAGGACATCGTGGACATCGTCCTGCTCTCCGCATCCAACGTCGAGAAACTCGCCATCATGGAGCGCATGTTTGATCAGTCGGAGATCACGCCCGCTGCCCGCGCCAACGACACCTCAGACATCTGGGCCGTTCGCGGCGGAAAATATCCGACCGAACATCCATCGCGCTCGTTCCGCTCGGCGACACTCGACCACATCAAATATGGCCGCCTAACCGATGATCACAGCCGCCCGTTCACCGGCGCCGACCTCGGCTTGTACTCAATCACTTTCACCAACAACATCGATTGGGATTACAAGGCATTGCAAGATTTCCATGACTTCCGGATCGAGGCCGAACGCAAACGCTTCCGCTATTTCCTCGAGGTGTTCAACCCTAACGTTAATCCTGGTATTCCTGACAAAAAAGTGGCCGCGTTCCTCAACGACCACATCATCCGCACTCTTGCAGGCGTGACTGAGGCCGGGCGACCGGTATTCCTCAAGATTCCCTACAACGGTCCAGGTCCGCTGGAAGAACTGGTTTCTTATGATTCAAACTTGGTCGTCGGGATCCTCGGCGGCAGCGCGGGCACCACCCTCGATGCATTCCAACTGATCCACGACGCCCGGAAACACGGCGCTCGGGTGGCCCTCTTCGGCCGAAAGATTAATCTATCCGAATGTCCGCTGGCATTCATCGAGTTCCTCCGCCGCGTGGTCGATAGCGAAATCACCCCGCTGGATGCCGTCAAAGCCTATCACGACGTCCTGCGCCAAACCGCCATCCGCCCGCAACGCCCGCTCCAGCAGGATTTGCAACTGACGTCTAACAAGATGAGCTACCGCTGAAACCGATCCAGTTCAATGGGTCAATGATCAAGCTCGGCGCGAAACACCGACACCGGCAAGCCCTCTTTGTTCATCAGGTTGGGCTGCGCCAAGTCCTTCCATGCAAAGCGCATGGCGCTGGGCTTGGCCACTTTGTCGCTGCTGAGCAACACAGATGGCCCATCAATTTTTGCCTGAGCCTCGATAAAAATACCGTCAGAGCCCGCAATCTCAAAACTGTCCGGTGCTTGCTTATCCTTGGTCACCAGACCGCCGCCGACTGGGTCGAAGCGCACCCGCAGTTGCCGTCCTTCGGCAGTGAGGGCTTTGAAACGCGGACCACAGAAAACCAGATCCTTCTGACCATAGTCCTTGGCCAGGGCCCACAGCGAGAGACGGCGGGCAATCTCTTGTTTGTTAGCCGGGTGGCCGCCGCCGAAGTGATCGCTGGCATTGCAGGTGTCAGTGGAAGCTGCCATACCGGTGTTCGGGATGGCCATCGATGCGTCTTGCGCTTCTAGCAAAAACGGCAACTTGCCATCATAAGTGTTAGGGGTGATCTGGACGAAGTAAAAGGGGAAATTCCCTTGTTGCCAGACTTGGCGCCAACCGCCAATCAGGGCTTTCATTTTATCGAGATAGGCCATGCCGTCGCCGCAATTGGATTCGCCCTGATACCACAGCGCGCCGCGGATCGCAAATGGCACCAACGGATAGATCATGCCGTTGTAGAGGACCGGGCCGCCTTCGGCCGGCAGCGGGCTAGCCATCACGAGGCCTGGTGGCAAGGCCCGGCCCTGGGCCAGAGCGGCGCGAGCCTCGGGCATGGCGGCTTCCAAGGCATCGAGGTTTTCGACGAGTTTCTTGCGGGCGGCACTCGCAGCTGCAGTGATGCCCGGTAGCGCCGCCTGTTGCGAGGGCACCCCGGCCAAGCCCTCGGGCGCGGTCCACACCTCGATCTGGGTGGCACCTTGCGAGGCGGCAATCATGCCCACCGGCACGTTGAGCGCCTTGAAAAGGTCGCGGCCGAAAAAGTATCCCACAGCCGAGAAGCTGGCCACGGTTGGGTTGTCAGGCGAGCACACGGACCAGCGGGCTTTGATATCACTGAGTGGCAGGGCCGACGGAGTGCGCGGAACCCATAACAGGCGCAGCTTGGGATATGCGGCATCCTTGATTTCCTGCTGGCCATTGAGCGCATGCCTTAACTCAAATTCCATGTTCGATTGTCCCGAGCACAGCCAAACTTCGCCGACGAGCACGTCGGTCACTTTCAACGCGTTCTTGCCGCTGACCGTTAGCTCGAACGGTCCGCCTGCCGCCAGCGGTGGCAACGCGACCTTCCATTCACCTTGGGCGGTGGCGGTGGCAGTGGCGGATTTTCCGGCCAATTGAACGCTGACTTGCTCGCCTGCTGCGGCCCACCCCCACACCTTGACCGGCTTGTCGCGCTGCAGCACCATGTGATCGCTGAACACATTGGGCAGGCGGACGTCGGCTGCGGCGGCTCCGCTGAGGACGGCGATCATTGTCAGACAAACGGGGATTCTTGGGATCATTATGTTAATTGTGAAGCTTGTTGATAGACGTCAGGTGGGTGCCCGACGTGGCGGCTCTCTGCAGCTGCGAGGGATTGCGGGCGTTTCAGCCTTCCCGAGCAGCCCGCTGCCACCAACGCCAAAGGGTAGGCTGCCGCCCCATCAGCCACAAGCGGAAACTCAGCAACTATCGAATACCAAGCGGGGCCGCCGGTTTTGAATCGGCGGCCTCGGGGTTGGGAGTTAGATATGTGTCCGGGCAAAACCCGCCGGTTCAGGGGACCTGCACTTCCAGACGCACGAAGCGCGTCGGACTGCCCGGCACCAGTGTGTACGTTAGGAAGCCGCCAGCATCCACTGCTGCAGCGGTATCATCCGTCCAATCCGCGAGGTTGACCGAACTGAGCACCTTGTAAGTGACACCCGTGGCGCTGGCACTGTGAGGCCAGGCAACTTGTCCGCCAACCACACTTGGATTGGTGACGCGGCCGGTTGCACCCATGAAGTAGGCGACGCCATTGGCTATACCATCGTTGTTGTAATCCTGGTCGGCCGTTTGACCGCCGACGTTGGTGGTCGCCCAGCTGGCGTAGCCGCCGACACTGAAGTACTTGTTAGTCAGGTAATTGGTCACCGTAGCCTCGTCGGCGCTGCTCAATTGACTGCTGAAGCCCATGATCTCGGCAACGTCAAAGTCCATCGTGCCCAAGGTTTCTTCTTTCCCGATCTGGTAGTAGGGGAAGTTTGCAAAATTGGCAACTCCATCATTATCGACAACAATCTTGAGGATCATGTAGTCGGTGATTGTTCCAAGCATAAACCTTGGAGGATTTCCCCCGGGACCCGCAGCATTGGAGACGGGTGTTCCATTCTTGGAAACCGCAACCGGGAAGTGATCCTGCCAGAATCCGGTTGAGCTGCCGTCGCCATACATATCATAGGAGGACCCACGGACATCAAGGAATCCTCCGACGCGGCCTAGGAAACAACCGGTGCCATTCCAATTGGCATGTGGTGAACGCACCACGAGGTATTGTTCCTTCACAATCGAAGCAAAGGGCTGTGCACAACTCAGATATGTGTTGCCGCCCCGCAGATGCACTGCCGGCAGGGAGTTGACGTCGCCTGGCACGAAGGTCACCGTGCCGCTGGCGCGGGTGGCGGTATGTCCGTTGCCTGACAAATCACCCCACGTCAGCACGCCGTTGCCGTCCTGGATGACGCCGGCAGCTGCGTCGTACCAAACGGCGACCGAGCCGATGGGCGAGGCCGCAATCGAGACCGTCACGGTGTAGTCCTTGAAGCTAACACCATCATCGGCGGTAACGATGTAATGGACCGGGCCGCTGAAGTTGGCCGGGGTACCGGAAACCACAGGAACGCCACCAACGGTGACCGTGGCCAGACCGGATGAAGTGAATGTCGCGGCGAGGGCAGTCAAGTCCGACCCATAAGGTGCGAGCCAGGAGATATCGGTTCCAGTGATGGTGGCACCGGGGCCAAAGGCCAGCATGTCGCATTGAGTGCTCTTGATCCCTGTGTCTAGCAATTGCACGCCGCTGATCATGAGTGGCTGATTGCCGCCATTCTTCGGTGTGCCGGTGGCCTTGATGACAATCTTGCCATTGGCGTCAACCGGCACGTTGAGGAATTGCACATAATTGGTACCCTCAACCCATGTCGTCTGGCTGGCACCGTCGCCATCGAGGTCCTGCGAAGTTCCGTTGACCGTGAACGTGCCGTGGCTGAAATTATCGGCCCACAAGCTCGCGATGTAGAGGTTGTATTCTTTGCCAGGTGGAAGCCCGTTGATTTCGCCGGAGCACACGCCTTGGCCTTCGCCACGATCATTCTGGTTCCACCAGTAAACCCCGCCATGAAGCAGGGTCAGCGTGGGATTGCCCCACCAGCCGGTGCCTTCAAAGTTATTGAAGTCGAAGCCTACGCTCGTCTGGATGCCATCTTCGTCGAGCAGGTGGTTGGCCGATTTTGCACCGGGTATGCTATTCCATGTCTTGCCCTGGCCGCTGAACGGGGCGGGGCCATACAACCCTGCATCGGCTCCCGGGGTGATGTTCAGATGAATATGTCCACTCTGCGGAACTAGATTAACCGTCACGGTGTAGTTCGTGGTGATGCTGGAGTCTTCGGATTTCACAATGAAATGCAACGGGCCACCGCTGAAATTCACCGGGTCGCCGGATACCAGTGGGGCGTCATTCAGCGTGACGGTGGCACCTGCGGACGTCGTGAACGTCGGCATGAGGGCACTCGAATCGCTACCGATGTACATGTTCATGGAGATATCGGTTCCGCTGAGGTTGGTCACGCCCACTCCGGTGCTGCTGCCAAAGCTGAAGTCATAGAAAAGCGCTTCAGCGTTTAGACCCCGCACACCCATGTCCTGGATTTGGAATGCATTTAAGTCAATTCCGTCGTATTCTCCATTACCTTTGGCTTTAACGACGATGGTGCCGTCGGCTAGGGGGATGAGATTGCTGAAGTGCACAAAATTTTTCCCAGCCACCCAATGGGTGCTTTCGCCTGTGTCATTTTCCAGATGTTGGAGCGTGCCACCAACCAACCAATCGGCCGGTTTGTTCTGGTTGTTGTGAGTGCTGGCGATGTAGATGTCGTATTGGTGACTGGATTCCAAACCATTGAGTGTGAGGACGGGTTGATAACTCGAGTAGTCGGCAACTGCTGCATGTGAGATGCGGGCACCGCCGAGCGCATTCCAGTCGCCCCAGGGGCCATTGTTGCAGTTTGTCGAGAAGCCGACAGGGGTGGAGTTGCCCTTTGAGTCCGGCAAATTGCTGCCGCTGGCGCGAGAATTGCCGACGGCATCCGTCCATGTGCTCCCGGCGTAATTCACCGGGGCCACACTCGCCGCGCTGCCACGGGCGAGCGAATCGAACGAGAAGATACCATTCAAGTTGCCATTGCCGCCGCCCGAATAGTTCACGTTGATGAGCGTCGGCCAATTCGGCAACTCATGGACTGTGACCACATAGTCGGTGGTGATCGCGTTATCTGATGACTTGACGGTGTACGTCACCGGGCTTGAGAAGTTCTGGCTGGAACCCGACGCCTTGTCGCAAGTGGAACTGTAAACAAGCTTGTACGGCGGCGCTAGGCTCGTGACATCCGTGCCAAACGGCACGTACCAATCGATGGTGTGCGCCGTCTGGTCCACCACAGCCGGATTTTCCGGCGGGCCGAAGCGCTTGATGACGGCGACCGGCGTGGTCGCCGGATAGGCCGCGTTGATCGCATACTTGCTGGCGAGGTAGCCGCCCACGCGGTCTTCGTCATCTTCGGAGAGCGGGCTGGTATAAACAATCACCTCAGCCACATCGACTTGGCCGTTCCCCCAATCGTTGTTAGGACGCCCTAAGCGACCGAATGCACCCCCACTATTGACGGGATTGACCTTGAGCAACATGTACTGGTTGACGTCATTGGAGAAATGCCAGTTGTTGCCGTTCTTGGTGGCACTTGTGCCATTTACCGACACCGCATTGGGAGCATTTCCATCCCACATTTGCTCTGAGTCTCCTTGTAACATCCAGCCACTATTGTTCTGTTGTCCGATCGGGCCACCCCAGTCGCTGCCCCAATGACTCGGGTTTCCGCTATCATAGGAATAGCGGCCAGAGCGCAGGACAATGAATTCCTGCCCCGGAGTGATGTTGTGATTGATGACCAGATTGTTACCACGGAACAACACGGCCGGGTGACCGTTGATTTGTGAAGCCGCCAACGCCGGGCTGCCATCACCTACCGTGGCGTGATTGCCATTGCCCGATTGGTCATCCCAACCTGTAACGGTCGTCCCGTCGGTCGTGACACCCGACTCAGCATCGTACCAAGCGTTCAAACCACTCACCGCCGCGAGTCCGGAAACGGTGACCGTGACGGTGTAGTCGTTTTGGACCAGACTGTCCGACGAGGTGACGATGTAATGGATTGGACTGGAGAAGTTATGGGTCGCTCCCGATACCTCGGTACATGTGGCTCCGGAGGACAGTGTGAAGGTGGGCGCGAGGTCCGCCGGATTTGCCCACGACGGCACGGTCCAAGCGATGGTCTTGGCATTTTGGTCAATGACCGCAGACGACATATCGGCGAGGCCGAACCGGGTGATTTTCGCATCCGGCGAATGACTCACCGGGTCGGTCAAGGTGATGTCACCAAACACACCGCTGTAGCTTGAGCCGCCCCCGGGGCTGATCCCCACGTGGAAATTGGTCCAAGCAAATCCGCCGGCACCCGAGATGGGTCCGGCAATCTGGACGCCATCGAGCCAAACCGTGTAATCGCCAACCTCCCGAGTGACTTCGATGTGCTGTGCGGTATCAGGCGTTACAGGGAAATGAGCCAATACCGGGGAGTTCCCCCACGCGCTGAGGGAGACGACCCACTCATCGTTATCAGCATCCACTTTTCTGACTCCAATCCACAGAGTGGGCGAATCCCCCCCCTTGGTGGACAACACGTTGGATTGATCTCCTCCCGTATATGCCGGATGATTTGCCTTGAAATAACCACCCAAAGTGAAGTCATCGGTCGGCAATCCCCAACCCGAGGTGTCCGGCCAGGTTGCCAATCCGGACACGCAGTTAGATGATGGTCCCCAAGGCGATGGGCTGGCGACGACAGTGCCACTGCCCCCCAGGTTACGGCCATTGCCGCTCGAATCGTCGCCATTGCCGTTGCTGAACGTCCAACTGGCATAAGTGACCGCTTGGGCACTTCCTGCCGCCAGACCTGCTCCCATCGCTAACGCGAGGGCGAGATGTTTGAGGGGTTTTCGATAATTTCTAACTACGTTGTAGGTGCTCATGATGTTTTGATATTCTGGTTCTTCACAATCAGGCATTTGGGACCATTGGCTGGTTTGGATTATTGACTTAACTGATGGATTGGGCGTCCATCAGCGCTGAGTTGGGCTAGCCGCTTGATCCTATCCGATGCTTCGTGGTGCCGACAAAAGCGACTCAAAATCACCGGGTTAGATTCGCCGATTCCCAACGGAAAGAAAATGATTAACGGGCAGAATCGGGGGCGCAAGCAAAATCATCAAAATATTTGTCGGAGTTGCGGCCGGAGATATGACGCAGGACTCTATTCTGGCAATTGGATCTTATCACCGAGGAAGCGCGGACGGGTGCCGAGAACGTGGACGTCGAGCCACATCAGGAGCCGCGCGCCGACTTCCCGCAATTTGGTTTTGAGGCCGGCATGCGTTTGGACGTTGCGGGCGTTGAAGCCGATGGCGTGCATGCCGTTGGCCTGGGCCAGATAGACGGCGCGTTCATTTTGGAACCGCTGGCTGATAAACACAATTGAGTCGAGCCCGAAGATTTCCTTGGCCCGGACCACGGAGTCGAGGGTGCGCAGGCCGGCGTAGTCGCAGATGATTCGTCCGGCGGGCAGGCCGCGTTCGATGAGCGCCTGTTTCATTTTTTCGGGCTCATTGTAATACTTGCTCGAGTTATCTCCGGAGACGATAATGATATCCAGTTTG
>Ga0073936_10008466_pt1 | contig 13038 bp, 8 predicted proteins | sample AliMusrvi5mmetaG_FD_87041 | JGI IMG/M metagenome (GOLD analysis project Ga0073936, IMG submission 87041) | Freshwater lake bacterial and archeal communities from Alinen Mustajarvi, Finland, to study Microbial Dark Matter (Phase II) - Alinen... | ecosystem: Environmental > Aquatic > Freshwater >... | reverse complement strand
GCCGGGAACTGCGGGCCTGCGGGATCGACCGTATCCTTTGGAGCAACGCCCTGCCGCCGGACCAAATCAAGGCCCTGAACGACCTGGGCGTCCTGACCAGCCGCTACGACATCTACCAGGACGCCATGGACCCGGCGAACTTCCCGCAGCTCCGGTGGACTCATCCCGACTGGACGAGCGAAGCATGGACGAACGACGACTTGATGATCGAGGCGGACGGGCAATGGGTGCGTGGCTGGGAGGTGGAGACGAAGGATGGGAAGATGGTGCCATGCGGCACGCTCTGCGACCGGCAGGCGGTGGCCTATGCGATGCAGCGCATTCCGGCTGACCTGGCGACTCACCCCTATCGCAGCCGATTCATTGACACGACCACCGCCAGCCCCTGGCGCGAATGTTATCACCCAAAGCACCCCATGACACGCACCGAGAGCAAGCACTTCAAGATGGACCTGCTCCAATACATCAGTGAAGGCTGCGGCCTCGTCTGCGGGAGCGAGACGGGCCACGATGCGGCCGTGCCGTTCGTCCATTATTTCGAAGGAATGCTCAGTCTCGGGCCCTACCGCGTCCCCGACGCGGGCCGAGCTATGCTGCGGGCCTGGGACGAGGTTCCGGAGCCGGTAGCCAAGTTCCAGACCGGACACCTGTATCGGCTACCGCTTTGGGAATTGGTCTATCATGACTGCGTGGTGGCCCAGTGGTATTGGGGTGACTACAACAACAAGCTGCCCAAGCTCTGGGATCGACGGGATCTCTGGAATGCGCTTTATGGCACGCCGCCGATGTTCATGTTTAATCGCCAGGTCTGGGCAGCGAACAAGGACCGTTTTGTTAAGAGCTACCATACGGCGACGGAAGTGTCCCGGGCGGCGGGCTATTCCCAGATGCTTTCCCACGAGTGGCTGACGCCCGACCACGCCATCCAGCGAACGCTCTTTGCCAACGGCGTAGTGGTAACCGTCAACTTCGGCGACACGCCCTGGTCGCCGCCCGGCGGCAAGAGCCTCCCATCGCTGGAGTGCCGCATCGAGGGGACCAAGCGGCCATGAGTCAGACGTGAGCCAACTTCTGCAACTGAGGCTCCAGCGGCGTCTCCTAAAATAGGGCGATCATCCGCCGCCCGACCCGCCCCATACCGGCCCGCCTCTTACGGTCGCGCACATCCAGAGTGCCCCTCCAGCCTTTACGGTGGCCCCAACTGGAATACGCGATAGAAGCGCTGAGGTGCGGTGGTTGGGGGTGAAGAGGTAGCGGGCGGTCCGGCGTCGAGCCAGTTGAAGATTCCGGTGTTGGTAGCCACAGCGAAACCGGGTGAGGCCGTCCAGGTCAGGAGTTGAGGCGAGTATTCGACCTGGTAAAAGCGACTGGCAGCGGCATTCCACGACAGGTCGAAGCCGCTTAGTGCGGAAACCGGCTGGAGGTTGAGCGACAGGAAGGGCAGGGCGATAAAGCCGGCGCGTTGCAGCCCGCGCTGGACCTCGGGATTCTGCATAAAGAGCTGCCACACGCGCTGCGTGCGGTAGTTCTCGATCATGATCACGATGGGCCCTTGGTCTATGCCGAGCTCATCGGTATCGTACCACCCGGCCCCGATGTTGAAGGCGTCGCGGAAGCCATATTCGGTCCAGATACGGCTGCGAAAGCGGCTGTAAAAAGCTCGCAGAGTTGGGATAGAATACTCCGGCGTAAAAGGCACGGCGGCGCCGGCGGCGGTGGGGGCAATCGTCCCGTCATCAGGCGCGAGCGGTGGGAGGCCGCGGGCCTCGTAGCCATTCGGCGGCGGTCCATCACAGGCCGTCAGCCCCCAAACCGTGCTGCTGTATCCAACATGGGGCGCCGTGCTGCAGTATGCCACCTGCGCCAGGGCCGCCCGCCGGGAGTTCTCGAAGTAGGTGCTGTTGTGGCTTCTCATGTAAGCGTCGGCAATGTGGCGGAAGTCCATCCAGCAGTGGGAGTACTGGTGCCCAAAAAGCGGTGCAAACGTCAAATAGCTCTGGCCGTAGAAGGTGCCCCAGGCGTAGCCGCTGGTCCACTGGCTCCAAGCAGAAGCCGGCAAGGGATTGGTCGCTGTGCCCATGCCCAGGCAGTAGAGGATCATCGCCTCATTATAGCCGATCCAGTTGCCGTAACCAGAGAAGCCCGAGGTAGGCTGCCAGCCCATCGCGACCGCGTTGGTCCCTCGGGACATAAACGTCCAATCCACCCGGTTGAAGATCGTGTCCGCCATCGCGCGAATGGACGTTTCATCGGTGCTGGTGCCATTGAAGAATTGCTTGGCATAAAGGACTCCACCCAGCAACAGCGCCGTGTCTATCGAGGACAATTCTGAGCTAGAGCGCAAGGCGGTGTTCATATCCAGGAAATGGTAAAACCAGCCTTTGTAGCCGATAATGCCGGTGGTGCCGGGGCCTTGCGGCCCTTGGAGGAAGGTGTTCAATGTCGTCAAGACCCGGGCAACTGCTTGGGTGCGGGCAATCCAACCGTGGTCCACCGCGATGCCGATGGCCGTCAATCCAAATCCCACCGCGGCGATGCTGCACGCCGAGCCGGTCGCGCTGCGATCTGGGACCAGCCCATTGGCCGGGTTCGCGCCATACCAGAAATAATCGAAGCAGGTCTGCTGAAGGTAATCGAGGAATTCGTCGTCGCTGGCAAACGCATGCGGCAAAGCCTCCAGGGTGACGGAAGGGAGACTCTCATGGGAACTAGTGTCGACGGCGGTCGCGTAGTAGAAGTTGGTTTGCCCATTGATGACCTTACTGCTGAGGTCACAGTAGCCGGGTCCGGTCAGAAAGCTGGAGTTCAGCAGGGAGAATGGGCCGCCGACGCCAGTAATTGAGCGGTACACGCGATAGCCTGCCAGGCTAGCGTCCGTGCTCCGGTCCCAGTGCAGCACGACACTCTGGTCGCCCGCGAGGCTGATCACACCGGTTGGGGCTTGAATGGCGAGTGCGAACTGAGAGGCAGCCGCCAGGAGGAGAATTGGCAGAATCAAAGTTCGTTTCATGGGCGTTCAGTGAGGAACTGCCAACACTCTACCATCGGGGACGGGGCCAACGCAAAAAGTATGTCACTGCGAAGATCATTGACAGCACGGCCGAGTCTGCGACATTTCAATGTACCTTAGAGGGACCCAAACATCCGAACAGGTCCACTACAAACCGAATGACAAATCTTTTCATACCGTCCATGAAATCCCCACTCGTTACTTATTCGTTCTCCAAGGGTCCGATCAACAATCGCAGTTTCAGGAGTGCCAGCACTGCGCTGCTCGCCCTGGCCGGGGCCCTCCTGCTCACCGCCGAACCGCTGCAGGCCGCCAATCTACTGGTAAACCCCAGTTTCGAGCAAAACAGCGGCCACGTGATCCCAAGTGGGTGGACGCGCTTTGCGCCGCCGACGGCCCAGGTTTTTGGTAATTATTGGATCGAGGGCAATGTCACCCCACAGCAAGGCTTGCTATATTTTAAGGAATGGGGCGCCTCCTATGGCAACCAACCGACTAACATCGCAGGCCTATACCAGGATCTCAGCAGCGCGCCCGGCTCGACCTACCAAGCCAGCGGGTGGTTGTTAACGAGAGGCAACGACACCCTGGGCCCGGATTGTTATGTCTGGATCGAGGTTTCGTTCCTCGGCTCGAGCAGCAATCTGTTGGCCCTTTACAAATCCGATAATTTCACCGCCACCGTTGGGACCGATAACTGGTTCCAGTACCAGGTTGTCAATGCGTGCGACGTCTCTCGCCCCATTTCTGTTGGTGATCCATATTTCACCACCTACGCTGTCACGGGCTCGGTGAGTCAACTGGTCGCGCCGGTCGGAACGACTACGGTCCGTTATCGGTTTGCCTATGCTCAGTTGCTCGCAGAGGGCGGATCCTGTCTTTTCGACAGCGCCGTCTTGAACCAGGTGGCAGGCTCAGTCCCGCCCGTCATCAGCAGTCTCTTCCCCTCGGACATGATTTTCGTCAACCCCGCTGACGGCATCAGCTTCAACGTCAGTTCCCCCAGCGGCTATGCGATCAACAACAGCAGCATTGGCCTGGTTCTCAACGGCATGAACGTCTCCTCCAGCCTGGCCATCAGCGGTTCCTCGTCTAACAAGAACGTCGGCTATCATGGGTTACAATCCAACACCGTATATACGGCCTCGATTACCGTGACTGACAGCTTCAATCTTACCGCCAGCGCCAACAGCTACTTCGAAACCACCTGGGTTGGCGTGCCTCCGATCCTGTACCTGTGGGAAGCCGAAGACTTCGATTTTACGAACGGCATGTATTTTGACCAGCCCGTCCTCGGCAACACCATCGGCACCTCCAACTGCTACTTCGGCACCGTAGGCGTCGAGGGGGTGGACGAGCATAGCAACGGCACGGCCGCGAACCATGTGTATCGCCCCGATGATGCAGTTGGCACCTTGATTTCGGGCGACTACGCGCGCAAAGACCATGTGCTGGCAGGGGTGTTCGACTACCGCATCGACCCGTTCAACTATGGCATGTGGCTGAATTACACGCGCGACTGGTCGAACAGTACATACTGGGTCATCGGCCGCCTCTCCACGGACGTTGGGCTTAACGGTTCACTGACGCTAAGCGTGGTCAACCCCGATACGACCACCACCGATCTCGGCACCTTCACAATTAACGGCGGCCTGGGCTGGAGCACCTTTCAAAACGTCTACCTGCAGGACACCAACGGCAACAACGCGCTCGTAACCCTTAACGGGAAACAGACGCTGCGCGTCACCAGCGGCGGCAACCTCCTGGCGAATTTCTTTATGCTCGTTGCTGCCCAGGCCGATTTGCCCCTGCTCAGCAACGTCTATCCCACCGGCACGCACCCGTTCGAGTACACCAACGCCTTTAGTTTCACAGCGACTGCGTTCGGCAGCAGCTTCCCGACCAACGGCATCCAACTCATTCTCGATGGGAACAACGTCTCTTCGAATCTAGTAATCAGCGGGTCGGTCTCGACCAAGAACGTGGTCTATCCCATGCTGCAGCCCAATGCTATCCACATGGCCGTCATGGCGGTGACCAACTCGCTCGGCCATGGCATCCTGGTGACCAATCGCTTCGATACCTTCAGCGAAGATAACTACATGGTCGAAACGGAAGATTTCGACTACGGTGGGGGACTATTCGTCACCAACTGGGTCCCCGATGCCTACGCCGACTCCAATGGGCCATTCCCTGCGGTGACCAATATTGATTTCCAACACCTCTTCTTGAGCGGCGAAGTGTTTAACTATCGTTCGGTGGGGATTCCTCAGGACTACCTCGGCACGCATGACTGGTTGAGATCGAATTTCGTCTATTATGGTGCGCAGGATTTTGTCCTGGTCTTCTTCGCTGGCGCTGACTGGGCCAACTATACCCGGGAATACCCAGCCGGCAGCTTTTACGCTTACGTCCGTTCTTCTGGTGACGGCCCCTTCTCGATGTATCTGGACCAGGTCATCAGCGGTGCCGGCACGGTGAACCAGGTCACCAAGCGACTCGGGCACTTCGGCGGTTTCGGGAAGGCGCCGACTTACATCACTTACGACTGGGTGCCTTTGACGGATGACGGTTTGACTGCGCCGGCCTTAGTGAAACTGAGCGGTATCACCACCCTGCGCCTCACGACTTCCGGGAACTGTAATCCCAACTATTTAATGCTGGTACCCGCTATAGGAATTACCCTCCAGGCGACGTCCTCCGCCAGCAATACGGTCCTCTCGTTTCTCAGCCAGGCGGGCGTGAATTACCGGGTCTTCTACCGGACTAATTTGACCGCCGGGGATTGGGCGCTCCTAACCACGGTCCTCGGCAACGGCTCCGTCGAATCCGTGAGCGACCCCATGACGGGAACCAGTCGGTTCTATAAGGTGACCGCTCCGTGAACCGCGCCTAAGAGCGTGTTTGAAAACTCAATCCGGGGAGGGCGAGCGTCCCCGCGAGCCCAAATATCATTGGGAACAAAGAGAAGTTAGGGCTCGCCCTCCCAAACGACCATTTCTCAAACAGGCTCCAAGGCAAAAATGAAACAGGCGCCGGCTAGTGCCAGCGCCTGGGCAAATGCGTTGAGAAACGGAGGCCTAACGGCGACGGCGGAACACCAGTGCCAGAACGCCCACGCTCAAGAGAGAGAGAACTGACGGTTCGGGAACAACACCGATGCTGATATGCTGGAAGAGGACATCTCCGCCGTTGCTGGAGCTAAGGGGATCATTCACGACCTGGAAATAGCCTCCGAGCGTGCTGCCGTTGCCTATATCTAGAGCACCACTTCCAACTGAAGGACCAAACTCGAAGACGGGGCTAGCGTTGCCATTGGCAAAGAATTGTAGGGCATTCTTTCCGTTGCCGTCCAGGAAATAGCTCATCGCCAAGGTAATGGTATCCCCGGAATTGTAGTGCACAATATTGTTGCCGCTGAACGAGTAGAAGGAAATCCCTCCAAACTGGACGACCTCATGGCCATCCGTGTTAACGATGAACTGGATCTCGCCATCGTTAACCGTGTTGAACAGGAGACCGGCTTCCTTACGAGGCGCGATCGGGCTGCCAGTCAACGTCAGGTTAAGGGAAGCGGTAAAGTAGTCAGCATTTTGGAAGGCGTATGGAGTAGTACCATTGTTCGAGAACTGCCAGGCATCCCGGTTGGCGAACCCAGTCGGTGCGCTGACACCCGCCTCACCGAACGCGATGAACGACGGATAGGCGTTGATACTGGTGAACGTAGCGCCGGGAACGTCGTTAAATACCCGCGACGTTATCAAGGCTGAGTTGATGGTGTTTATCTGGGCATAAGCTCCGTTAGCCAGACCGATGAAAACTGCGCAGCAGATGCAGGGCTTTAAAATTCTCATAATTGGTTTCCTTAGTTTGACCATTCCATTGTCCACAAAAGTGACTCCCAGAAATAGAACATATCTACGGGGCGCTGTCAACACCAATATCGGGTGGAAATTATCTGCTATATACAAGTATCGGGCACGTATTATGCTTATGTTCTCCATTCGTCTGGCGTCTGCAGCCGCGCCTTCCCAGGCTTGGCATCGTTAGTCGCGAGGCAACCAAAGCTCGCCAACCGCCTCCCTCGTGACATAAGCCAGCAGGAAAACCCCGCACCCACTGGGGGGCCGCTTGACGGGTTTTACGACTTGCCACCCTGCCGGGCACTCCTACAGTGGTGGCATGAAAGCATTGGGCTTAGGCCTCGTTCTCCTGGCAGCAGCCCTGACGCCGATCTCGGCGCAGGTCACTGTCGAGCTCACCCTGGACCAGGATTTGTTCCTGCCTGCGGAGTCCATTCCCCTTGTGGCCCGCATCACTAACCGCTCCGGCCAAAGCCTGCACCTTGGTCGCAGCGAGGATTGGCTGAGCTTCTCAGTGGAGATGCGTGACGGTGCGGTAGTACCCAAGCTGGGCGAGGTGCCGGTAGGAGAAGAATTCGTCCTCGAATCGTCGCGGGTGGTCACGCTTCACGTGGACTTGGCTCCCTATTTTGCCCTGAACCGTTCGGGGCGTTATTCCGTTACCGCCACAATGCAGATCAAGGACTGGAATCAAAGTGTGAGGAGCCAGCCCAAGAGTTTCGACATCGTCGAGAGCGCCAGGATGTGGGAGCAGGCAATCGGCGTGCCGAATTCATCGTTGGGCACCAATGCGACGCCGGAAATCCGCAAGTTCATCCTGCACCAAGCCAATTCCACTAAATCCCAGCTCCGACTTTATGTGCGCCTGACGGATGCCTCTGGGGGCAGGACTTTCCGCGTGTTTCCGATCGGGCCAATGGTCTCCTTTGGCCGGCCGGAGCCGCAGGTGGACAAGTTCAGCAACTTGCACCTGCTTTATCAGGCGGGACCCCGCTCGTTCAATTATGCGGTCATCAATCCCGACGGCGAGATCATCACCCGCAGGACTTATGATTATGCGGAGAAGCGTCCGCGGCTCCAGCCGGATGCGGAAGGAAAAATTCTCGTCACGGGTGGCGTGCGCCGCCCGACACCGCAGGATGTGCCCTCGTCCACGGAGGCAAAATCAACTGAATCCGAATCCAAACCCATACCGTCGCCCGGCGAGATGATGCCGCCTGAGATTTGACCGCCCAGGCTAGCGTTCTCCAGATCCTCCTCAAGCAACAGAATGACGAGGGTCCCATCGGCCTGCGCTAAAGGCAGGCTGCCTCACAGTCTCAGGGTGAGGATCTGCTTACTGAATCAAGTCCTGAAGCGAACCGAAGCGGCTCTGCATTTCCCTGATGATCGGCATCGCGCGGGCAAAAGCGTTTTGCTCCGTTTGGCCGGCAAAGGAGTTCATGGTCACACGCACGGCGGCCACGGGATCCCCATTCCGATCCCGAAGCGGCATGACCACCGAAACAGATTCCCTCTCCTTACCGTAATAGGGAGTGCCCTGCTGGATCACGTCACGTTCGACCGTGCCGCCGACTTGGTTGACCTCGTTGGTGTTCTTACTAGCGAGCAGCCGTGGGGTCTTCGGGTCTTCGCCCAGGACATAGACCTGGAGGCCAAGCAGGCGCGGATACTCCTTTAGCACCGCACGCACTAGCCCCTGCGCCGGCGCCTCGTGTGGCTTATAGACCAGCCGCGAATCCGCGAAGTAGCTGACCGAGTCGGACTTCGTCCAAAACCCGATCTTCCCGTTCATGAAAGGATTGACCCTGTCCGTCGCGGTGATCACCTCCTTGCCGTCGAGCAGGACCCGGATTGCGTTGCCTTTGCACTCGACCGTCAGCTCGTGCCAAACGCCGTTCGGAACGGGTAACGACGGACCGATCAGCGGCCCACGCTCGCCGTTGAGCACTTTGTAGAAGCGGAGGTTGTTGCCCAACGAATTGGCTCGCGCCACATAATAGTTCGTTGCATTCTGAATGCGAAAAGCGACGCCAGCCATCTGCTCCGCCACGCCTTTGACCGTCTTGAAGCGCGTGGTGAACGTAAAATCGTCAATGGTGTCCCCCTCGTAGATCAGCAGTGGGAAATGCTCATCCGTGGGGTCCTGGGCTAATTGGGCGAGCACGGCCTTTTTGGCGACCGACGGCCCTCGGGGAGTGAGTGGCTGCATCAGAGGCGGTACTTCGTCCAGAATCACCCGCCAATCGCCCGGCTTGCCCTGGCCGGTCACGACACTGCGAAACCCCGGTGGGGCCTGGTTCTCGCGCACGTCACTAAAGTCAAACTTGCGTTCCGCAGCCACTACCGGCAACGCCAGCAGCGCTAGCGCCCAGAGAAAATCATTGCGCATCTGACCCAAGGTTAACAGAAACACCTTGGTGAACAAGTGTTTGTGCCGGACTTGGCTCGGATAGAAAAGTCTTTTCAGCCACGGCGTTTTCGTCTTAAGCTAAAGCGTTAATTCCTTGAGAAAAATTGTCGCCGGGTAACCGTCCTCAGTCGCATGAAGTTGCTGGTATTTGCCCATACACCGCCGCCCCACCACGGGCAGAGTTACATGGTGCAATATATGCTCAACGGCTTTGGGGGCGACCAGCGGAAGAAGCGGAACCGGCTCCGGGAGTCGAATCCCTTCGGCGTCGAATGCTACCACGTCAACGCACGGATGTCTAAGACCCTGGAGGACATCGGCGAAATCCAGAGCATAAAACTCTTGCGGCTTTTCCTGTTCTGCCTGCAAGCCATCTGGTGCCGGTTCCGCTATGGCGTGGACAATTTCTATTACGTTCCCGCGCCGGGCAAGCGTGCCGCCCTTTATCGCGACTGGCTGGTCATGTTCGTCTGCCGTCCGTTCTTCAAGCGAATCATCTTGCACTGGCACGCCGCCGGTCTGGCCAAGTGGCTGGAGACCTCGGTCCAAATCCGCACCCGCGCGTTGACCTTTCACGCATTTAAGAGGCCGGCGCTGAGTGTCGTCATTTCCAAGTACAATATTGCCGACGCCGAAAAGCTTTTTTCAAGGCGCGTTTGCGAGGTCAACTACGGCATTCCCGATCCGTGCCGGGAATTTGAGGGGACGGTCTTGCCTCGGCGAAAAGCGCGATTTGCCGCGCGGGCGAAATTGCTGCGGAACGAGCCCCTCGGTCAAGCCGATCGCGAGAGCGCCGGGGATGACCCGCAAATTGTGAACGTGTTATACCTCGCTCACTATATGCGAGAAAAGGGGCTGTTTGCCGCCGCGCAGGCGGTGGTCCTGGCTAACCAGATTCTCAGCAGTCGTAAATGTCCTGTCCAGATGAAGCTGCGCGCGGCCGGCACTTTCGTAATCCTCGAGGAGAAGTTGGAATTCGAACGCTTGCTGAGGAATCCCGAATTCGCCGGCGCCGTGGATTGCCTGGGATTTGTATCCGGCCCGGCAAAAGAAAAGGCGTTGCGCGAAGCCGATCTATTCTGTTTTCCCACTCGTTACTCGGCCGAAAATCAACCGGTGACGCTGATCGAAGCCATGGCGTTTGGCCTGCCAATTGTCACCACATGCTGGCGTTCCATCCCGGAAATGTTCCCGCCCGGATATCCTGGTCTCGTCGCCGACCAATCAACAGGACCTCTCGCCGATGCGCTGCTCGCGTTGATGACAATGGAAACCGGTGAAGGGCTTCGGGATATCTTCCTCCGCAACTTTACCCTGGAAAGGTATCTGTCCGGCCTGGCCGAGGCATTCAAGCAAGTCGAAATGGTCACGCCGGCTACGGTTGTCGGTGCGCCGGCGAACTCGTTCCTGAGGTGAGCCCGCCACCCCTGTTGCCTTTCAATTTGCAACATATGCGTTCTGAATGAGAGTCCTTCTTTCCGCCTACTCATGCCGTCCCTGCAAGACATCGGAACCCGGCAATGCGTGGCGCATGATTCACCATGTTTTGAGCCGAGGGCACGAAGTCTGGGCCGTTATCGAACAAAGCGAGTATAAGGGAGACACGCTCAAGTACCTGGCCGACCACCCCATGCCCGGGTTCCATCCGGTCTTCTTCCAATTGCCGAGGCTCGTGGTAAAATGGGTCCGCGGGGAAGGGATGTCCCATTCGGTTTACTACCATCTGTGGCAACACAAGCTCCTAAAGGTGGCCGCAAAGCTCCACCAGCAGGTTGGTTTCGACCTTACCCATCACCTCACCTTTGGCCGGTATTGGTCCCCTTGCGGGGTGAGGAACCTGGGGGTGCCGTTCGTGTGGGGTCCCGTGGGGGCGGCGGAATCGGCCCCGCCTTCCTTTCTGTCTGAGTTGCCGCGGCGCGAGCGAGTCTTCGAGTTGATCCGCGACAGCGTCCGGGCATTGTCCATCAAGGACCCGGCTTTACGTGCCACGGCCCGGGCCGCGACGATCAGCATTGGGGTTACCCGGGAATCCTGCGCGGCATTGGCGAAGCTGGGGGTCCGCCGGGTTGAGCAGTTGCCGCAGGCCGCCCTCCCGGACGAGGATCTAGCCTTCTTCGACCGCTTTCCACCACCGCCGGGTGGACCGTTTCGCGCGATTTGCATGGGACGGCTGCTCCATTGGAAAGGCTTTCATCTAGCAATACGCGCATTCGGGATCTTTGCGAGGAACAATCCGGAAGCTGAGTTATTGATCGTCAACGATGGGCCATTCCAGCGCGAGTTGGAGAAGACGGCGGCGCGGGCCGGGGTAAGCTCTCGCGTGCGGTTTTTCGGTCATCTGCCCAGCTTCAGCGAGGTTCTGAAGAAGCTGGCTCAGGCGCATGTGCTCATGCATCCAGCCTTGCACGAGGCCTTCGGCAACGTCTGCCAGGAAGCCATGGCCGCGGGTCGTCCGGTAGTGTGCCTCGATATTGGTGGACCGGCCTCTCAAGTGACCCCGGAAACGGGCTTTGCCGCTCCGGCTACTACCCCGGAGGACGCGGTGCAGGCGATGGCCGCCTTTTTAGCCAGGGTTGCCGGGAATCGGGCGTTGCTGGCCGATATGTCGGCGAAGGCTCGAGTCCGGGTACGCGACAAGTTCAGCATGCGTATGATGGGTTCCGCCATTGATTCCTTTTATCACGAAGCCGTCGCCCCGCGCGCGGATCCAGCGTCCAATGCCGCTAGGATTTGATGCGCACAAGCGGAGGGATGCGAGAGAATAGCCCGACGTTTCAGTGCGCCGTGAACACGGAGTAGGACTCCCGTGGGAGAGAGAATCCCACCCGGCAACTTTCGCTCCGGCATAAGCGGGATTGCGCAGTAAACTCAGCACCCGGCCATGGTTCAAGCGGCCCCACCGCAACTGCCCGTTCCAAACTCCACCGTAGCCGCGCTTGGGGAAGAGCAACTGATCCACCAACCGGTGCCAGTCCAGATCGGAGCGCGACAGGCGCGAGGCTTCCAAGGCGAAGACCGCTCCGACTTCCTGCAACGAGACTTTTGCCACCAAGCGCTGGAAATCCGGTCGGTTGGCGGTCTGGGTGCCCGAGATCCCCAGGTCGTGATCCAGGGTGAGTATCCGCTCCGGTGGCCAGCCCAGTTGCAGGGCCTTGTCCCGGAGCGCGTATGGGCGCTCGGTGCTTTCCTGGTGCTGGCGCACTTGTTTGAGGGTGGACTGGCGCAGGTAAATGCAGGCCAGCTTTTGGCGATGAGTTTCCTGGATCGGCTCGGTGTTCGTACGCGGCGCTCGCCGGCGCAGGAAGCGGAGGTGAACGTGGGCCAGCCCAACGGAAGGCCTGGAGCATGGTGGCGAGGACTTGCGCCACCGGTCGCGGATCGATCCGCAAGACCGCCGACGGCATCCCTTAGACTTTCTCCTGGCGGCGTAAGAGTTCGCGATTGATGTCGCATATCTGTTCCAACAGATCGCGCACGTGCTGAAAGTTTTGTAACTATTCACGTTGTGCGCACCTGCGGAACATGCTGGTGAAATCAGCGGTTTTGGGCCAGCGGGGCGTGGCCAAGAAATAGTTTCATTTTGTTCGGGACTCACACGCCCCCACCTGCCACACTGGGGCGCGTGACTGGCATTTCCACGATCCAAGGCCGACCGCCCGGACCGCTGGAACTTGCGCAAGTGCGGGTGCTTCTGGCAGAGCATCCCGACTGGAGCCGCTACCGGTTAAGTCGGCAATTGGCCACGCTCTGGG